>Ga0210377_10000958_pt1 | contig 27094 bp, 23 predicted proteins | sample PLM4_65_b1redo_FD_155480 | JGI IMG/M metagenome (GOLD analysis project Ga0210377, IMG submission 155480) | Groundwater sediment microbial communities from an aquifer in East River, Colorado, USA - PLM4_65_b1 redo | ecosystem: Environmental > Terrestrial > Soil > Riparian zone | place: USA: East...
TTGGGCGCGCCTTGGAATACCACCCAATAAAAACTCCGCTGTATGTTTTGGCAGACGAAAATCAACTTTTCTTTGCTGGAAAGCACCCGTGATTAAAATTCAAGCTTCCTATTTCCTGCCCAGCCAAAATCATCATAGCACTTTGGAAGATGACAAACAAGTGACATCTTCATTGTATTTTGCATTATTCAAACCATTTGTCATCCAGTTTGTCCCATTCATCGCTTTGGTCGGCGCGCTGTTCCCAGTTTTCCTTCCCGCTCCATTCTTCGATCTTGATCGCGTAAATGGATGTGGCACGTAGCTCCTTGTCGGTGATCTCGCGATATTCCTTCCCGGCTGTCATGGCAGGGAAATATTTGCCGATCAATCCATACAACAGGCGGCGTGCTTCAGCTGGATCTGTGACAACTCGCGCAGAACCGAAGACGACCACACTGCGGAATTGGAGCGAGAACTCGAGCGCCACGTTGGACGGGAGCATCTTCCCCAACTCGCTCGCCTCCAAACTGACCCTGGGGTTGGTCTCGATATTGGAGCGGATCCTCCCCGCGACATTCGAGTGAAAGACGATCTGGTGATTCTGCTCATCGAACCAGAAGGTGGTCGGGTTGATGAATGGCTGACCGTCAATCGATGTGGCAACGTGACCGACTTTGGCTTCCTTGAGGAACGCCTGGATCCAGGGATCATCTTTTGAAAGGTGAGGTCTTCTTTGAAAGGTGGTGGGAGTCTGGTTGATATAGTCGCGCGACATGTTATTTAATGGATATCTTGTAAATGAAAAGTTGAATGAAGATCATGCCTATGCCGGCAAGGGATGCAAGCACCCAGGACAGGTTGCCAAACATGGTAACCGCCTGCAACAGGAAGAACATCGACGCGCCGAACATCAGCCCACTGATGAGCGAGACTTCAACAGCCTGATAGTAGGAGACGCTGCCTTTTTTATACTTGGACGGAAGAGTACTGGTCTTCCACCGAAAGGCTTTGACGAGTTCCGGGTTCTGGCTCATCGCAAAATCCTTGATCTGGTTCATCGCCATCATGGATTCGTGCCATGCCGCCCGTAATCGTGCCAGTTGCATGACCGTAGAGGTACCCAACAGGGTTAGAAGGATAAATAATCCGCTAAACATGAACTTGACGGTCTCTGTGAACTTGTCAGCATCGAAGAGTTGTGTGCCAAACAACGCGGCCACCAGCGACCCGACTGCAATTAGATAAAAAGAAGAAACGCGCGCGCGGTCTTCATTTGCCTGTGCGGCTGTCTGTGCAATGTAGTCAAACTCTGACGCAAGCAGTTCATCCAATTCAATGGGAAGGGGTTTTTCGTCTGTCATGATGGGATTATACCTTTCCGGCTGTTTGGCTTCAATCTAATTCGATAGGCGGGATCGTTCCATGTGGCGTTTGGCAGGTTTGCTCATGGCAAGGTAGCCGAAGGCAAGTGCGATACCCAATGCCAGGCATATTCCCCAGAGTATGTTACTACCGAGATGTTCGTAGATCCAGCCACCTCCCAGTGGACCGAGAAAGAATGCCAGTCCCCAGGCTGAACCGAAGATCCCCTGATATAAACCGCGCAGTTCCACCGGGGAAAGGTCTGCGATGATCGCAGGAGCAACCGATGTTGCCGTGATCTCACCCAGGGTCCAGATGACAACGCTTAACATGTATAGTGGCAGAGTGGATGCAAATGCCGTGAACCCAAAACCCAAACCGAGAAGGACTGCCGAGAGTGCCATGGTCTCAAAACGACGCCATTTGGTTGCCATGTTGCTGACTGGGATGGTGACCAGGATGACCAGGAAGCCATTGACCGCCACCGCCGCGCCATAGGGTTGTGGACCAAGTCCGTTTGCCTGCATATCCAGCGGCAGGGACACATGTCCCTGTGTGTAGATGAGTCCAATGAACAACGCCAGCAGGGAGAAAAATAACAGAATGGGTTCACGCTTCAGTTGCTGGAACCTTTCCCGGATGGGAGCATGTGCGGCGAGGTTTGCTTCGGTGGGACGCGTCTCGCGGATACCGAAGAAGACGATCAAACCAAAGATCAGGGTGGTCAACGCATCGGCGATGAAAAGGATCAGGTAATTGGAGCCAGCCAATAGTCCCGCGAGAAGCGGAGCGACTGCCGCGCCCAGGTTGATCGCCCAGTAGTTGTATCCATAGGCGCGCGTCCGTGATTCCGGCGGGACCAGATCCGCTATCGCCGCGCCAACTGCAGGACGATACAGGTCGGTAAAGAATCCAACGATGAATGTGGATATCGAAATGAGAGTGATGTCGCGTGCGAAGCCAAGAGCAACCATAAAGATGGGTGCGATAAAAAAGCTCATCAACATGACAGGGCGGCGACCGAGGCGGTCGGTGAGTTCACCGCCTGTGAGTTGCGCGATGAATGATCCCGCGCCAAAAAGCGAGACAACGAAAGCGGCATGGCTGATGGGTATGCCGCGTTGCTGTGTGAGGTAGAGTGTAAGGAAGGGAATGACAAATCCGCCGAGGCGGTTGATGAGCGTGCCAGTCCAGATCAACCAATACGTGGGCGGCAGGCCCTGTACGAGAGATGCGATTCCTTTTTTCGTTGACATACGGTTATCCTTTGGTTTCGCGAAAGTATAACAGATGTTCTAAGAATCAAAAGAGCCTCGCGCGGAGACTCTTTTGACACCGGGATCGATGATGGATGCGATACTTTACACGTCAAACGCCCATTCACCCGCGCGCATCACGGGCTCGTGCGTGCCTTCTGTTGTGATGCCATCGATATCCATTTTGTTGGAGCCGACCATAAAGTCATTGTGGGTAAGGCTGAAATTGCCGCCATTCGCCTGGAATTCCTCTTCCGTCATTTCATTGCCGCCATTCATCGTAAAGCGATATGCCCTGCCGATCGCTATATGGGACGCGGCATTTTCATCGAACAGGGTGTTGTAAAATAGATGACCCCTTCGACTCACAGGAGAACTGTTGGGAACCAGTGCCACTTCGCCTGTGCGCGCTGAGCCTTCATCGGTCTCGATCAACTTGCGCAGGTTATCCTCGCCTTTTTTGGCTGTTAAATGTGTGATCTTCCCATTCTCAAAAGTGAGTGAAAAATCATCCACAACACTGCCTGCAATGACAAAGGGACGTGAAGCGCGTATCGTGCCGTTCACCCTGTCCTTGTGCGGCATGGTGAATATTTCCTCGGTGGGCATGTTTGCCGTAAATTCGATGCCGTTTTCCGCCTTCATTTGTGCCGCCAGCCAAAGATGCCGTTCGGGAAGCCCTATTGTAAGATCGGTATCGGGAGCTTTGTAATGGAGAGCTGTATACCGTTTTGCATTCATATATTCACTTCGTTTCTTCAGATCTGCGATGTGCTTTGTCCACGCCGCGACGGGATCGGGTTGATCCACCCGACAGGTTTGAAAGATCGCCTCCCAAAGCTTTTCGACGGCCTGTTCCTTTGTCTGGTCAGGGAAGACCTTGGATGCCCAGTCATGGGTTGGGCTGGAGATGACACTCCAATTGACGGCATCCCGCATGATAAAGTCATTGGGCTTTTCCCACTTTTTCAAGGTCGCATTCTGATGTGTGGAAACCCTTTGCGGATCAACATCGGAAAACACATCGGGGTTTCTGGATGATATGCTCAGGAGGGCGGAGCCACTTTCCAGGAATTCGAGGGCGGCATTGGATGACCAATTCGGTATCTCGCTCAGAGACTCTGTTGGCGCTTGTTTCAAATGGATGTGGGTGGTTTCTTCATCTTCCCAGATCACATCCACGTATCGAGCACCGGCGTTATAAGCACTGGCGGTCACAAGCCTGACCAGTGGATAATCGAAGATGCCGGCAAAGATGATCAACCTCTGCCCGGTACGCAAGTTAAGACCGACCCTGACTGCCACATCAGCATACTTTTGAAGGGCTTGTGAAAATTCCTGCTCGTTCATGGTTGCCTCCTGAAAGTTCAATTGGATTCCTGAAAATAGTATAGCAACAGGCGGGACAAAATACAACTATTAATATCTGAATAAAAAATCTCATCTGATGAACACAGATGAGATTTTGCGTCAAAGCCATCCTTCCTTTACACGTCAAACGCCCATTCACCTGCGCGCATGACGGGTTCACGCATGCCGTCTTCCTTGATGCCATCGATATTCATTTCACCGGAGCCGATCATGAAATCCACGTGGATCAGACTCTTGTTGCCGCCTTGCGATGCAAACTCCTCTTCCGTCATGTCTGGTCCGCCTTCGATCGATTCTCGATAGGAGCTGCCCAATGCGAGATGACAGGAAGCATTCTCATCGAATAGGGTGTTATAGAAAAGATGACCACGCTGCCCGATGGGAGAACTGTTGGGGACCAGGGCACATTCTCCCAGACGACCGGCATTCTCATCGGTTTCGATCAGCTTGCGCAAGTCTTCTTCGCCTTTTTTCGCCGTAACCTTCACAGCGCGCCCGCCCTCGAAAGTAACACTGAAATCTTCGATCAGGACGCCCATAAGATTCAAAGGGAAAGTGGCTTTCACAACACCATCCACCTTGTTTTTGTGCGGCGTGCTGAATACTTCCTCGGTGGGAAGGTTTGGGATGCAGAAGATACCATTTTTGAAAGTGCCTCCTCCACCTTCCCAGAAATGTTTTTCCGGTAGACCGATCGTCAGATCGGTGCCAGGCGCGGTGTAATGCAGGGATGAATACCTTTTGGCGTTCAGATAATCTCTGTATTTTATAAGCTTGGCGGTGTGATCCTTCCACGCTTGTACCGGGTCAGCGACGTCGATTCGGCAGGCGCTGAAGATCGCCTCCCAAAGCCTGGACTGCGCCTGCTCGACAGGCATCTCAGAAAATATCTTTTTTGCCCAACTGGGAGATGCTGTTGCCACTACGCACCAGTTGTAATCGCTGTCATACTTCCTCAACGGATCGAATTTTTCGGCGCGCGCTTTTCGGTTCTTTGCTATCAGATCGGGGTTGATCCCGTTTAATAGATCTGGATCAGACGATGAAACACCCAGGAGGGCGTCGGCGCGCTTGAAATATTCCTCGTTTCTGGCGAACGTCCAATCCGGCACTTCGGTGATCGATTCAGGGTCGGCATGTTCAAAGCGCAGGCGGGTCAGCTTCTCGTCGGTGAAGAGCACATCTACATAGATGGCTCCCGCCTTATACGCGGACTCGGTCACCTTGCGGACGAAGGGTGCGTCATCGAGCAGTGCCTGTATCATGAGGCGTTGTCCCTTGCGCAGGTTCAGCCCAACATGGACGGTCACATCCGCGTATTTCTCGAGCAATTGGTCAAAGGTTTCATTGTTCATTAATGTTCTCTCGTGGAGTTCTGAAAAATACTCCCTCGAGTTTTCAAATTTCCGAGGGAGCAGTAGTTGATTATTTCCTAGGCATCAAATGCCCATTCACCCTGGCGCATAACAGGTTCGTGCGTGCCATCTTCCTTGATGCCGTCGATGTCCATTTGTGAAGAGCCGATCATGAAGTCGACGTGGTTGAGGCTGACGTTGCCTCCAGCCGCCATGAACTCTTCATCGTTCAGTTCCTCGCCTCCGGTGAGGGTGAAGCGATAGGCGCGTCCAATGGCGATGTGGCAGGAGGCGTTCTCGTCGAAGAGCGTGTTATAGAAGAGGTGTCCGCGTGTGGCAATGGGGGAGCTGGCTGGGACAAGCGCCACTTCACCGAGCCGCGTCGAGCCTTCGTCGGTATCCACCAGCTTTTGCAGGATGGCTTCGTTCTTTTTCGCGTTGACTTTGACGATCCTGCCGTTCTCGAAGGTCACACTGAAATCTTCGATCAGACTGCCGCCATACGAAAGCGGGAAGGTCGCAGCAACTGTCCCTTCGGCACGATGACGATCAGGCAGGGTGAAAATTTCTTCTGTAGGCATGTTCGCGGTAAAGTCCACGCCATTTTCAGCGGGCATACGCGCGGCGATCCAGCGGTGACCCTGTGGCAGTCCGAGCGTCAGGTCTGTGCCGGGACCTTTGTAATGCAACGAAGAAAATTTCCTGGCTTGCATATATTTGGCGCGCTTGACGAGATTTTGAATGTGTTCCTGCCACGCCGCGACCGGGTCAGGCTGCATGACGCGCGTCGTCTCGAAGATGGCTTTCCACAATTTTTCTTCGGCTTCCTCCGGCTTGAGGTCAGGGAAGATCTTCGCTGCCCACGCCGGGCTGGCGGAAGCGACCACACACCAATTGATCGCGTTGCGGCTGATGTTCACGCTGACTTCCTGATTGTTTTGCAAATGGGATTTTTGCAATGCACCGACACGTTCCGGGTCCAATCCTTTGAGCGCATCCGGGTCATTGGCGTAAATGGACAGCATGGCATCGCCATTTTTGATCATATCCAATGATGCGTTGACAAAGAATTTGGGGTATTCATCGAAGGAGTCAGCAGGCGCGTTCTGCAGGCGGATGCGCAGCATCTCCTCGTCACCCCAGACCACTTCCACATAACGGGCTCCTGCAGCATAAGCGGCTTTTGTCACTTCGTAGACAAGGGCGCGCCCGGCTGGCGGTACACCCCGTGCAATGGCGTTCGTGATGATGAGTCTTTGTCCCGCACGCAAATTCAAGCCAACTTTTACGATGGCTTCAGCATATTTTTTGAGTAATTCCTGATGATGATTGGCATCCATTGAAATTTCCCTTCATAGGTTTTTTGCAAGTATAGCACGAACCTGTCCTTACGGATTTGTGTTATATACAGGGCAGGTTATCATCTCGTCAGGAGTCATTATGCTCACCGTCGAAAAAGTGGATACAGGGAACAGATCCCAGGTAAAGCGTTTCGTGGAGTTGCCTCACAGGTTATATAAGGATTGTTCCCAATGGGTTCCGCTGATCAACGTCGATGCCTATACCTATCTCAACCGGAAGAAACATCCCTTTCACGAACATTCCGATGTGGATTTTTTCCTGGCGGTGCGCGATGGCAAAGATGTGGGTCGTATCGCTGCCATCGAGAATAAGCCTTTCAACCAATATCACAACACCAAAAAAGTGGACTTCTATTTCTTCGATTGCGAGAATGATCCTGAGGTCGCAAACGCACTTTTCAAGGCTGTATTTGAGTGGGCAAAAGCGCGCGGGTTGGATCTGGTAATGGGTCCAAAAGGGATGGGTCCGTTGGACGGGTATGGCATCCTCGTTTTCGGGCACGAGCATCGCAACACGATGACCATGCTCAACTACAACTTTCCGTATTATCAGCAACTTGTCGAAGCGCTGGGATTTACGAAGGAAGTGGATTTTGTCTCATGCTATTTGCCCGCCGATAAATTCCACATCCCCGAGCGCGTGGAGCGCATCACGCAACGCGTCATGCAACGCGGCGGTTTGCAGGTGAAGCAGTTCAAGAATAAGAAGGAACTCGTCGCCTGGGCGCCGCGTATTGGCAAGGCATATAACGAAGCGTTCGTTCACAACTGGGAATATTATCCGCTTACACAGCGTGAGATCGATTTTGTGGTGGATAACATCATGACCATCGCCGATCATCGCCTGATCAAGATCGTCACACACGGCGAGGATGTAGTTGGATTCCTCTTCGCATTCCACGATGTTTCGGCGGCGCTTCAACGCTCGCGCGGACGTCTGTTCCCGTTTGGGATCATTGACATCCTCCTCGAGCTGAAACGCACACACACGGTCACTGTCAATGGCATGGGCATCCTGCCCGAATTTCAGGGACACGGCGGCAATGCCATCCTCTACTCCGAAATGGGACACACACTTCTGGGCTTCAAACAATTTGTCCACGTGGAAATGACCCAGGTGGCAGAGACCACCGAGCAAATGCGTGCCGACTTGAAGAACTTGAACGGTGTGGAATATAAAAATCATCGCGTGTATCGTAAAAACGTTTAACGTCGAAGGTCAAACGTCAAAAGTCTACCGCCACAACCTTGACCTTGGACTTTCGACTTTTGACGAAGGCTGTTTCAATGCAACACCCTCTCGAATTTGTTGCCAACGAAAATCGCAAACGTTTCTTCTTCGCGTTCCTTTTCCCGACCATACTCCTGTTCGCCGTTTTTCGTGTGTTGGATGAACCACTGCGAACATCCGCTGCGCCGAGTGGAATCGTTTCCTTCGAATTGGCGCGTACGCCCGAAAGCTCGGAATATATGTTGTCTTCGTGGTCTGGTGAGGGAAAGTTAAGCGCGGCGTTCGGTCTTGGCATCGATTATCTCTTCATGCCGTTATACTCATTTGCTTTAGCGTTCGGTACGTTACTCGCGGCAGGACGACATTCCGGGTGGATCAAGTCCCTCGGCGCGGTGGCAGGGTACGGGGCGTTTGCCGCGGCACTGTTCGATGCAGTGGAGAATTTCGCGCTGTTCCAAATCCTTTTGGGCGCGTATGAATCGCCTTATCCCGCGATTGCCGCGGTTTGTGCCACGATCAAATTCGGTTTATTGATTTTTGGATTGGTGTACGCGTTGGGGGGATGGTTAATGCCGGGAAGTAATACGAGATAAGATCTCGTGCTACGCGATCTGGAAATTGATCTCTGTTCCCATCATGGTTTCTTCGCCCTCGCTCAACTTGGTGAGCGGAAGCATCACATGGAATTGACTGCCGGGGAAGTTGATGTCATCGTATCCCTGACTTTCCACCCAAATGTGCCCGCCATGCGCTTCGACAATACCTTTTGAGAGAGCCAGTCCCAACCCGGCGCCACTGCCTTTAAAACGCGTCTTGCTGGTGGAATGTTTGGAGAGTTCGCCCGGCTGGTAGAACTTGCTAAATATGATGTCGCGCGATTCCGGGTCCACACCCACGCCGGTATCACTTACGATGATTTCGATACTACCGTGGGGTAACTCGGCATTTTGCACCGTTACGATCCGTGCGCCAATGGTGATCTTCCCTTCGTTCGGCGTGAACTTGATGGCGTTGTTGATCAAATGCTGGAAGAGTTTCTTCAGCAGGTTGGGATCCGCTTTGATGTGTGGGACGGGTGGAATATTAAGGGTCAGTGACTGCTGGCGTTCCTTGACCGTCTTCTGCACGGTGAGGCTTACTTCCTTGATGAGCAGGGCTGTATCCACCGGCGTCAGGTGGAGCTGCAAAGTGCGCGAGTCGATCTGGGCAATGTCGAACATCGAGTCCATGATCTCGTGCAGGCGTTTCGTCCCTTTGGAAATGCCTTTCAGCATTTCATGCGCCTCGGAGGGAAGGGCTTCATCTTCGATCAGCATTTCGGTGTAGCCGATCATCGTGGTAAGCGGTGTGCGCAGTTCGTGCGAGGCAATGCTGATGAAATCGGATTTGGTCTGGTCGAGCCGTTCGAGGTCGCGGTTGGCTTTATCGAGCGAGCGATACGCCTGCCGCAGTTCGTTGTTGAGTTGCACGAGGTTGTCAACGAGACGTGCGTTCTCGAGCGCGACCGCCGTCTGGTTGGCGAGGGCAGAGAGGGTGACCAGGTCATCCGGGGTATAGCGGTTGCCGCTGATCTTTGCACCGAGTGCCAGCAGACCGATCCACTCGCGTTTTGAAAAGATGGGGAGATACACTTCAGCTTCGAGATGGCTGAACCACTCCCGTTCGGGCGTGGAAACCGGTCGAAATGTCGGGAGCAGGTCCAGGTCATATTGAAGAAGCGGGCGTTTCTCCTGCTCCAACTGCTTGACCACGGGATGTTCCGTTGTAAGCGTCATCAGCTTGATCTGTCGTTCACCCGGGTTGCGCACCGCGCGCAGACGATATTCCTTTTCCCCGTTGCTGTTCAACTCGGAATCCACAAGGAAGAGAAAACCGCGCGTGATGTCCATCGCTTCGATGATGAGCCCCACTGCCACGTTTGCCAGCCGTTGCATATCAAGGATGTTACTGATCTGCTCGCTGTAGGCGTGTAATGTTTTGCTCGGATGGAACTCCTGCAGGTTGTACCATTTGTTGACCAGACGGCGCACCGCCGAAAGCAACGGTGTGAATACGAACGAAAGTACTGTCGCGATGCCTGCGCCGACTAATACTTCGTTGTAACGCGGCAGGGCGTTGAACACGGTCCGTGATGCCAGGGTACCGGCGAGATAAAAACTCACGATCACAACCGAAGTGATAATGTAGGTGAGCACGCGCCGCGCCACTTCGCGCAGGTCGGGTGGGTCGTGCGTGACAATGATCAACGCGCTGAGCACCGCCGCGCCCAATCGCACCGGGTTGCCGGGGAGTGGAAGACCGAAGAACAACAAAAGATCGTTGATGAGGATTAAGAGAAAAGCGGGGATCCAGTAATTCAACCTGTTGCGGTAGAGAGGCTGTCTGGATTTGGAATGCGCCAAACGCACATTAACGAATGCGCCGATCGTGAAAACAGCCCAGCCAAGCACAGCCCACATGGGTGCAAGACGGTCAACGGTCAGGGAGATATTTCCATTCGTCCAAACCACCTTCCCAAAGCCAAGCAGATTTGGAACAATGATGATGAATCCCAAAACCCAAAAACCGCCAACACCGAGCCATGTGCGCATATCGCGCCGGATGAACGCAATGATCGAAATGAGCAAAATAAAAGAAAGCGCCAGCGCGCCATATGCCTGAAAATCGTTTGCCACACGGGCAATAATCGGCCATCTTCCCCCGCGCCACAGCGCATCACCCACGCCAATGATCAATGCAATTACCACATATCCGCTGAATAAATAAACGGCGGTTTCCTGACCTTCCTGACGTTGTATCAGGGTTGCGAGAATGGGCAAGTAAAGCGCCGCCAAAATCAACAACAGGATTAAATTGAGAGTCTGGGGTGGCATCGTCGCAAAGTATACTCGAAATCACACAAGAGGGTTATCATTGCGATATGCGTATCACACGAACCTCCCGCGACACCTATCAATTCTCTTCGGATTTCTTCCGCCCGGATGGAGGCGTGACCTTTCAGGATTATGCCTCCGCCCGCAGGTTCGCCGCCCAACTCTCAGCGCATCGGACTCAGCCGGTACCTGCCTCCGATATATACGCGATGCAGCTCATCGACGAGGCTTTGCGCGTCCTGGTGAGTCGCTTTGCACCGCCTGCGGTGATGAATACCGCGGTCACTCACGCCGACGAGAGTCTGGGACCGGATTCCGTTTCGACAACACAGAAAAAATTCGTCTCGGAATTCCCTCCCGAAAATGTCTATCGCGGCGACGAGAAAGTGGATGAGTACATCACCAAGCTCACCAACGGGCGCATCACGACGGTGGAAGAATTGATCTACGTCTTCACACACAACGCCAACCCGGCGGTGAGTCCATTAATCGATCTGGTGGATGACGAACCGCTGGAGCCGACTGCGTACAAGAGTCTCATCGCATCGCTGAACACCTTTTTTGCGAAAGCGGCAAAAGATGATGGGCAGAAGCAAGGCACAGGCGAGTCGCTGTTCGACATCCTGCGCGCACCCGCGGAGGCTTCACCGTATTCGCTTGAAGGTCAATTGCAATTCATTCTCGATAAATGGGCGCATTTGCTTGATGAGACCTTTGTCGCGCGCATCGTCCGCGGCATGGACTTTTTGCGCGAAGAAGTCATCCGCAAGCAGGGGCATGGTGACTTCAAACCTGATATCCCATTGCAGACATTTGGCGGCGGCGAGTATCAGGAATACGAAAGATACAGTCCCGATAAAGAATGGATGCCGCGCCTGATCCTCATCGCGAAGAACTCCTACGTTTGGTTGGAACAACTTTCCCGCAAGTATGGACGCTGGATCAAGACTCTCGACCAGATCCCCGATGAAGAATTGGATATCCTGCGAGACCGTGGTTTCACAGGTTTATGGCTCATTGGCTTGTGGGAACGGTCACGTGCCTCCCAAAAAATTAAACAGCGCATGGGCGACGCGGATGCGGTCGCTTCGGCGTATTCGCTTCATTCCTACGATATTGCTGATGATCTGGGTGGCTGGTCAGCATTGGAAAATCTTCGTTATCGCGCCTGGCAACGCGGCGTTCGTCTCTCGGCTGACATGGTTCCCAATCACATGGGCATTGACTCGAATTGGATGGTCGAACATCCCGATTGGTTCCTATCCCTGCCGTATCCACCCTATCCGTCCTACACATTCCGTTCTGAAAATCTTTCCGATGATCTTCGTGTCGGAATTTATCTCGAAGACCACTACTATGATAAGACCGATGCGTCCGTCGTATTTCAGCGCCGCGACCATCAAACGGGCGACGTCCGCTATATCTATCACGGCAACGACGGCACATCCTTCCCGTGGAATGACACCGCACAGCTTGATTATTCCAAAGCCCAGGTGCGCGAAGCTGTCATTCAAACCATTTTGCATGTGGCACGCAACTTCCCGGTCATCCGCTTTGATGCGGCGATGACGCTTGCCAAGAAACACATCCAACGATTGTGGTTCCCCGAACCCGGCGCGGGCGGCGCCATTCCCTCCCGGTCTGAGTACGGCATGACGCGCGCGGATTTCGACGCGGCGATCCCCGAAGAGTTCTGGCGTGAGGTGGTGGACCGCGTGGCAAAGGAAGTCCCTGACACGTTGCTGCTCGCAGAAGCGTTCTGGCTGCTGGAGGGATATTTTGTCCGCACGCTGGGTATGCACCGCGTCTATAACTCCGCCTTCATGCATATGCTGCGCGACGAAGACAATGCCAAATATCGCATGGCGATCAAGAACACGCTCGAGTTCGATCCGCAGATCCTCAAGCGTTATGTCAACTTCATGAACAATCCCGATGAAAAGACCGCCATCGAACAATACGGAAACGGCGATAAATATTTCGGCGTTGCGACTGTGCTTTCCACGTTGCCCGGCTTGCCCATGTTCGGTCACGGACAGGTCGAAGGCTTCCGCGAAAAATATGGGATGGAGTTCCGCAAGCCGAAATGGGACGAGACTCCCGACGAAGGACTTATTGTTGGACACGATTGGAAGATCTTCCCGATCCTTCACCACCGTTACCTGTTCGCGGACGTGGAGCAGTTCTTCCTCTACGACCTCTTCACCCCGAACGGCAGTGTGGACGAAAACGTCTTTGCCTATTCAAATGTTCATAACGACGAACGCGGACTCGTCCTGTATCACAACCGCTTCGCCGATACCAAAGGCTGGATCAAAACCTCCGCCGCCTATCTCGACAAGCGAAGCAGTCCTGTGGATAAAGCCACTGGCGACCTGCGACAGAAATCTCTTGCCGAAGCGTTGAGCCTGCCTTTCGAAGGCTATGTCATCTTCAAGGATTATGTGTCACACCTGGAATACATCCGCTCGTGCGAGGAACTCTGGCAAAAGGGACTCTACGTCGAATTGCACGCCTACCAACATCACGTCTTCATGGATTGGAGATTTGTGGATGATGAACGCTGGCAGACACTTCACGAAACACTGAATGGCGCGGGCGTGGCATCCATGCAGGGGAGATTCGATGAACTGTTTGGCGTGAAAGAAGAAGTGGTCGATGAAGTAAAGGTCAAGAAGCCGAGGAAGAAAGCGGTGGCGAAGGCGAAACCTGCGGCTAGGAAAACCGCAACGATCAAGAAAGTTTCAAATAAATCGTCGACTGCTGTAAAAAAGACAACGGCAAAAAAGCCAAAGGCGACGGCGAAGAAGTCAACGGTAGAAAAGAAAACGTCAACGAAGAAACCGGCTGTAAAAAGATCGTAGTTCTCAAGACTACAAAGAAGAAATAAAGAATAACACGGCGGTTAAGTACCGCCTTGTTTGTATAATACAGCTGGCGCCAAGCTAAGGATTTATTAGGATAAAAACTATAACCGAATTACAAGACCAAATGCCGCATCCCATTCACGGTTTCCTATTTCAAGTAATTCTTCTCTAGAGGCGTTTGGTGCAAAATCACTCTCTAATTCAACCATTTTTTTCAATTACTTCAGGAACGGTGACAGTCTTTCTGAGCAATTCTTGATATAGCTGCTTTTCACGTTCTGTTTTAGGAACTGGTGGTGGGTATAACTTGTGCGAGGTCAATATGTTCCTCTAGGAAAAGAATATCTCAATTATAGGCTGAAACTAAGTGGTCGAAAATGAATATGAGTCTAAGTTTTCTGTCGTCTCCATCTTCCATGATCTTGACGCAATTTGGATTTGAATCTCAATTCACTATTTTGCCCCGCTAAATTTGATCTCCCGGTAATTATCCAATTGAATAGTCCCCTCACCGGCTCCGATATAGAAAGTCATGTCCACGTCGATCCAGGAGGAGTCCATGTTTTCGCGGTTGACGAGATATTGGGATGGGTCGTCTGGGTTCCATACCGCTACCAGGAATTCAGCGTTTGGCAGCATGGCAATGAAGACGGAATAGGTGTTGCCCGGTTGGACGTTCAGATTTCCCGAAAGGTCATTGCCGATGATCTTTTTGCCGTTTCGCCCATTTGAGTAGATAACATCGGTGCTGACGAAGATGCCAAATCGTTTGTAGTTGCTGGAATCGTAGTCGCCGCTTTCCATGTAAATCTCGAAACCAACATTCTGTGGATACGTGAAATCGATCACAGCGCCTTCTCCTGCCCCGAATTGCTTTGTAGGCTTCGCTCCATAATAGTTTGGGTCGCCGGGAATCTCCAGAACGCCATCCTTGATCTCACCGTTCTGAATTTCCCAGCCATTTCCAGATGGATCATCGAATGGGTCGGTGTGGGTGATCTCCACATCATTCAAATAGGCTGAGAGGATATCCGAACCAGTAACAGGCGTTGCTTCCTGCGATGTGGGTTCGGGTGTAAGGGTCGGCGGTTCGGAGACGGGAACGGAATCTGTAGCTGCGGATGTTGGTGTTGCGATCTCCGGCTGGGTTGGAGCGAGAAGAGGGGATAATGCCCGGTAGCCGATCCATGAAGCGCTCACGCATAGGATGCTAACGGCAAAAAAGATTCCCAGCGAAAGAATCCAATTGGCTGGCTTTTTCGTTTGGGAAGTGGATGCGGAAATACTTTCGGATTTAGGAGCCGGAGGCGGCGTGCTGACAGTTTCTCTGTGACCGTGGGGACGCTTCATCTCCAGGGTTTGCTTTTGACCGATATAAAATTGGATCGCGGCGACCAGGGCGTCTAACCCTGCTTCCTCGTTCTTGCGCAGATCAACAAATTGCCGGGTGACCAAACGCAGAGGCAGCGACTCCTCTTCGCTGCCTCGTACCAGCACAGGGAAGACTCGCTTATTGAATTGATCAGCGTATGTGATCTCGCGGCGCACCCATTCGGATTGTTTTGAATCGGGGGAGAGTACCACCACTATCGCGAACGCCTTGTTGATGGCGGTTTCGATCGCCTCCTCCCAGGCAGGGGTTCCTGGGATCAATTTCTCATTGTCCACCCATACCTTGAAGCCTTGATCGCGCAAATAGAATGCGATCCGGCGCATGATCTCATCGTCCCTGCGGCTATAACTGACAAAGATGGGTTCGGCAGGCAGAGTAGTCATGGTTACTTTCTTATATGATACAGCTAACATTAAACATTTAAACACACAATCTCTGCCAGAGTTGGAAGATCTCTCTGCAGGGCTCTGACCTCCGCTCGCTGTCGAGACGATGATGTATTGATAACGGGATCAGTTATCAGCGTGGGAGAGAGGCGGAACGTCATCCTGGCGGCGTTTTGTTTGCTATCACGGTTGAAGTGTGTTCATTGTAAAGTAGTCGAATACCGCAGGGATTTCTGTGCTGGATTGGGCGGTTACCAAACCCACACGAATCGGGGAAAAATCCCGGAAATGTTCGCCAAGCAGGGTCCAATTTTCTCCATCATCACTATAGTAACCTGTATAGGTGTTGCCAATCCGTTGGAGGCGAAGATAGGTAACTTCCCCATTAAATGGGGCACGAGGGCTGGTGTTTGGAATGGAGCCGTTTTCAAAGTTATCAAAATAAATACCATCCCCTACGCAGTACCCCTCAACATCACAAAAAGCGCGTCCTAACTGCAACACGTTTCCATGCTCTTGAAATACAACCAAACCTGCAAACTGGAAATTAGTGGTTGGTGTAAAACGAAAAGATGTTGTGATTTCAAAGTCTCCTGTTGGAGGCTCGCGCAACAAAATATTTGGAGGGAGCGCGGGACCATCAAAGCTTGCATCAGCCAGCATGATCTGCAGCGACCCGGGCACTTTCGATAAGCTCCACTTCGCCGGGTTCTCACCGAGCCATGTCCAGCCTTCTGCCAGTTGACCAACGAAGTCGTCCTGAAAGCCCTCCCCCGATGATATTTCAGTCGGTGGGACAGAGATTGGCAGGGAAGTTGAAGTTGGTAATGAAGCAGGTGAGTTCGTCGGCGCGATCGCCTCTGTGACTCTGTCCGTCGCGCTCGGCGATGGCAGGAGTTTGGTGCCGAGCATGGATATCCCGACGAACACTATGATTGCAACAAGCGCAATGGCGCCAAATCCTGCAACTGCCCAAATGAGGGAACGGCGCGGTTTTGGACTTCCAGATATCGCTGTCTTTGAATCTAAAGGGGTTTCTGGGCTTTGAGATTGATTTGGTTGTACAGCAGGGACCGATGTTGGTGCGGCGGTGGATGCGATGAATGTGGAATCTCGTGAGATTGATTTATCGGCTGCATCATTCTCTGGAATTGCCCTTTGAATTGCGCGTACAAAATCATCTGCTGTTTGGTAGCGGTCATCGGGACTCTTTGCCAGGGCTTTGAGCAACACCAATTCAACAGATTCCGGCAGGTCCGGATTTAGTTTGCGTGCGGAGGGAAGCGGGTCTTGAATGTGTTTGAAGACAACGGCTACAGGCGTTTCTGCCGTATAAGGCACGCGGCCGGTGACCATTTCGTAGAGGATGATGCCCAGCGAGTAAATGTCACTGCGTTGATCAAGGTTGGAACCGGTGCCCTGTTCCGGTGACATGTATGCGGGTGTCCCCATGACCGTTCCCGAGGATGTGATCTTTGTGGACGCCTCTGCCATGCGTGCCAAACCGAAATCGGTCAACAGGCAATTGCCGCGTTCGTCGATCAACACATTGCTTGGTTTTATATCGCGATGGATCATGCCGCGCATGTGGGCATAACTCAGGGCTTCACCGATTTGAACGATGGTCCGCCGGATCTCTGAAAGTGACAGGCTTCTTGTTTGGATGATGCCTGCCAGTGTCCCGCTTTGAACAAAAGGCATGACGATATAGGGATACCCATCCGCCTCGCCATAGTCGAACACGGGAAGGATGTGCGGGTGTTGAAGTTGAGCCAGCAGTTTTGCTTCGCGCCTGAAACGGATGACAAATTCTTCGGAAGTTGACATATGCCGGGGTAGAACCTTGACGGCAACATAACGTTCCATGTTCGGCTGGAACGCCTTATAGACCGCCGCCATGCCGCCCTCCCCGAGTGGCGCGACAATTTGATAATGCCCGAATTGCATTCCGGTCAGATCTTCCATGTTTCACCTTCCCCATCTTGGCTGATAGTCACAGTATGTGTTGTCGGTAAGTTGCCGCACATCTGAACCATCCAGACGCATGATGAAGATCTCACAGGAGTTTTGATCCCTGCCCGCGACGTCCGTGTAACCGGTAAATGCGATCCATTTGCCGTCGGGGGAGAGGCTCGCGCCCTGTGCATTGATGCCCACCTGCGAGACTCGATGTAGATCGCTCCCATCCGTATTCATGAGATAGACATCGTGCGCAAAGGGGCCACCTTGATCGAAAGAGATAAGATCGTTGACCGACCAGTCGCTTCTTCCGCGCGTGTCGATCGTGTCGTTGACCACTATGGGGTCGCGCCCATTGAAATCCATAATGTAGAGTTTATTATTGTCGTCTTTTCCCAAGGCGAAAAGGATCTGTGATCCATCAGGTGACCAGGTTCCATCGTGCGCGTCATTGCCTGACTTGCTGTAAAACTCCTGTGGGTTGCTGCCGTCGCGGTTCATCAGCCACAACTGGACAGTGTTGTTGCCAGAACGATAATGGAAAACAATGTATTGCCCATCAGGAGAGATCTCAGGTGCGCCGAGCGCTTTGCCCAGTTCTGTGAGTTGTTCGGTTTTCCCGCTGGCGAGTTCCATTTCGTAGATCTCGGATTTATTTCCATCCCCCGCCACGTAAACCATGCTGTTTCCATCCACCGAAAGGGACGCATTGAAACTGCCTAAATTGGAGTTGGTGAGTTGCCGCCGGTTCGAACCGTCCCCATTCATGATGCAAACTTCATCGCCATTGACACTGCAAGTGTACACGATCTTGCCCGTCGGTTCATCTTTGATGACGACCGGCTCAGTGGCTGTAACCGTGATAACAGGGTCAACAATATCCGGTGGGGTGGTTGCGGTTTCAGTGGTAGTGATGAGATTCCCGATGAAGCGTGCGGCAAAGATTCCGCTGGTGATGCAAAAAATTCCGACGACAGCAATTAATGCAGGCAAGCCGAATTTTTTCAGATCGATCGGCAGTTTGGATGTTGTCGCTTTTTTGATAACGGGCCGGCTGCCGGTTGCAATATCCTGTTTGACTTCGATGTATTCCTTGAGGGCGATGGCTAATTCATCCAGCCCGGATTCGAATTTCGTACGCAAGTCCACACGCTGATGGTTGGCAAGCCTCAATGGAGTGGATGTATCATCTTCGCCTTCGATCAGCACGGGGAAAATGCGCTTCCTGTGCTGTTCTCCGAAGCTGAGTTCGCGCCGCACCCATTCCGAGTTGTTCGATTCGGGCGAAAGAAGCACAACAATTCCCGTTGCGGCACGGATCGCCTTTTCGATCTCGCGTTCCCAGGTTGGGGTGCCGGGCGTCAGGTTTTCGATATCCACCCAAACGTTGAGGCCGCGTCCACGCAATTCCCGAACGATCCGCCTTTGTTTGACGGTGTCTTCGCGGCTGTAGCTTATGAAAAAATATGAGGCAGGGGATGAACTCATACACGGACCTCTCTCCAAAGTCGTATCGCTGGATTATAGGTTAAAAACGAGATTAGGTAAACTGGTACTTCCGTTTTGGACAGGCTGGAACCGCAAGGAGCTGTTCCTTACCGCGCATGCCGCGAATTTTTGCGAAACGATCGGCAAATAAAAAGCCCTTCAAGTTTTTTTACTCAAAGGGCAATGTGCTTCATTCTTCCATTTCTTCGGACCGCCTCGGCGGATAATTGGGAACCTGCCTGCGGAATTCGTAATTCTCCATGATGGCTTCGATGATGGCTTTTTGTTTTTCGGTAACCATTTTAAATTCCAAACCCACGTTGTAATATTCCGGGCTGAGATCCTGATGACACCATGCCGCTCGCGAGGGCAGGGTGATCGTCTCTTCCCTGGTTTCGGGAAGTTCCGGTAATTGGATGGAGATCGTAAGATCCGAGTTCACGTCGACGATTTGGTCGCTGATCACCATCGCGCCGATCAGGTTCAGATCCCCAAGATACCCGATCAGTTTGCCGCTCTGCACGTCATAGACCTGCGAGTAGGACATTAAATCTTTGCGCGGTTGTTTGCGTCTTTCCTGCATTTTCGTCTCCAGCGTATAGTTTACATGACTTGAAGACTTAAATCAATTGTGCAACCATCTTAAAATCTTTCTCTGTGCCGGGTATCTGTGGTTAAATCGACGCCATGCGATGGATATATCTTTCCCCTCATCTTGACGATGCCGTGCTCTCAGCCGGCGGCTTGATCTACGAACAAACCCAGTCGGGAATACCCGTTGAAATCTGGACTTTCATGTGCGGAACTCCGCCGAAGGGCGATGGTGATTCTTCGTTTGCGCGATCGCTCCATGCCCAATGGGGATTCTCCTCTGCGGAGGAAACTGTTCGGGAACGGCGGATCGAAGACAGGAATGCCGCGGCGATCGTCGGCGCCAGTGTCACGCATTTTGATTTTTTGGATTGCATCTACCGGCGCGGGAAAAATGGTGAGTACCTGTACTCGGAAATCGCGATCCCGCCTTTGCCAGACGATGCCGGAATCCCTGCCCAGCTTGCGGAAACGATCTCCGCCCGCCTCAAACCGGACGATGTGCTGGTCTGCCAACTTTCGGTCGGTTCTCACGTGGACCACGTTCTCGTGCGGATGGGTGCAGAATTGCTGGGACGTTCTCTCCTTTATGATATCGATATCCCCTATTTGTTCTACAAACCCCAGGAATTGGCTCCGAAATCCGCCGGGATGAAGGAATCCGTGCATTCCATAACGGAAGCAGGCCTGAAATCGTGGCAGGAGGCGGTTTTAGCCTATAAGTCCCAGTTACCCGTGCTGGGCGAGGCAATGCTAACACCTGAAATGGCTCAGGATTCCATCCGATCCTACTGGGCGGAGCGGAGGGGGACCCTCTTGTTACACTTTGTTACAATTTAGACATACAGGCATCCAGTCTCTTGTATTGACACATAAATCATGATATAGTATGCCCGCTCTACGGGAAAGAACCCGTGATTTTACACTTTGCATCTCTGGTTAGAGATGCAAAATTCTTATAGCAGGGAAGAAAGATGCCTAACAACTTTTTGACCAAAGAGGGTTACCAAAAACTGCAGGATGAGTTGGATTATCTACGGACTGCCAAAAGGCAGGAAGTTGCCAACCGTCTGCATGAGGCGATGGAAGGCGGAGAATTGATCGAGAATGCCGAGTATGAAGCCGCCAAGAATGAACAGGCTTTTGTGGAAGGCCGCATCCAGGAATTGGAAATGCTGCTTGCCTCCGCAAAGATCATCGATGAGAACGGCAAAAAGAAGAGCGACACGATCCTCATCGGTTCGAAGGTTACCATCAAGGAAGGTAACTTCGAGGCTGAGACCTTCACCATTGTCGGCGTAGCGGAAGCCAACCCGCGCGAGGGCAAGATCTCCAATGAATCACCGATCGGTAAAGCCATCCTGAATCACAAAGTGGGCGACACGGTAAAAGTCGAGACACCCGGTGGCACGTATAATGTTAAAATCATAAAGATCGGTTAGTCACAGGAGCGACCTGTTTGCCCCGCGCTGCCTGCGACGCAGGAGTGGACGCGGGGCTTTTATTTTTACCCCCTCCCGTCGGCACCCTGCCCCAAATTTGTAAAATTTGGGGCAGGGCTGGGGGTGGGGGTTGGGAGGACATAATGGCAGACTATAACTCACTCGAAAAAATTCGCTTGCAAAAACTGGACGAACTGCGTGCGGAGGGCATCGAAGCCTATCCCACGCGTGCCAAACGGACTCATACCTCCGTTGAAGCCATCGCTGAATTCGAAGCCAAAGAGAAGGACGGGGTCGAAGTTAAAGTCATCCTCGCGGGACGCATCCGTGCCACGCGTGCCATGGGCAAAATTTCCTTTGCTCATATCGAAGATGGCGCAGGGAAGATCCAATTGTTCTTCCGCTTGAACGAGATCGGCAAGGAGCGGCTCGAATTCTTCAACAAGATGTTCGACATCGGTGACTTCATCCAGGCCGAGGGCCTGATGTTCCGCACCAAGACCGGGGAAGTGACGCTTCACGTCCACGACTTTAGCCTGCTCGCCAAATCCGTGAGCCCTCTCCCCGCCGCAAAAGACGAGACTCTGGAAGACGGCACCGTTGTCCGCCACGCCGCGTTGGATAACCCCGAGTTGCGGGCGCGGCAACGTTACGCTGACCTGGCGGTCAACCCGGATGTGCGCGAGACCTTCCGCAAACGGGCTGGGATCATCAAAGCCTTGCGCGAATTTCTCGATAACAAGGGATTTCTCGAAGTGGAGACTCCCATTCTCCAGCCATTGTATGGTGGTGCTGCGGCGCGTCCGTTCGTGACACATCACAACGAACTTGAGCAGGACATGTACCTGCGCATCTCTTTTGAGTTGTATCTCAAGAGACTGCTGGTCGGTAATTTTGAACGCGTCTACGAAATTGGACGTGACTTCCGCAATGAAGGCGTTTCGTTCAAGCACAACCCCGAGTTCACACAACTCGAATTCTATTGGGCGTACGCTGATTATTTGCAGGTCATGGAATTGACCGAGCAGATGGTCTCGTTTGCCGCCCAGCAGGTGCTTGGCACAATGAAGGTCAAATACAAAGAAAATGACATCGACCTGACCCCGCCGTGGAAACGGCTGGAGATGCGTCAGGGCATCCTTGAAACATCAGGCATTGATTTTGCGGAATATAAGACCGCCGAGGAGTTGTTTCAAGCCATTAGGGCGAAACACCCGAACAAAACACCTGATCCCAGATCGACGCGCGGCAAGATGATCGATTTCCTGCTCAGTGAGTTTTTAGAGCCGACACTGATCCAGCCGACGTTCCTGTATAACTATCCGCGTGACATTTCTCCGCTGGCGAAATCCATGCCGGGTGATGCGTTGACCGTGGAACGCTTCGAAGGCTATGCTGCTGGTTTCGAATTATGCAATGCCTTCACCGAGTTGAACGATCCGCTTGACCAGGAGCAACGCTTCCTCGAAATGGGGCGCGACTACGCCGACGGCGACGATGAAAAACATCCTCTGGATGAAGACTATCTGCGTGCCATGCGCTACGGCATGCCGCCCAACGGCGGTTTTGGCATGGGCGTGGACCGCCTTGCCATGCTGTTCCTCAATAAACATTCCATCCGCGAGGTGTTGTTGTTCCCTGCCTTGCGGAATGAAGAATTCGGCGAACAAAAATAAATTGTAGGGGCGGGTAACCCCGCCCCTACAATGTTTATATGAAAAAACCCATCCTCATCCTCGGCGATATTCTCGCCATTCTCATCGTGACCGTGATCGGATTTGCGACCCACGGCGAAGCGGATATCTCCTTTCTGCCGCGCATGGCAGCCGCATTTATCCCGTTGACGGTTGCATGGTTCCTCCTCGCCCCCTTCCTGGGACTCTTTCAAACTGAAACTATATCCAACCCGAAGCAACTCTGGCGACCTGTGCTTGCGATGATTTTCGCCGCACCGTTTGCCGCTGTCCTGCGTGGAGTTCTCCTCAACGCGCCGATCATCCCGATCTTTGTGGTGGTTCTCGCCTTGACTTCCGCCTTTGGCATGTCCGTCTGGCGAGGTATCTATTTTCTACTCAACCGCAAATCCTAGGACTCCAAAGTCTCCCGACTTTGGAATTCCATATAAGACCAACGTCAGGAGACGTTGAAGTCCGTTTTCATCGTGATAAAATAAACCCAATGAACGAACAAGCCCTCATCCAGGACGCGCAAGGCGGCAATCTCGAAGCCTTCAACACGCTCATCCTGCACTATCAGGATAGCGTGTTCAATACTGCGCTCCGTATCCTTGGCGATGACAGTCTCGCCGCCGATGCCACACAGGACGCGTTCATCTCCGCATTCAAGAGCATCAAATCCTATCGCGGCGGATCGTTCAAAGCCTGGCTGATGCGCACCGTAACAAATGTCTGTTACGACGAACTGCGCCGCCAGAAACGCCGACCCACCACGCCGCTCGAGCCCGATACGGACGATGGCGAAGAAATGGATTCCCCGCGCTGGCTCGCCGACCCAGCCATGACCCCCGACCAGCAAGCTGAAGCCGACGAACTCGAGCACGCCATCCAGCACTGCCTCAACAACCTGCCGCTCGATTTCAAAACCGTGGTCGTCATGGCGGATATTCAAGGCATGGACTACACCGAGGTTGCGGTTGCCGTCAAAGTGCCGCTGGGAACCATCAAGAGTCGCCTCGCCCGCGCCCGCCTGCGCTTACGAGAATGTTTGTTGGGCTTCGAGGAACTTTTGCCCTCCTCTTTTCGTCTTGAAGTAGAGGATCGCGCCTAATGATGAAACAACGTGATGTAGCACTTCTCTCTTCCTATCTGGATGGACAACTCAGTTCATCCGATTCTGCGCGTCTGGAAGCCCGCCTCAAATCGGAGCCTGAGCTTGTCTCCGTCATGGACGATCTGCGCATAGCCCGGGGATACATCCGCCAACTTCCACTCCGACGCGCTCCCCGCAACTTTACGCTTACCCGCAAAATGGTGGGACAAAACCCGCCCATGCCGCGTGCCTATCCCGCCTTCCGGTTTACGACCGCACTTGCCACCCTGTTGTTCTTCCTGACCTACGGCTTGAACTTCCTGGCTCCGCAATTTGTTTCCCAACCCGTGTATGGGATGGGAGGCGGTGGAGCTGGTGACGTGGAACTGTACTCCGCCGAAGCTCCCGCAGCCGCGGCCCCGGCGACAGAGGCGCCCGCCCAACCAGAATTTGCACCCGCGCCCACGATTGTGACAACCCCCTCAGAAGATTCCACTCGTATCACGGAGACCCCGTTCGCGAAGAACGGTGAAGACGCAGCGGGCAATGCCCTCGCCCAGGAAGTTCCCGAGGCGCCTCCACAGGAACCTCAGAATACCCCGCCAATTGTCCCAGCCACATGGCAATACGTCCTGCTGGGAGTAGCGTTCCTCAGCGCGGTCTTCATGACGGTCATGCGCCGCATATCGATCAGACGCTGGAAATGAAATCGCAGGGGCGGGTCTTGCATCCGCCCCTTTTTGATTTAATATGGCACACACCGAATTCAAATTCTGTCCGCGTTGCGGCTCAGCCGTGCAATACGAAGAAAAATTTGGAATGACACGACCTGTCTGCCCGCAATGCGGGTGGATTCATTTTATAGACCCGAAGGTTGCCGCGGCGGTGTTGATCGAACAGGATGGGCGCGTCCTGTTGGTGCGGCGTGTGAACGAACCTTTCCGCGGCTTGTGGACCCTGCCCGCGGGGTTCGTCAATGGGGGCGAGGATCCGGCTGAGGCGGCCGTGCGCGAATGTTTGGAGGAAACAGGCTTGAGCGTACGCGTGACGCGTGTCTTCGATATCGTTGCCGGGCGCGAACATCCACGTGGCGCGGACTTTGTCATCGTCTATCAGGCGGAACTTTTAAGCGGTGAGCTTCATCCAGACGACGATGCCGATGCTGCGGAATGGTTCCCGTTCAACGCGCTGCCTCCACTTGCATTCCGTGCCACGCAAAAAGTTTTATCGGGACGATAAAAAAATCCCGCTAGAGTACTCTCGTTATTCCCTTACTAAAACAAATCCATGCCTGTATAATCTACGGCTATTCAAAAAAAGGAGAAGCTATGACCAACCGACGTTCTGTATTTTTTCCGTTCCTTGCTTTACTTGTCTTTGTGATCAGTGTGGGGTGTTTATGCACGGGCCTTTCTAGTGGCACGCCCACCCAGGCCCCCGCTCCAACCCAACCACCAACGGTGCAACAACCGACACAGGCGCCAGTCCAACAGCCGACCACAGCACCTGTTGTCACTGAAGAACCAGTATCGAATAACAGTTCAGATGAATTGGTCACTTTCGTTGATGAGAACAATCTGTACCAAATTGACCTTCCTGGCGATTGGACGTATGAACATACTGTGGACCAGGAGAGCAACTTATATTATATTGACACCTTCACTTCGCCAGATGGCGGCGCGGTGGTGGAAAACATTGTCTATGATGATGGAAAACCCTTCACCGGAAATGACAAAAGCGTTGCCGCACTTTTCTTCTTGAATAAGTGGTACAGTAATACGGGCAAGGAGGGCGATATTCGAGTCTCGGAGGATAAGATCATGCAGGACGGCAGTGAGCGCCTCACCTGGACTTCCAAAGGCGGCGGCTATTCTGGTGTTTCGTTCCTTGAGACACGCGGCAAGACCACCTTCCTGTTTTTTACCGTGAACTGGGGCAATGATTTTGCGGAACAATACGCCGATACTCTTGATGCCATCATCGCAAGCTACAGTATCCCGTAGGAGATCCTTCCAATACCTTGAGACCGGCGAAAGCCGGTCTCATCTTTTAAAACATGGTTGTGCTACAATAATTTTATGAGCACGCTGGTTAATGTACGTCCTTCGCCGATCGCGGGTCAATGGTATGAGGGTAACCCCAAAGCGCTGGCTCGCAAGGTGGATGAATATCTGGATGCCGCCCAACTCCCCGCGCTGGATGGGGAAGTGGTTGCGGTCATTGCGCCGCACGCGGGACATGTCTACTCCGGTGCGGTGGCAGGATACTCTTTTGCGGCGCTCCGTTCTGCATCGTTACGGCTCGATACAAGCCCGGACCTGGTCGCCGTTATTTCGCCGATGCACCAGCCTTATTATGAACCGTTAATTACCACCGCCCACGACGCGTATGTCACACCGCTGGGGAACATCCCGGTGGATAAGGATGCCGTTGCCGAACTGGATGCAGAGTTGAAATCCGATTTGGGTTTTGGACTCTCCCCCGTTGCACGCGACCGGGAACATTCGCTCGAGATCGAACTGCCCTTCCTCCAACGTGTCTTCCCATCCGAATGGAAGTTGTTACCCGTGATGGTGCGCGCCTCCGAGCCGCGTGTCTCGCAAGGACTCGGCAAGGCACTCGCCAAAGTGTTGCGCGGCAGGAATTTTGTGCTCGTCGCCAGCACGGACTTGTCGCACTTCTACGATCAGAATACCGCCAACCGGCTCGACGCTGAAATGCTGCGTCGTTTCGAATCCTTTGACCCGGAATCCATCTTCGAAGCCGAGCAGACGGGTAAGGCTTTTGCCTGTGGTCATGCCGCGGTCGCCGCGGTGCTATGGGCATCGCTTGCATTGGGAGCGAACAAGGTGCAGGTTTTGCATCACGCCACCTCCGGCGATGTGACCGGGGATTTTTCGTCAGTTGTTGGTTATGGGGCGGCAGCGGTATTGAAGTAACTTGATGCTCGTATCAAATCTTTTTGAAGTTCTGCCCTGATGTGGATTTTGGGCATTGCTTTTCGAGGTGCTGGATTCTAAAAGGCGACTTGCACAAAGTCGCCTTTTTTTATTCTATGATTTTCTCCGTGCTTGTTCCTGTTTCCAGTAGGCGAATAGCAGCCATACTGCCATGACGCCCACTGCCAGCCCGAAGGCAATTCCCTGCCGCGCGGCGATCTCGGTGTGGTTAAGTTCGTAACGGGGAGAGGCAACCATCCAAACGGCGAGCAAGCCCAGGACGAAGAAAAGAAGCGCACGTACTCCCACCTTGATCTCCGCCCAATCCTTCATAAAGTACATTGTTACCGCCCAGACCGAACTCCCTGCGAACCACGCAGACATGATACGCGCGTCGAACGGATTCAATTCCCAGGGCCAGCGCGAGTTGGCAAATTCGGGTGTGAAGAACAACAACGCCCAAAACGCC
>Ga0210377_10000959_pt1 | contig 27087 bp, 27 predicted proteins | sample PLM4_65_b1redo_FD_155480 | JGI IMG/M metagenome (GOLD analysis project Ga0210377, IMG submission 155480) | Groundwater sediment microbial communities from an aquifer in East River, Colorado, USA - PLM4_65_b1 redo | ecosystem: Environmental > Terrestrial > Soil > Riparian zone | place: USA: East...
GGCCGCCTCCCCGTCGAGCAGCCCGGCCTGGACCCAACGCTGGAGCGGCGACTCCCAGGGAGCGGCCATCGGAAGCTCTACAACGCCTTCCGGGTCTGCAGGTAGCGGTTCCACTCATCGGCTATCGCGTTCACCAGCGGGGCGGAGTCGAACCGGACTGGATCGGTCGCGGGAAGACCGGTCTCCTGCTGGGCGCGGTCGCACGCACGCCGGGCCTCGACGTCGCTCAGGTCGTAGGTATTGAGCGAGATCCCGATCACCTTGGTCGGGTGGACCGCGGCGCCGATGGACTCGTAGAGCCGCACGTATTCCGTGAGCGGCGGGATCCGGAGCCAGGCGGCCTCGCGGTAGTCGCCGAGGTACTGGCGGCTGGTCTGGTGGCAGAGAATCATCGCGTCGGGGCAGGAGCCGTGCAGCAGGCCGAGAGTGACGCCGGAGTAGCCGGGGTGGTTGATGCTCCCCTGCCCCTCGACGAGCACGACGTCGGCGTTCTTGCTGCCTTCCAGCGTCAGCCTCTCCGCCGCGCCGGCGATGAAGTCCGCCACCACGGCGTCCACCGCGATGCCCCAGCCCTCGATCATGATGCCGGTCTGCCCGGTGGGTACGAACCGGGTGCGAACCCCGCGCTCGTTCAGCTTCCGGATGAGCTGGAGCTGCGCCGTCATCTTGCCGACGCTGCAATCGGTTCCGACGGTGAGGACGACGAGCGGGTCCACCGCCTTGGCGAGCCCCGACGCGATCGGAAGGTCGGCCGGCGGACGCCGCAGGTCGTAGAGGGTGCGGCCCTTCGCCCGTGCCTTCGCCGCGAGCATGGGATCGTCGGACAGGAAGTTGTGCAGCCCGTTCCAGATATCGCAGCCCGCGTCGAGCGCCTCGCTGAGCCAGGCACGCCACTCGGCCGGCAGCTGCCCGCCTTTCGGCGCGATGCCGATGAGGACCGCCGAGGGCCGGAGGGCCAGTCCCTCACGCATCGACCCCACGACCGGGATGGCCCCGCCGAACCCCAGGACGTCCTGCACGGTCCGCCCGGCGTGCTGGCGGTCGAGCACCGCGACGGTGCGCTCGGGGTGGTACCGGATGATGGAGTTGGCGGTCTTCGAGGTCATGGGCCCGAAGTCGCCGTCGGCGATGATCAGGTGGCGGGGTGCGGTCATGGTCCTTGGGGTAAGGGGCGGTGGAATATAGTGAAGCGTGTTACGGTGTCAGGTGTCACCCTGAACGAAGTGAAGGGGACCATTCACGGACATGGTCCCCTTCACTTCGTTCAGGGTGACACGGTGACACCGTGACACCTCGCCGATTCAGCTCACGGCTTGCCGGTCTCACCCTCCTCGATCACCTCGGCGTCGTGAATGTCCTCCGCGCCGCGGTTGAGTTGCCGGTTCTGACCGGCGCCGCCCCCGGGCAGCAGCCCCATCCGCTGCTTCAGCGCGAGCAGCTGCTGGTCGGAGCTGCCCTTGTACTCCAGAGCGTCGAACTGGCGGGCGAGGTGGTCGCCCGAGAACTCCTCATGGATCTCGGCCGCGGCGATCGCCTTCCGCTCGTTGGCCTCGATCTTCTCCGTCATCCGCTCGAACGACTCGAAGGCGCTCTTGTCCGACATCCCCGACATCGTCTCCTGGATCCGCTGCTGCGCCTCCGCCCGCTTGGCTCGCGCGACCAGGATGTTCTTCTTCCGCTTGGCCTCTTCGATCTTGTCGTTGAGCTGGCGGAGCGAAAGCTTGAGCGCCTCGGTCTCGGCCTTGTGCTTGAGCCAGGTCTCGTGGAGCTGCTGGGCTCCCTGGAGCTGCTCGTTGTACCGGCCGAGGGCCTGCTTGGCGAGGTCGTCCCGGGCCTCCTGCACCGCCAGCATCGCCCGGCGCTCCCAGTCCTCGGCCTGCTTCTTCATCGCCTCGGCGTCCGACTGGAGCTTCTTCTCGTCGGCGATGGCGGAGGCCACCTGCTGCTTGGCCTTGGCCAGCTGCGTCTTCATGTCGACGATCAGCTGGTTGAGCATCTTCTCGGGATTCTCGGCCCGGGAGATCAGGTCGTTGATGTTCGACCGCATTAGTGCCGAGAAGCGATCAAAGATTCCCATGAAGGGTCACCTTTCGCGGTAAGACGCGAGGGCGCCGAGGTGCGAAGCGAGCGCCAGGGTCATGGATTCGAAGCTGGCCTCGAACTCGCTGAAGTCGAGGTTCTCCAGCTCGAGTGTGTCGGTCAGCACCACGTGATCGCCCTCCAGGCCATAGGAGCCGTGCACCAGGTCCCGCGCGTTGTACTCCAGAAGCTGGCGGAACAGCTCGCCACGCCGCGGCTCGCTGGCCGGCAGCTCCATCACCCGGACGCGCAGGATCACCACCGGAGGGGCGTAGTGAACGACGACTTCGGCATCGTCCGGCGTCCGGAGCAGCCAGAGGTTCGGCTCGAGCTCCATCACCGTGAGATTGCCGCCGTAGAGCCGGTCGAAAAACGACTGAATGTCCTCTCGGGTGATCATCGAATGGCTCCCCCTGGAATCTGGACCGCCTCTGCGCCCCGGGCGAGGAGCCGCTCCGCGAAATCTAACCGCTCCTCCACCTCGGCCAATCGAGTCCGCAGCTGGTCCACATCCGCGGCCAGCAGGTGGTCCGGCGAGCTCTCGCGCCGGCCGCCGCGCAGCCGGTCTCCGATCGCCGCTCCGATCGGACCGGTGAGGATCTTCACGGCCGCGAACGCGAAGGCGATGAGGACGAACATCTCCCCTGGGTTGTCTACCGGCACGGCCTGGTCCTCCTATCGCTGGAGCCGGTCGGGCTCGCGCCCCTGAGCCACGATCCGCTCGGTGAAATCCACCCGCTCCTCGAGCTCGGCCATCCGTGGCGTAATCTCCTCTAGCTGCCGGACCCGCTCGCGCAACCCGTCCAGCTCCGCCTGCATCTCCGTGCTCGCGACGCCACCCTCGATCCGCCGGGCAAGCGCCCGGATCAGCGGCCAGATGAGCGCGGCGACGATGAGCCCCGCGCCCAGCAGCAGCACCACCGCCGCGATGCCCTCCAGGCTGCCCGTCACGGACATCTCGGAGCCCGGCAGCGGCGGTAGCGGAGGCGCCGGCGGTGCGGGCGCCTGCGGCGCGAGGATCATCTTGGGGCGTCGCCCGGCAATGCCGCCGGCGTCTGGGTGCGAGCCAGCATGCGCTCGGTGAAGTCGATCCGCTCCTCCAGCTCGGCCACCCGCTGATGCAGGACGTCCACCTCGCCGAGCCGTTGGTGGAGCTGCTCGACTTCGGCTTGAAGCGCCGGATCCGCCGCGCCTTTCCCATCGAGCCGGCGGGCGAGCGCTCGCATGACCGGCCAGAGAATGACCGTCGTCGCGACCAGGGCGAGGAAGACGATCATCACGATGGCGGGCGGTCCGCCGTCGTTGAGAAAGATCAGATTGGGATCGAACGGCGGTGACGGTATCTCGGGAGGTGCCGGTATGGGGCCCTGTATCATGACTGCGCTCCTCCCTTCGCGACCTGCGGCCGCTCCTGGCTCTGGGAGAGCAGGCGCTCGGCGAAGTCCACCCGCTCCTGGAGCTCCGAGACGTCCCGCCGGAGGGAGTCCACCTCAGCGAGGAGCTCGGGATCGTGCGTCGGCACGGCACCCTGTGACCGGATCCGCTCGGCGATGGCCTTGCCTATGGGACTGATCGACAGGAGGAAGGCAGTGCCTCCCCCGAAGATCAATATGATGGCCAGTATGCCTTCCATATCCATTCCAGTTGCCTCCGCTCGGCCCCTACGGGCGCGGCACCGAATGTGTTTCAATGCGAAACGACATCTACGGGGCCGGTGGAGTCGCGGGGCAACTGGCAGCTGGAGCGATCAGACCAGCTCCACGGCCTCGATCGCGCCGAGTGAGACGGCGATTTCGGTGTCGTCGCTGCCGGCCGGGCGGAGGTAGACCTCATGAGCGGTGACGTGGGTGTCCACGCTCATTGGAATGCCTACGACCTCGGTCCGGTCGGTCGTGGTGATGCGGACTTTCTGTTCATGCCCACCAGCGTAGCCGAGCAGAGCGACGATGTCTTCGTAGTTCATGGAAAGCTCCGGCGGGGGGTGGACTTCCCAATCTAGGGTCCGTCCCCGCCGGTCGCCATGCGCCCGCCGCTACTGCCCCGCGGCCGCTCGCTCCCGCACCGCGGCCTTGGGCGTCGCCCCCATCAGGTTGCGATCGAGGAACCGGGTGACGAGATCGAAGAGGTGCGCCTGGGTGCCCTTGCCCTGGCAGATGCAGTGGGTGCGGTTGGGGTACTCCATCATCTCGAACGGCCGGTTCGCAGCCACGAGGGCGTTGATCAGCATCTCGGTGTTCTGGTAGTGCACGTTGTCGTCGCCGCCGCCGTGGATCAGCAGCAGGTTGCCCCGCATCCCCTTGACGTAGCTGAGGGGGGAGCCGCGGTCGTAGCCCTCTCGGTTCTCGGTGATGAGGCCGTTGAACCGCTCGGTGTAGACGTTGTCGTAGAGCGCCCAATGGGTCACCGGCGAGACGGCGACGCCGGTCCGATAGAGGTCGGGGTGCTGGAACAGGGAGTTGAGCGTCATGAACCCGCCGTAGCTCCAGCCCCAGATGCCGACTCGTGAGGGGTCCACGTAGGGCCGGCCGATGAGCGTCCTGGCCGCCACCGCCTGGTCCCTCGTCTCGACCACGCCCAGCTGGCCGTAGATCGCCTTGCGGAAGCGCTTGCCGAGGGGAGCCGGGGTGCCGTGGTTGTCCACGACCGCCACCAGGTAGCCCTTCTGGGTCAGCATGGTGTGCCAGAGGTAGTACCCGCCCCAGACGTCGTTGACCTCGGTCTTCCCCGGCCCGCCGTAGACGAAGAAGAGCAGCGGATACTTCCGGGTCGAGTCGAAGTCAGCCGGCTTCAGCAGCACGCCGGGCATCTTCAGCCCGTCTTCGGCCTCGATGTTGAGCCACTCGACCGGGCCGCGATGGAGCGCGGTCACCTTGGACCGGAGCTGCTGGTTGTCCACCAGCGTCCGGATCGGCTGGTGGTTCGGCAACCGCACCAGTCGGATGATCGGAGGATTGCCGAGGCTCGAGTAGGTCTCGATCGCGTAGCGGTAGCTGGGCGAGACGTCGTACGTGTGGGTGCCTGACTCGCGCGCGGGGCTCAGCCGCTCCGGCTTTCCCTTGCCGTCGAGCCGAGTGCGGAAGAGGTAGCGCTGCACCGGGTTCTCCGGCGAGGCGATGTAGTAGAGCCATCCGCCCTTGGGATCGATCCCCTGGATGTCGAGCACGTCGAAATCGCCCTTGGTGACGAGGCGGGTCTTCTTCCCATCGCGGGAGACCACGTAGACGTGGTCCCAGCCGTCACGGTCGCTCACCCAGGTGAAGCTCTTGCCGCCGTCGAGCCAGACGAAGTCGTCCACCACGTCCACCCAGGTGCTGTCCTGCTCGACCAGCACCGTCCGCAGCTTCCCGGTCTTGGCGTCGCCCAGCATCACCTCGTTCCGGTTCTGCAGCCGGGTGAGCCGCTGGAGGACCACCTCGTCGGAGGATGCGGCCCAGTCCATCCGTGCGATGTAGTGGTTCCGCGGATCGCCCTCGATCTCGAGCCACCGGGTGGGCCCGCCGGCTGCGCTCACCACCCCGACGCGGGCGGCGGAGTTGGTCTCGCCGACCTTGGGGTACTGGATCGGGATGACCCTGGAGTAGATCGAGTCGGTGTTGTTGACGAGATGGAAGCTCCTCACCGAGTCGGCGTTGAGCTGCCAGAACGCGATGCTGCTCCCGTCGGGGCTCCAGCGCCAGCCGTCGGCGTAGTAGTTCATCAGCTCCTCTTCGTACACCCAGTCGAAGGTGCCGTTGATGAGCGTGCGGGAGCCGTCGGTGGTGAGGGCGGTGATCTTGCCGGTCGCGAGATCCTCCACGTACAGGTTGTTCTCCCGGACGTAGGCCACCCGGCCCCCATCGGGCGCGAACTTGGCGAACATCAGCGTCGAGGGCTTCGCCTCGGTCCCGCCCAGCTTCTTGAGCTCGCCGCTGGCCGGGTCCAGCACCCAGTAGTCGCCCCGGGTGTTGAGCCGCCAGACCGGCTGGGTGTTGGTGAAGACCAGCACCTTCTTCCCGTCGGGCGACCAGGCGTAGTCCTCGACGTCGAGCGGAGCGGCCGCACCCTGGGGTACCAGCTGGCGGGCGGCCACGAGAACCTCGCGGCTTCCCCGTTCCACGTCGTACCGGACGATCTCCTGGCCGGCCCCGTCGGCGGGCGGCTCCAGGGTCGTGTAGGCCGCTCCGTCACCGAGCCAGCGGGAGGGGCCGAACGGCTGGGCCGCGAACTCGGGTGAGCCGTAGATCCGCTGCACCGTGAGACGCGACGGGTCGGTCTGCTGGGCGGCCGCGGGGAGGCTGCCGGTGACCGCGGCGAAGAAGACTAGAATAGGGAAACGGTTCACTGTGGAGACTCGGGTCGATGGTGGCGGCGGTGACCGCAGGTAAGGATACCCGTTCAGCGGGGATCCCTGTAACTTTCCGGAAGCTCGTTGCCCAATCATGGGCACACCATTCGGACGAGGGGGCCGTGAGGTTTCACGGCCCCTCGGTCGGACTACCCACGAGGACCGTGATGGCTCGATTCGCAGGTTCCACCCAACTGGTCGCCCTGGTCCTGGCACTCCTGCCGGCCCGCGAGGCGGCCCAGGACTCCGAGTATCTCAAATGGGATCCGGCCACCAGGACGGTCACCTTCGAGCTGATCGCCGGAGGCGAGGGGGCGAAGAGCCCCTTCAACTTCAACGGCTACACCGACGGCGAGGCGAACCTCGTGGTGCCGCCGGGAGTCACCGTGGTGATGAACTTCATCCAGAAGGACGGCACCCCGCACAGCGCGGAGGTGATCGCGGACAAGGACCCGATGCCCAACGTGGGCGGCGAGGCCGCGATTCCGAGGGCCTATACCAACAAGGCCGTCGAGGGGCTGCCGCAGGAGGCCAAGGACGTCGTCCGGTTCACCGCTCCGGACAGCGGAAGCTACCGGATCTCCTGCGGCGTGCCCGGCCATGGGCTCAGCGGCATGTGGATCCGGTTCACCGTGGATCCCGCCGCGAAGGAGCCGAGGTTCGAAACGAAAGTGTCACCCTGAACGAGGTGAAGGGGGCATGATCCGTATCATGCCCCCTTCGCTGCGCTCAGGGTGACAGGACGGGCAGCACCCGGCGGAGGAAGCGGCCGGTGTAACTGTTCTCCACGGCCACTACGTCCTCCGGCGTTCCCTCCGCCACCACTCTCCCGCCCCGCTCCCCTCCCTCGGGGCCCAGATCCACGATCCAGTCGGCGGTCTTGATGACGTCGAGGTTGTGCTCGATCACCACGACGCTGTTCCCCTTGTCCACCAGCCGGTGCAGCACCTCGAGCAGCAGCCGCACGTCCTCGAAGTGGAGACCCGTCGTGGGCTCGTCGAGGATGTACAGCGTGCGACCGGTATCGCGCTTGGCGAGCTCGGTCGCGAGCTTCACCCGCTGGGCCTCTCCGCCCGAGAGCGTCGTCGCCGCCTGGCCGAGATGGATGTAGCCCAGGCCGACGTCGTTCAGCAGCTCGAGCTTCTCCGCGATGCGGCGCTGGTTGTTGAAGAAGTCGAGGGCATCCGCCACGGTGAGGTCGAGCACGTCGGCGATGCTGCGGCCCTTGTAGCGGACCTCCAGCGTCTCCCGATTGTACCTGCGCCCTTTGCACACCTCGCACGGCACGTAGACGTCGGGCAGGAAGTGCATCTCGATCTTCACCAGCCCGTCGCCCTGGCACGCCTCGCAGCGGCCGCCTTTCACGTTGAAGGAGAAGCGCCCGGGACCGTAGCCGCGGAGCTTCGCGTCGGGCAGTAGGGTGAACAGCTCCCGGATCGGGGTGAAGAGGCCGGTGTAGGTCGCCGGGTTCGAGCGGGGCGTGCGGCCGATCGGGCTCTGATCGATGTCGATGACCTTGTCGATCCGGTCGAGCCCCTCGATCCGGGTGTGGGCCCCCGGGATCACCTTGGCGCGATAGAGATGCCGCGCGAGCGAGTGATAGAGGATGTCGGTCACCAACGTGGACTTGCCCGAGCCGGACACCCCGGTGACCGCCACGAACAGCCCCAGCGGAACGTCCACCGTGAGGTTCTGGAGGTTGTTGGCCCGCGCGCCGACCACCCGGAGCCGGTGCCCGCGTGCCGCCTGGCGGCGGCCGGGCGGCACCGGGACCCGCAGCTCGGAACGGAGATAGCGCCCGGTGAGCGACGTCGGATGCTCCCGGATGTGCTCTACGCTGCCTTCGGCGACCACTTCGCCGCCGAACCGGCCGGCGCGAGGCCCGAGGTCGATCACATGGTCGGACGCCTGAATGGTGTCGGCGTCGTGCTCCACCACGATGACGGTGTTGCCGAGGTCGCGGAGACCACGCAGCGTGCCGAGGAGCCGCTCGTTGTCGCGCTGGTGCAGCCCGACGCTCGGCTCGTCCAGGATGTAGAGGACGCCGACCAGCCGTGAGCCGATCTGGGTGGCGAGCCGGATCCGCTGCGTCTCCCCTCCCGAGAGCGAGGTGGCGCCGCGCCCCAGGGTCAGGTAGTCGAGCCCGACATCGCGCAGAAACCGGAGGCGGTCGCCGACTTCCTTGAGGATCGGGCCCGCGATCTCGGGATCGAGCCCCTGCCGGCCGTTGGACCGGAGCGGCACCTCCTCGAAGAACTCCAGCGCCCGCTCCACCGGCAGCTCCACCACGTCGCCGATGCTCCGGCCGTTCACCAGCACGGCCAGGCTTTCGGCCTTGAGCCGCTTGCCGCCGCAGGTCTGACACGGCTGCTCGATCATGAACTCCTCGAGCGTGGCCCGCACGGCATCGCTGGTGGACTCGCGATAGCGGCGCTCCACGTTCCGGAGCACGCCCTCCCACTCGCTCTCGTACTCGCCCCGCCCGCGAGCGCCCCCTCGCTGCGGCTCGGGGCGGGCCTCGGTCGGGAACTTGAACCGGCCGGGCGCCCCGTGGAGCAGCGCCTGCTTCGCCGACTCGCTGTGCTCCGCCCATGGCGCGTTGAGGTCGAACTTGAACGCCTTGGCGAGGGTCGGCAGCACCACCTTCCGCAGATAGCCCGACGGCTCGCCCCAGGGGAGGATCACGCCCTCGAGGATCGAGATGCTGGGGTCGCCGAGGATCAGCTCGGCGTTCACCTCGCGGCGCGTGCCCACGCCGTGGCAGTCGGGGCAGGCCCCGAACGGTGAATTGAAGGAGAACTGGCGCGGCTCCAGCTCGGGCAGCGAGAGGCCGCAGACCGGGCAGGCGAAGCGCTCGGAGAAGACGACCCGCCGTTCCCCCTCATCGTGCCTCACCACCTCCACCAGCCCGTCCGCCGTCTTCAGCGCCGTTTCGATCGAGTCGTTGAGCCGGCCGCGATCCGCCACCCGGACGACGAGCCGGTCCACCACGACCGCGATGTCGTGGTTCTGGCGACGATTCAGGGCGGGGACTTCGCCGAGGTCGTAGGTCTTCCCATCCACCCGCACGCGCACGAAGCCGCGCTTGCGGACGTCCTCGAACAGCTCGCGGAACTCGCCTTTGCGACCACGCACCATGGGCGCGAGGATCTCGATCCGGGCCTCCTGCGGCCAGCCCAGGACGGTCTCGGTGATCTGCGCGGCGCTTTGCCGGGCGACCGGCGTGCCGTCGTTGGGGCAATGGGGCACGCCGGCGCGGGCCCACAGGAGCCGCAGGTAGTCGTAGATCTCGGTGACGGTGCCGACGGTGGAGCGCGGGTTCTGGCCGGTGGTCTTCTGCTCGATCGAGATGGCGGGCGAGAGTCCTTCGATTGCGTCCACGTCCGGCTTTTCCATCAGCCCGAGAAACTGTCGGGCGTAGGCCGACAGCGACTCGACGTAGCGCCGCTGGCCCTCGGCGTAGATGGTGTCGAAGGCGAGCGAAGACTTCCCCGAGCCCGACAGGCCGGTGATGACGGTGAGCCGGTTGCGGGGGATGGCGACGGAGATGTTCTTGAGGTTGTGCTCGCGGGCACCCCGCACCACCAGGTATTCCTGAGCCATAGCCCCGAAAGGTACCCGAAGGCTGCACCGGGGGTCAACGGGTTCCAGTTTCGCTGGCCTGCCTCTACCATACACTTGCCCTCATGACCATATCCCCCGACGAGCGCGCTGGGGCCACGGCCGGACTGCTCCTCGAGCGGGCCGATGCCGTTGCCGCCGCGTCCCCGGACCAGGCGGCGGCGCTCTACCGCGAGCTGCTCTCGGCGAGCCCGGAGCACGTGGAGGCGCGCCTGCACCTGGCCCGCCTGCTCGAGCGGAGTGACGAGCTGGAGAACGCGGTGAAGACGCTGGCGATCGGTCTCAGGTGGACGCCGGATCAGACCGAGCTCCTCCTGCTTCGGGGCACCCTGCTGGGCCGGCTGCGCCGCTACCGGGAGGCCGAAGCCGACCTGCGCGGCGTTCTGCGATTGCACCCCTCCCACGGGCCGGCACACTTCGAGCTGGGCCAGCTCTTCTGGCGGAAGGGGCTCGCGCCGGAGGCGGCCACGCACTTCGCCAAGTCGCTCGAGTACCAGCCGGAAAACGGCCGCGTCCTTTATTACCTGGCGGAGGCGCTCAACCTCATGGGCGACCTCGCGGGGGCGAACGCCGTGCTGGATCGCGCGCTCGAGGCTACGCCACGGGACGGCAAGGTGTATCACCTGCGCGGACGGGTGCTCGACCGGCTGGGGCGGCCGGAAGAGGCGCGCGAGATGTACCAGCGGAGCAGAGAGCTGCAAGGCTTGTGATCACCGTAGTGGTGGACGATCTCGCATCGCTCCGGGTGGACGCCGTGCTGCGGCCGGCCGGGGAGTCGCTCGAGCCGTTGGCGGCGGCCGCCTCGCGGCTCGATCAGCTAGCGGGACAGCGGTTCGCCGACCAGCATCAGGTGGGCTCCCCGCTCGAGGCGGGGGCGGCGGTGGTGACCGGCGGCGGAGATCTCGTGGCGCCATTCGTGATCCACGTGGTCATCCGTGATTCGGCCTCGCCAGTGGGGCGGACCACGGTGCGGCGGGCGCTCGTCTCCGCGTGGCAGCGCGCGGGGGCGTGGGGCCTCGGCCGGATCGCCGCGCCGCTGGTGGGCGCGGACGGCGGGCAGCTCAGCCTGGAGGAGTCCGCAACCCTGCTGGTGGAGACCTTTCCGCGGCCCGGCGCCGCGGACAACCCGGCCGAACTTTGTATCGTGGTGGAGCGACAGGAGGATCGGGACGCGGTGGAGGCCATCGTACGGAGGACGGCGTGATCCGGCTGACGGACCTGACGAAGCGCTACGGCAAGTTCACCGCGGTGGACGGGATCTCGCTCGACGTGCCGCGGGGCGAGCTCTTCGGACTGCTGGGACCGAACGGCGCCGGCAAGACCACCACCATGCGGATGATCGCAGGGATCCTCCAGCCCACCAGTGGATCGGTCCTCGTCGGCGGGGTGGACATGCTGGGCCGCCCGCTCGAGGCCAAGGCCCGCATCGGTTTCATCCCCGACCACCCATTCGTCTACGACAAGCTCACCGGCGGCGAGTTCCTGCGCTTCGCTGCCGCGCTCTACGGCCAGGACGGGGCGGGGGTCGAGCGCCGGATCGACGAGCTGCTCGAGATCTTCGATCTCTCCACCTGGAAGCACGAGCTGACCGAGACCTACAGCCACGGGATGCGGCAAAAGCTCATCATCTGCAGCGCGCTGGTGCACCGCCCCGAGCTGATCATCGTGGACGAGCCGATGGTGGGGCTCGACCCCAAGAGCGCGCGGCTGCTCAAGGATCTCTTCCGGCAGTTCGTGGACCGGGGCGGCACCGTGCTCATGAGCACCCACACCCTCGAGGTCGCCGAGGTGATGTGCGACCGGATCGCGATCGTGCACAAGGGGAAGATCGCGGCGAACGGCACGATGGCCGAGCTGCGGCGGCAGACCGAGTCGGGCGACATGAGCCTGGAGGACCTCTTCCTCAAGCTCACCGGCGGCCACCGCGCGCATCAGCTCGATACCGTGCTCGAGCGCTGACGTGGAAGCCGAGCGGTCACAACCGGGCGTCTGGACCCTGCTCACGCCCAAGTGGCGGGGCGCGCTCGCCCGGCTCCGGCAGGAGCGGAGCGGGTCGTGGGCCAAGCTGCTGCTCTTCGTCATCGCCGGCGGCCTGTTCTGGGCGGCGATCTTCGGGATCGCCTTCCGGATGCTCAGCTACATCCAGCAGGTGGCGGACATCGGTGACCTGCTGGCCGGCAAGGTGCTCGGCGTCATCCTCCTCGCCCTCCACTCGATTCTGCTGCTCTCCAACGTCATCACCGCGCTCTCGACCTACTTCCTGGCCAAGGATCTCGATCTCCTGGTGGCGGCGCCGGTGGGCTGGCTCCGCCTGTACCTCGCCAAGCTGAGCGAGACGGTGGTGCACTCCTCCTGGATGGTGGCGCTGCTGGCGCTCCCGATCTTCACGGCGTACGGGATCGTGTATTCGGGAGGGCCTCTGTTTCCGCTGGTGGCGCTCGCGGCGTTCGTTCCGTTCCTGGTGCTGCCCGCGGTCGTGGGCACGATCTTCACCGTGCTGCTGGTGAACGTCTTCCCGGCCCGACGCACGCGCGAGCTGCTCGGCCTGATCGGCCTGGGCGCGCTGGTGACGGCGGTGATCCTGCTTCGGTTCATGCGGCCGGAGCAGCTCGCCCGGCCCGAGGGGTTCCGCAACTTCGTGGATTACCTCGCCGAGCTCCGCACCCCGACCAACCCGCTGCTGCCGAGCGAATGGACCGCGGAGATGATCATGAACTGGCTGCTTCGGGTGGCGGACCCGTGGCCGGTCGTGATGCTCTGGGGGGCGGCGCTGGCGGCGGTGACCGTGGGCGCGCTGGTGCATCGCCGGCTCTTCCACTCGGGCTTCTCCAAGGCCCAAGAGGGCGCCGAGCGGAAGGTGCGCCGGCCGCTCCGGGGCCCGCTGGCTGCGGTGCTCAAGAGCGTCCCCGCGGCCAAGCGGGAGTTCATCGTCAAGGACCTGCGGCTCTTCTTCCGGGACAACACCCAGTGGAGCCAGCTCATCCTGCTCGCCGTGCTGCTCCTGATCTACATCTTCAACATCAAGTCGCTGCCCATTCACTCGGGGGAGCGGATCCCTTTCAGCCTCGTCATCGTGATCTCGTTCCTGAACCTGGGCCTCTCCGGATTCGTGCTCGCGGCGGTGGCGGCTCGCTTCATCTTCCCCGCGATCTCGCTCGAGGGGCGCCAGATGTGGCTGCTCCGCTCGAGCCCGCTCGACCCCGGGGCGATGCTCTGGAGTAAGTACTGGACCGGCACGGTGCCGCTGCTGGTGCTCGCCCTCGTCATCACGGTGCTGACGAACTGGCTGCTGCAGGCCGGGGTCTTCATGATGGCGGTGAGCGTGGGGACCATCCTGCTCTACACCCTCGCGGCGAGCGCGCTGGCGCTCACCTTCGGCGTCTTCTACCCACAATTCGGCACGGAGAACGCGGCGCAGATTCCCACCAGCTTCGGCGGGGTGGTCTACATGATGACGAGCTTGAGCCTGCTCGCTTTCGTGATCATGCTCGAGGCGCCGCCCGTGGCGGCGCAGCTCCGGGCCTACCGGCACGGAGAAGAGCTCGGGCTCACGCCGCAGCTTCTCATCACGGGCGGAGCCGTCGTGCTCATCCTGACCGGCGCCACCATCCTTCCCCTCCGCCTCAGCGCGCAGCGGATCCAGAATATGGAGATCACCTCGGGCCTCGTGGAATGAGCGCGGCCGTCATCGCGGTAGACCTCTTCAGCGACACCGTCACCCGCCCCACCGCCGCCATGCGACGCTTCATGTGCGACGCTGAGGTGGGCGACGAGCAGCAGTTCGAGGACCCCACCGTCAATCGCCTCCAGGACATGGTCGCGGAGCTGCTCGGCAAGGAGGCCGCGCTCTTCCTGCCGTCCGGGACGATGTGCAACCAGGTGGCGTTCGCCATGCACTGCCGCGCCGGAGACGAGATCCTGCTCCACGAGACGGCGCACCCGCTGCTGTACGAAGCGGGCGGCGCCGCGGCGTTGATCGGCGCGGTGTTCCGGCCGCTCTCGGGACCGCGGGGGATGTTCACCGCCGCGCAGGTGCGTCAGGCGGTGCGCCCTGCGGTCCACTACATGCCGCGGACCCGGGTGGTCTCCATCGAGCAGACGGCGAACATCGTGGGCGGTGTCTGCTGGCCGATCCATGAGATCGAGGCGGTGTGCAGCGCGGCGCGCGAAGCGGGACTCGCCCGCCACATGGACGGCGCGCGGCTGATGAACGCGGTGGTGAGCAGCGGCACGCCGGCTCGGACCTTCGCGGCCCACTTCGACTCGGTCTGGCTCGATCTCACCAAGGGGCTCGGGGCTCCGGTGGGCGCGGTGCTGGCCGGGTCGCGGTCGTTCATCGAGGAGTCGTGGGTCTTCAAGCAACGGCTCGGCGGCGCGATGCGGCAGGCGGGGATCATCGCGGCCGCGGGCATCTACGCCCTCAGGCACCATGTGGACCGGCTCGCGGAAGACCACGAGCGCGCGAGGCGCCTCGCGGCCGGGCTCTCAGAGCTGCCTGGGATCGCAGTGGACGCGGAGCGAGTGGAGACCAACATCGTCATCTTCGACGTCCGCGGCACCGGTCTGAGCGGAGAGGAGTTCGCCGGCCGCACCCTGGCGTCGCACCGGGTGCGGTTCAGCGTCATCGGCCCCTCCACCGTGCGGGCGGTGACCCACCTCGATGTCCCGCCGGGCGGCATCGAGCTGGCCCTGGAGGCCGCCCGCGCCGCGACCGCGGAGCTTGCGCGCCGCTAGCTGGGCGCGGAAGGCTTGCGGGCCCGGCGGTGGCGGGGCATGTTGGCGCTCCCGCTCACGTGGTGGTCTCATGCATCGGCTCGCTCCCCTCGCGCTCCTCCTCGCACTCGGCTGCCGAACCCAGGAACGGCCGTTCCGGCCGCCCGCGGCGTCCGATCTGCTGAGCTCCGGCTCCTGGGTCGACCTGTCGCACGATTTCTCCACCGAGACCATCTACTGGCCCACGGCGAAGCCGTTCACGCTCGAAGTGGTGTCGGCACAGAGGACGCCCGCCGGCTACTACTACGCCGCCAACAACTTCTCGACCTCGGAGCACGGCGGCACGCACCTGGATGCACCAGTCCACTTCGCCGAGGGCAGGCACACGGCGGACCAGGTGCCGCTCGACCGGCTGGTCGGGCCCGCCGTGGTGGTTGACGTGGTCGCGCGCGCCGACGCGGACGCCGATTACCGGCTGGGCGTGCCCGCGCTCGAGGAGTGGGAGCGGAGCAACGGCCGGATCCCCGACGGGATGATCGTGCTGGTGCGCACCGGCTGGTCGAGCCGCTGGCCCGACAAGAAGCGCTACCTCGGCACGACCAAGACCGGTCCCCCGGGCGTGGCGGAGCTTCACTTCCCCGGCATCGACTCCTCCGCCGCGCGCTGGCTGGCGGCGGAGCGGCGGGTGAAGGCGGTGGGAATCGACACGCCGAGCATCGACTACGGGCAGTCCAAGACGTTCGATACCCATCGGATCCTCCTGGCGCAGAATATTCCCGCATTCGAGAACGTGACAAATCTCGAGGAGCTGCCTGTCAGCGGAGCATTTGTGGTGGCGCTGCCGATGAAGATCAGGGGCGGCAGTGGAGGGCCGCTGAGAATCGTGGCACTGATCCCAGCGCGTTTGTCACCCTGAGCGGAGCGAAGGGGGCATGACCAGACGCATGCCTCCTTCGCTCCGCTCAGGATGACACTGTGACATTTCTCCCGCCCTTTCCCGTTCTCCCCCGCATAAACCCGGTCCCGGCACACCACAACGCACGGCCTACCTTGGGCGCGCCATTGGAACCCCGCGCGGCATTCGCGCGCGATCCACCCAAGGAGGATCCATGTCTCGCACCACCCGTCTCATGGCGCTCACGGCGGTCCTCGCTCTCACCGCCTGTACCGATCGCACCAGTCCGGAAATGCCGGGCGAGAGTCCGCAGGCAAGCCGCGACACTCCGGCTGCCGCCCGGGAACGCCTGGCCCGTCGGATCGCCGTCGCGCTCGCCGACGACCGGTTTCGGGCGCAGCTCAAGCAGGATCTCGACCGCTCCCCGGTCCGCGAGGGCAAGCTCCATCTCCAACGCTATCTCTCCTCGTCGCACGCGCGCGCCACGGGCGACATCGCGCGGATAACCGGCGAAACGAACACCGTCGTCGCACTCGACGCGCGTCGGGCACCCGCCCTCGAGCTCTATCTGCCGGTGCCCGCCCACCGCGCGGCATGGACCGGAGACGACCGCCTCCTGGTCGCCACGACCGGCGACGAGCGCCAGCCCCCGGTCGCCTTCTCTCCGAGGGGTGAGCGCTTCGTGCTCAGCCCCACCAGCCCGCCCGACATCCCGGTGCTGGCCCTGGTGCCGGTCGAGACCGACTTCGACCAGATCGCGCGGGAGCCGCACCTGCTGGGAGGGCCCAGTGGCGGCGGCTCTACGCCGCCGGCCGGCCTGTACATGACGAACTCCCACCTGATCGAGACCTTCGAGAGCTGGGTCAAGGGCGCGCCGGAGATCGAGGTTCACATGCTCGGCCAGGCGGGCGGCACGGACTCGTTGACGTCCTATTCGTGCGCCGCCGGCACCGCGGCCGGTTACTACCGGTTCGACCAGAACTCGCTCGATTGGAGCGGCAGCGTGCTGCTCATCAACCAGACGCAGCTCAACAGCTATAAGAGCGCGCACCCCAGCCAGAGCCTCCGGGTCTTCGTCGTCGAGGACGACGATACCTCGTGCCAGATCAAGACCGATCCTGCCCGGTTCTCCAACCTGGTCAAGGCGGTGGAGGCCGCCTACCCGCTACTCACCGGCGGACGGGACAGCACCAGCGGGAATCTGCAGAAGATCTGGAAGACGGCCAACGCCATTCAGCGGATCCTCAAGGCGCTCGCCTCCCTGATCAAGACCGACGACGAGCTGGTGGGGAACGCCGTGGAGAGCAGCGTGGTGGGCGAGTCGTACCCCAACAGCAACTGGATCATTAAGGGAGGGAACAACAAGACGAACGGCTGGATCAAGCTGGTCATGAAATAGTGCCGCCCGGCGATTGACGGTCGGTTGATGGTCGTGTCGCACCTTTGCCCTCCCACCACCCACCCGGGACCGTCCATGCGGCTCCACCCATCCATCCTCCTCTCCCTCCTGCCGGCCGCCCTGCCCGCCGCCGCTCAGATGCCAGCCGACGACACCGGCTGGCATCTGGGCGGTGGGGTCGAGGCCGTACGATTCGGCCATGTCGCGGTCAGCGAGGCAGCACCAGGCGTGGCCGCGGAGGTTCGTCCGTCGGGACGGCCGGCCGTGCACCTCTCGGCCGGGCGGAAGTACGGGGCCTGGGGGCTCGAGCTCGAAGCCGGTTGGGCGGGCGGGCACATCGAAGCGGGCAACGATGCCCTGTCCATTCAGGACAGGACCTCCGACGTCTCCCGCTACCGGCTCGCAATCGGCATCGTCCGGCAGGTCGCGGCGGCGGGGACCGGCGCAATCGGGATCGCACTGGCGCCCACGCTGGACCTATGGGCGGTGGAGGGCGACAACCGAGTGCGCGCCGGAGCGGAGGGCCGGCTGGTGCTTCGCGTCCCGCTGGGGTCGGTCGAGCTGGAGAACCGGATCGGCGTCGGCTTCTCGGGAAATCCCATCGAAGCCACGGACATCGGAGAGGTATCGGACCTGCGCGGACTACGGACGGTTTTCGTGGGTGTCGGACTGCGGTTCGGGACCTGAGTGCGGCAGGCCCTGGGTCAGGCGGCTACTCGGCTCCCGCACCCCTCACAGAACCGGCTGTCGGGCGAGAGCACGGTGCCGCAACGAGCGCACGCGGCGGATGCCGGCAGCCTACCACCGCAGGTCGAGCAGTACACAGCGTCGGACTCGGGACGCGGTCCGCACGAAGGACATGCCGGGGCGCCCGGCGGCGCCGTCGCCGCAGCGAAGCGAAGGGCTCGCACCCTATGAGCGATCAGGGCCTCGACGTCGTCGGGCACCCCAGCCCCATCCTCTGTCCGGAGCGCCTCCAGCGCTTCGGCGGTGTACTTGTCCTTGAGGTACTGGTAGTCGGCGTCCGAGAGCTTTCCGGTCTCGCGGTCGAACTCGATCTCCTTCAAGGTCAGTAGCGCCACGCCCTTGGGCGTCTCGTCCTGCTCGACCGGCTCTTCCACCAGATCGGGCGGAGACGGCGGCCCCAGCAACGGCCGCAGCACCAGCCAGAGCGCCACCACTCCCACCAGCGCCGCGGCCACCGCCTCGGCGAGCATCAGTCCTCGACCTCGGCCAGTGCGCGGCGGAGCCGCTCCATCTCCTCCGGTGACGCCGCAGACGCCGTGGGCTTCGCTTCGGCACCGGGCCGTTCGAGGCTCAGGCGCGACTCTGCGATTGCGTCGCCGCCTGCCTCGGCCACGGCGACTCGCCGGCGGGAGATCAGCGCGACCAGCGCCCCGCCCGCTACGAGGATCGCCGATCCGGGCAGCAAATAGCCCCAGAGATTGAAGCCTTCGGGCTTCGGCGCCATCAGGGCCTTCTCGCCGTACTTTGCCACGAAGGCGTCGAGGATCTCCTGCGCCGTCTTCCCCGCCCGATCCATCTCCACCACCTCGCGGTGCAATTCCGGCGAGTAGGTGCAGGTGAAGTCGGTGGTGCGGCAAGTGAAGATGTCGAGGGTGCAGCCGCAGCTGCACGCGAGCCGATGCTCGATCGCCTTGATCCGCTCGTCGTAGTCGGCGATCTCGGTGGGCGCGCGCGGACGCCCGGCCGCGGCGGGGTCGCGGAGCGTGCCGACCTCTCCACTGCCGGCGAGCGGGCCTTGTCCCTGGATAGGGAGCAGTGCCGCCGCGCCGAGCCGCCCGAGGAATCCGCGCCGGGACAAGTCGCTCATTCGGCCGCCGCCCCGGTTCCGGCGAGGGTCGCCTGGTAGCCCAGCTGCACCCGCCGCGGCGACGCGAGCATCGCGCCTCCGCCGGGCCACATCGTGACCAGACCGCCCAGCGCCAGTACGAACCCGCCGAACCAGACCCACCAGACCAGCGGATTGATGGTGAAGCGATACACGGCCTCTTCGGTGCCCCCCACCGACCCGGCGAAGGTGATGTAGAGGTCTTCCTGCAGGTTGCTCCGGATGCCCACCTCGGTGGACGGCTCGAAAGTCGGCCGGCGGAAGCTGTCCACGTGCTGCCGCTTCTCGGAGGTGAGGAGCCCCATCGAGCGGCCGTCCTTCACCACCGATACCGTCGCGGCGCTCACGATCCGGTTGAGCGCCTCGAACTGCGAGATCCCCACGTGGGTCAGCGTGTAGGTGTGGCCGAACGGGCTCGACAGCGTGGCCGACTCGCCGGGCTTGAGCGTCGCCTCGATCTCCCGCTTGAACGCCATCCCGGAGAAGGCCACGAAGTAGATCAGCACGCCCGCGTGTACCAGGTAGCCGCCGTACCGGCGCCGGTTCCGCGCCACCAGCCGCGCGAAGGCGATCGGCGCCGATTCCCCGTGCATCCGCCGCCTCGCATGCACCCCGCGGTAGAACTCCTGCACGATCGTCCCGGCCACGAAGCCGGCCAGGCCCAGCGCCATGAGCGCGTAGAAATCCCGGGCGCCGGCCGCGAAGAGGACCAGGAACGTCACCACACCCGAGATGACGGGCCAGGTGAACTGCCGCCGGAGGTTCGCGGGCGAGGCCTTCCGCCAGGCGATAAGCGGGCCGATGCCGGTGAGCCCCAGCAGCAGCAGGCCGAGCGGCACGTTCACCTGATTGAAGAACGGCGGGCCGACGGTGATCTTGCTTCCCCGCACCAGCTCCGAGAGGATCGGGAAGAGCGTCCCCCACAGCACCGAGAACGCGATTCCCACCAGCAGCAGATTGTTGAAGAGGAACGCCGCCTCCCGGCTCAGCACCGCCTCGAGCTGCACCTCCGCCTTGAGCGACGGCCAGCGGGTATAGAGCAGCGTGAATGAGAGGATTCCGCAGATCGCCAGGAAGCCGAGGAAAAAGTACCCCACGTTCGACTGGGTGAAGCTGTGCACGCTCGCGATCACCCCGGAGCGGGTGATGAACGTGCCGAAGATGCTGAGCAGGAACGTTCCGATGATGAGCCCCAGGTTCCAGCGCTTGAGCATCCCGCGCTTCTCCTGGATCATGACCGAGTGCAGAAACGCGGTCATGGTGAGCCAGGGGAGAAGGCTCGCGTTCTCCACCGGGTCCCACGCCCAATACCCGCCCCATCCCAGCTCGACGTAGGCCCACCACATCCCGAGCGTGATACCGATTGCGAGGAAGAGCCAGCTCACCAGGGTCCACTTGCGGATGGCGTGGATCCAGCCGGCATCGAGGCTGCGGGCGAGGAGTGCGGCGATGGCGAAGGCGAACGGGATGGTGAGACTGATGTAGCCGAGGTAGAGCATCGGGGGATGGATCATCATCCCCGGGTTCTGCAGCTGGGGATTGAGCCCCCGGCCATCCGCGGGGGTGAACGCCATCCGCTCGAACGGATCGGCGGCAAAGATCATGGTACAGACGAAGAAGGCGGTGACCGCCGAGGTCACTCCGGCCACGTACGGCAGCAGGGCGGCGTGGCGTCGCGGCGTGAGGAGCTGGGCCAGCGCGGCGAAGAGCGAAAGCACCACCGCCCAGAAGAGCAGTGATCCCTTTTGCCCCGCCCAGAGGGCCGAAACGATGTAGCCGGATGGGAGATTGCGGGAGGTGTAGGCGGCGACGTACTCGATGTTGAAGTCATGGGTGGCCAATCCCTTCCAGAGCGCCAGCGCGGCTACGGCCAGGGCCCCGAAGGTGGCGTACACGGCGCCCCTGACGCTTGCCGAGAGGTCCGGCCGACCTTGCCATCGCCCGGAGAACGCGATGAGGGCCGACCAGATCGCCAGCAGCAGTGCCACCCAGAGAGAAAACTCGCCCAGCAGGGTCATCGCGCTACGCCTTCGCCTGGTCGTAAACCGCTTCGTAGCGGGAGCCGCACTTGGCCAGCACCTCGGTCGCCCGGAAGACCCCGTCGCGTCCCAGCCGGCCCTCCACGATCACCTCGATGTCATTGGCATCGGTGAAGGTGTCCGGGACGAGCCCGCGATAGGTGACGGCATAAGTCTGCGTCCCGTCGCTCACGTTGAAGTCGATCCGGCGATTGCCGGGGTCGCGCCGGACCGAGCCGGGCACCACCTTGGCGCCCATCTTGAGCCCCACGTCGTAGAACGTCGGGTCGGCCGCCGTCTTGGCGGCCAGCTCGCTGGGTGTGAGGAAATAGACCCCGGTCTCCTTCACCCCTTGCGCGATCAGGAACCCGACGCTGGCGACGATGATGGCGGCGCCCAGAACGAACTTGTGGCCTGCTTTCATAACGTGCTCCCGAGAGGGATCGTCTGCGGATCCTGAATGTCTCGTGCCGTCTCCGGGCGATCAAGACCCAGCGCCCGGCTTCCCCTTGGTGTCGAGTGCCGCGCGGCGGAAGTCGCTGAGCGACGTGACATGCTCGGTATACTCCGCCCGGCCCGCCTTCATTTCGGCGTCGTAATGCTCCAGAAATCCGGCGTAGGCTCGGCGCAGCGCAGGGTCGTCCTTCTGCCATCGGGCGGCCGTGCCCAGAATCACGTAACCGAAGAGATGTCCCGGGCTCTGGATCAGGACGCTGTCGCCGAGGGCGCGGGCGGCGGCGGCATCGCCGGTGTGCACCCGAAGCAGCGCCGCGTGGAACCGGGCGTCGGCGTCGATGGTGTCGAGCTGGGCGTAGGCCATCAGCGCCATCGGGGTGAACCGGGCGACGGTCTCCTGGTCACCCGCCTCGGTGCCGCGCATGATGCGGTTGTACAGCCGGTTGAAACGCTCCCTCGGGCTCATCGAGCTCAGGTCCGGCGGGCTCTCTCCACCTGGTGCCGCTCCGGCGACGCTTGGCGGAACCAGCGGCCGGGCCGGCGCCTGGCGAACCAGGGTGAACAGCAGCAGGCCGAGCAGGCCGGCGAGCGAGATCCCGGCCACCACCCAGGGGGTGCGGTCGCGCAGCGGCGGACCTGCCTGCCGCCCCGGCGGCCCCGCGATCCAATGGCCGCATGACGAGCAAAACTTCGCGGCGAGCGGGAGCGGCCCTCCACAGGAGGGGCACTGCGCTCCCCCTCGCGCGGCGCCACAGGCGGAGCAGAAGTTGCCGCTGCTCGCGGCCCCGCAAGCCGCGCAGGTCGTGACCGATGCGCCCGCCATGATGGCAATCTACCCCGCTCGTTCGGCTCGAATAAGAAGGAATGCCGCCCGCCGTGAGAACCCGGCGCGTCGCACCGGCAATCTAGCAGATTCTCGGCAGCTGGTCGCCCGGGAGCAGATCGACGATCCGGCTTCCCCCGATAGCGGTGGAGAGCGCGACGAGCCCCGAGTGGTCGGTCACGATCCGACCCACCACGGCCGCGTCCGTTCCCAGCGGGTGCGCCCGCAGCGCGGCCAGCGCGGCGCCCGCCAACGGACCGGGCAGCACTGCGATCAGCACCCCTTCATTGGCCACGTACAAGGGATCGAGCCCCAGCATCTCACAGGCGGCGAGGACTGCCTCCGGAACAGGGATCGCGAGCTCCTCCAGCTCGACCCCGACGCCCGAAGCCGCGGCGATCTCGTTCAGCGCGCTGGCGACGCCTCCCCGGGTCGGATCGCGCAGCACGTGCACCTCGGAGCCGAGCGCCTCGCGAAGGCGCTCGACCAGCGGCACCAGGCAGGCCGAGTCGCTCCGGATCTCGGACTCGAATGCCAGCCCTTCGCGCGCCGCCATGATCGCCATCCCATGCCGTCCGATCGGCCCGCTGACGAGGACGGCGTCACCCGCCCGGGCACGCCGCGGTCCCGGCCGGAAGCCGGGCTCGAGCACGCCGACGCCCGTGGTGTTGACGTAGAGGCCGTCGGCCTTGCCCCGCTCCACCACCTTGGTGTCGCCGGCCACGAGCGGAACCCCGGCCGCTTCGGCGCTCCGGGCCATCGCGTCCACCACGCGGCCGAGCACCTCGAACGGCAGCCCCTCCTCCAGCACGAATCCCGCGGTGAGATACCGTGGCCGGGCCCCCATCATGGCGACGTCGTTGAGAGTGCCGTGGACAGCGAGCGAGCCGATGTTCCCGCCGGGGAACTCGAGCGGCTGCACCACGAAGGTGTCGGTCGAGATCGCGATCTCCGCCGGCCCCACCGACACGACGGCCGCGTCGCCCATCTGCAGCAGGGCCGGGTTGCCGAGCGCCGGGAGGAACCGCTCCCGGAGCAGGGCGGCGCTGAGCTTTCCACCGGAGCCATGGCCCAGCTGGACGCGGTCGAGCGCGGGATGGGGCGTGGGGCACATCAGGGCGCCGTCGGCCAGCAGGTTATTACCCACCTGATACCTCCGCCGCGGCTTGGCGGAACCGCCCATAGTTGTAGTACGCGGCACAGGCGCCTTCCGACGATACCATCGGTGCACCCAGCGGATGCTCGGGAGTGCAGCGACCGCCGAAGGCGGAACATTCGAACGGCTTGAGCCGGCCCCGGAGGACGTCGCCTGCCCGGCATTCGGCCGGCTCGCTCACCTGGACCGATCCAAGGCCGAACCGGTACTCGGCGTCGAAGTCGGCGTACTCCTCGCGGAGGCCCAGGCCGCTCTGCGGGATCTCCCCGATGCCGCGCCACTTGCGGTCCACCAGGCGGAACACCCGCGATACCAGGTCGCGAGCCGGCACCGTGCCCTCGCGCCGCACCGCACGGACGTACTGGTTCTCGACCTCGTGGCGGCCCTCCTCCAGCTGCCGCACCGCCAGGTACATCCCTTCGAGAAGGTCCAGCGGCTCGAAGCCGGTGACGACGATCGGCACCCGGTAGCGCTCCGCGATGGGCTCGTACTCGGTCCACCCCATCACGGTGCAGACGTGTCCCGCGGCGAGGAAGGCCTGCACCCGGTTGTCCGGCGCCGCGACGATCGCGGTCATCGCGGGGGGCACGGTCACGTGGGAGACGAGGATGCTGAAGTTCCCCACGCCGAGTTGCCGGGCACGCCAGACCGCCATAGCGTTGGCCGGGGCCGTGGTCTCGAACCCCACGGCGAAGAAGACGACTTGCTTGTCCGGGGTACGGATCGCCAGCTCGAGCGCGTCGAGGGGGGAGTAGACCACCCGGACCTCGCCGCCCCGGGCGCGGATCTGAAGCAGGTTGCACTCGCTGCCCGGCACCCGCAGCATGTCGCCGAAGGAGGTGAAGATCACCCTGGGGTCCGCGGCAAGCCGGAGCGCCTTGTCGATCTGCTCGAGCGGGGTGACGCACACCGGGCAACCTGGGCCATGGATCATCTCCACCGCGCCACCGAGGAGCTCGGTGAGGCCCTGCCGGACGATGGTGTGGGTCTGGCCGCCGCACACTTCCATCAGCACCCAGGGCCTGGTCGCGGCCTTGCGGATGAGGGCGATGAGCCCGCGGCCGACCGCCCCGTCGCGGTATTCGGTGAGGTATTTCACGGATCGGTCCCCTCCGCCGCCGCGAGACTCTGCTCGGCGACCTCGCGCATCCAGTCCAGCTCCTCGAGCTGGCTCATCTCCCGTAGCGCCTCGAAGGTGCGGCGCGCCTCGGCCTCGTCCACCCGCGAGATCGCGAACCCGACGTGCACCACCACGTAGTCGCCGGTGCGCACCTGATCCGCGACGTAGGCGAGGCACACCTCCCGCCGCACGCCGCCGAAGTCCACCTGGCCCATCGCGAGGCCGCGATCGTCATGGATCTCGAGGATCCGTCCGGGTATGCCCAGACACATGAAACCTCCCCCGGGCCGGTCCCTAGGCGGCCCGTGTCGCGGGTGAGCAGCGCGGCGGCCACGGCCGCCTGGCCGTAGCTGACGGCTCCGTCGTTCGGACTGAGATGCCGCGGGAGGAGGACCTTCAGACTCTCCCGCTCGAGGCGCTCGCGGACCGATACCAGCAGCCGGGCGTTCTGGAACACGCCGCCGCCGAGGGCGACGACCGCGAGGCCGGCCGCCTCGCAGGCCCGGCGCGCCAGCTCGACCGTGGCCCAGGCGATGCTCGCGTGGAAGTCGGCGGCGAGGTCGGCTGCGTCCTCGCCCGTCTGGCGGCGCTCGCCCAGCTCCACGAGCAGCGGGATCGGGTCGAGCACCCAGGGGGCGTCACCGCCCCCGGAGATTTCGCACCGATGCTCGCGGGCCACCCGGCGGCCGGCCAGGCTCTCGAGCTCCATCGCGGACTGGCCCTCGTAGTCGCTCACCCGGCGCACGCCGAGCACGGCGGCGGCCGCGTCGAAGAGCCGTCCCATGGAGGATGCCAGCGGCGCATTGAGACCGGCCGCCGCCTGGCGCTCCGCCACGGCCCGCTCGCGCGGATCAACGCCCTCGAAGGCGAGCCGGAAGGCGGGGGCCACCGAGGGCTCGGTGGAAAGGAAGCCGGCGGCGGCCCGCCAGGGTGTCCGCGCGGCCAGGTCGCCGCCCGGCATGGGGGCGTAGCGGAGGTGCGCGAGCCGGCGATAGCCTACCAGGTCGGCGGCCAGCAGCTCGGCCCCCCAGACCCGACCGTCGTCACCGTACCCGGTGCCGTCGTAGGCGATCCCGAGCACCGGCGCGGTCCACCCGTGCTCCGCCATGACCGCGGCGACATGGGCGTGATGGTGCTGCACCGGAATGACTCGCTCGAGGCCGAGGCCCTCGGCGAGACGGGTCGAGAGATAGCCCGGGTGCAGATCGCGCACCGCGACCTCCGGCGTGATGCTGAAGAGCCGGCAGAGCCGCTCGAGCGCAGATTGGAAGTGCGCCATGGTCTCGAGACCCTCGAGATCGCCGATGTGCTGGCTGACGTATGCCCGGCCGCCGTGCGCCAGGGTGAGCGTGTTCTTGAGGTGCGGTCCGACCGCGACCAGCGGGACCGGGCTCGCCACGGGCAGCTCGAGCGGCAGGGGGGCGTAGCCGCGGGCCCGGCGCAGCACCACCGGCGCGCCTCCGGCCACTCGCACCACCGAATCGTCGTACCTGGCCACGATCTCGCGGTCATGCAGGAGGAGACCGTCGGCGATGTCTCCGAGGCGGCGCCGCGCCTCCGCGTTGTCGATCGCGATCGGCTCGTCACTGCGGTTCCCGCTGGTCATGACGAGCGGCCGGCCGGTCAGGGCGAGCAGCAGGTGATGGATCGGGGTATAGGCGAGCACTACCCCGACCGTATCGAGCCCGGGGGCGACGGACTCGGCCAGGCCACCCTCTCCCCGGCGGCGGAGCAGCACGATCGGCCGCGCGGGCGTCGTCAGGAGACTCGCCTCCTCGGCGCTCAGCGTGGCGAGGGCGCCTGCCTCGGCAAGGGTGCGCACCATGACGGCGAGCGGCTTCGCCTCCCGGTGCTTCCTCTGCCGCAGGCGGCACACGGCGGACTCGTCGGTTGCGTCGGCGGCCAGATGGAAGCCGCCGAGTCCGCGGAGCGCGAGGATTCCGCCGCTCCGGAGCAGCGCGGCGGCACGCTCGAGCCCATGCTCACCCCAGGCGACGGTCTCCGCGCCCTGGACACCTTCGAACCACAGGCGCGGGCCGCACGCGGCGCAACTGTTGGTCTCCGAGTGGTAGCGCCGGTCGCTAGGGTCCTGGTACTCGCGCAGGCACTGCGGACACTGCGGGAACGCCCGCATGCTGGTCCGCTCCCGGTCATAGGGCAGCGAATCGATGACGGTGAAGCGGGGCCCGCAGTCGGTGCAGGTGATGAAGGGATAGCGGTACCGCCGGTTGCCCGGGTCGAGCAGCTCCGCCTCGCACGCGGCGCACAGGGCGGTGTCGGGCGCTACCGGCTGCCGCCGGTCCGGCCGTGCCACGCTGGCCAGGATGCTGAATGCCCCGCTCCCGGCCGCATCGCACGGTGCGCTGTCCACCCGCTCGATCCGCGCGAGCGGGGGCGCCTCCTGCTGCAGGCTCCGAAGGAAGCCCGCCAGGTCGGCGGCCCCGCCCTCGATCTCGATCTCCACCTCCCCCGACTCGTTCCGCACCCAGCCCGCCAGCCCGTGACGAGCCGCGAGGCGGTGGACGAAGGGGCGGAACCCAACCCCCTGCACCAGGCCGGTGACGTGGACCCGCAACGCGCTCACGCCGGCACGCATTCCCTCACCCGCTCCCGGAGGAAGTCGAGATCGAG
>Ga0210377_10000960_pt1 | contig 27080 bp, 19 predicted proteins | sample PLM4_65_b1redo_FD_155480 | JGI IMG/M metagenome (GOLD analysis project Ga0210377, IMG submission 155480) | Groundwater sediment microbial communities from an aquifer in East River, Colorado, USA - PLM4_65_b1 redo | ecosystem: Environmental > Terrestrial > Soil > Riparian zone | place: USA: East...
ATGAGCAAATACCAGGAACGCCTTATCGCGCATATCGAACAGAATCCGGACTACATCCGGCCCGAGTCCAGACGCAATGAAGTGCTCGGGTTCTTGAAATCGCAGATCCTGGGCGACCTGTGCATCTCGCGGCCCAAGGCTCGGCTCTCCTGGGGAATTGAACTGCCGTTCGATCATGATTTTGTCACCTATGTCTGGTTCGACGCCCTCGTGAACTACTTTTCAGCCACGCGCTATCTAAGTCCTCCAGTGCAGGGCTCGACGGACCCGTCTGCGAAGGAAAAATTCTGGTGGCCTGCGGACCACCACCTGGTGGGCAAGGACATTCTTACGACACACAGCGTGTACTGGTCCACGATGCTGATGGGACTTGGACTGCCGCTGCCCGGGAATATCTTCGCCCATGGCTGGTGGACACAGGATGGCAAGAAGATGTCGAAGTCGCTCGGGAACGTGATCGACCCGCACGAAGTCATCGATGCCTACGGTGCCGATGCGTTCCGTTATTTCGTGCTGCGGGAAGTGCCCTTTGGCCTGGACGGCGATTTTTCCAGGGAGACCTTTGTCACGCGCTTCAACACCGAGCTTGCGAACGATCTGGGGAACCTGCTCTCGCGTGTTTTGACGATGATCGGGAACTATTTCAACGGCAAGATACCGGCAGCGGGCCCGGAACAGCCTCTCGATGGGGAACTGCGAGTGACCGCGGTGTCGGTCCTGTCCAGGATCGATGAAAATCTGGCAACGCTCGCGTTCACCAAGTATTTGCACGAGGTGTGGTCACTCGTGACGCGCGCGAACCGGTATGTGGAAGAGAATGCGCCCTGGACGCTCGCAAAGAACAAGGACCTGGGGCGTCTCGGGAGCGTGCTCTATAACCTTTCAGAGTCGCTCAGGCTGATCGGTTTGTATCTTTACCCCGTAATGCCGTCGACCTCGCAGAAGATGTGGAACGCTCTCGGCTTGGGGAAGCAGATCGAATCGTGCCGTTTGAACGAAGAACAGCTATGGGGAAAGTTAGCGCCCGGCACTGCCATTCAGCCCGGCGCACAATTATTCCCCAGGATCGACCAGAAAAAGAACACGGAGAAGAAAATGGAAAAAACAGAAGAGATTCAGAAACCAGCTCCCGTACCAGTTGTTGTAGCCGGACAGGAGCTTATCGGGATAGAGGATTTCATGAAGGTCGACCTCAGGGTCGGCAAGATAGTTTCGGCGGAGCGCGTGGAGAAATCCGAGAAGCTGGTAAAACTCAAGGTGGACATCGGTACCGAGACACGACAGGTGGTTGCCGGAATCGGGAAGAGTTATCATCCCGAGGAGCTCATGGGCAAGTCCATCGTGATCGTGGCAAACCTGAAGCCGGCCAAGCTCATGGGCATCGAGTCCCAGGGCATGCTGCTCGCCGCCAGCAGCGGGGACCTGCTTGCCGTGGCCACCTTTGACCGGGAGACCAGGCCGGGGGGCAGGGTGAAGTGAACCGATTGCGGATTTCGGAGTGCGGAATGCGGAATGAAAATCAAGAAAGAAAATGTGCAGGAACGGGTTTCAAACCCGCCCTTCCGTGTTGTGAGTTGCAGACATGTTGATCGACACCCACGCGCATCTTGAGATGCGCGAGTTCAATGACGACCGCGAAGACGTGATCAAACGGGCGCGCGAGGCGGGCGTTGAACATATCATCACCATCGGCACGACGGTCGAGTCATGCCGTGACGCGGTGATGCTCGCGGACAAGTTTGATTTCATCTATGCCGCCATCGGCATTCACCCCCACGAGGTGAAGGACATCCTTCATCCCGCCTACGATATCCTCAGGCACTTCGCGCAGCACAAGAAGGTCGTGGCCTACGGCGAGATCGGGCTCGACTATCACTATGAGCATTCGCCCCGCACGGACCAGAAAAGAAAATTCCGCGACATGCTGCACGAAGCGCGCGAGCTCAAGCTCCCGATCATCGTTCATGACCGCGACGCTCATGAAGATATGCTCCAGATCCTGTCTGAAGAGTGGTCGCCCGGGCTCGGCGGCGTCATGCACTGCTTCTCCGGCGACATGGAGATGGCGAGAACATTGATCGAGAAGGGGTTCTTCATCTCCATTGCGGGGCCGGTCACCTTCCCCAAGGCGGAAGCCCTGAGAGAGGTCGTGCGACAGGTCCCGATCGAGCACCTGCTGGTCGAGACGGACGCCCCGTATCTTTCACCCGTGCCGATGCGCGGCAAGAGGAACGAGCCCGCCTTCGTGCGCCATACGGCCGAGGCCATTGCAAAGATCAAGGGACTTACGCTGGACGACGTCGGCAGGATCACGAGCTTTAACGCCATGCAGCTCTTCGGCATGGGTACGCTACCCGCACGCGGCCAGATCACCTATCCCATCCGGAACTCGCTCTACCTTAACATCACGAACCGGTGCACCTCGGCCTGCACGTTTTGCGTGCGCTATTACACCGATTTTGTGAAGGGGCACAATCTTCGTCTGCGGGAAGAGCCGACAACTGCGGAACTCATCAAGGAAATCGGGGACCCGAAGCGATACGATGAGATCGTGTTCTGCGGATACGGTGAACCGCTGCTCCGGCTCGATGTGGTCAAGGCAGTGGCTGCTGAGGTGAAAAGACTGGGCGGCAAGGTGCGCATCGACACGAACGGCCATGCGAACCTGATCCATAAGCGGAACGTGCTGCCCGAATTGGCCGGGCTTGTGGAAGCCGTGAGCGTGAGCCTGAATGCCCAGAACGCCGAGGTCTATGAGAAGCTTTCCCAGCCCCAGTTCGGCGCTCCTGCCTATGAGGCGGTCAAGGAGTTTATTCGCGAGGCGAAGAAGTATATCCCTGATGTAACTGCTACCGTGGTGGCAGCGCCCGGCGTGGATGTCGAGGCCTGCCGAAAGATCGTTGATGAGCTTGGCGCCAGGTTCCGCGTGCGCGAGCTTGATGTCGTGGGGTAAAACGGAATGCTGCCGTTGTTGTGAACCCAGCGCCCGTTAAAGTCTCTCAATGAACAACACCGTATCGAAGGTAAGCTGCGATTCATGGTCACGGCATTCATCATTTTCATAATCACCTACCTGTTCATCGGCCTGCGCCAGATCCCTCGCCTGCAGATCGACCGGCCCGCGGGCGCGCTCGTGGGTGCGGTGCTGATGGTCGTCCTCGGCGTGCTCACCCTCGAACAGGCCTTTAGCGCCATCGACATGCATACCCTCCTGCTGCTCCTCGGGATGATGATCATCACGGTCTATCTCCGGACAGCGGGGTTCTTCGAACTTATGGCTGACAAGATGCTCTCGTTTTCAAAGACGCCGCTCCAGCTCCTCATCCTGGTGGTGATATCGTCAGGCCTGCTCTCCGCCCTGTTTGTGAACGATACGATCTGCCTGCTGTACACACCGATCATCCTCGAGGTGACAATCCAGCTGGGAGTGAATCCCATGCCCTATCTGCTCGCGCTTGCCACGTCGTCGAACATCGGAAGTGTCATGACCGTGACCGGCAATCCGCAGAACATGCTCATCGGAATATATTCGAAAATACCTTATCTATCATTCTTCGGGGCGCTCTTCCCGATCGCCGTTGCAGGACTTGCGGTGAGCGTCGCGGTCATCTGGCTTGTGTACGGGAAAGAAATGAAGGCCGGCGCATTTCCATCCCGGCCCAGGATGCCGGAGTATCGCGTGCACAAGCCGCTGCTCGTGAAGGCGCTCCTGGTCTCTGGTGCGGTCCTCGTTTCCTTCTCGCTGGGATATCCCTATTCGCTCGTTGCCGCAGCCGGTGCGGTAGCGCTCCTGCTAATCGGAGGAGTGAGCACCGAGCGGGTGCTCGAGGGAGTGGACTGGACGCTTCTCCTGTTCTTTTCCGGATTGTTCGTCGTGATGCACGGGGTGGAGGTCTCGGGTCTTGCCGCGGCAATGATCGAACAAGCAGGTGATCTGACGGCTCTTTCGCCTCTGGGCAGGATCGCTGGGTTGTCCGCGGTGTCCGTCGTTCTCTCGAATCTCGTGAGCAACGTGCCGGCCGTGATGCTGCTGAAACCGCTTGTCCAAACGCTCGGCAGCGGACAGTCCGTGTGGCTCACACTCGCCATGAGCAGTACCCTGGCAGGGAACCTGACTCTCATCGGCTCCGTTGCCAACCTGATCGTGGTGCAGCAGGCGAGAAAACGGGTTGAGATCGGGTTTATGGAGTATCTTCGCGTGGGTGCGCTGATCACGGCCGTGACGATTGGGATCGGCATCCTGGTGCTCGCACTTGAAGTAAAACCGGCAAGCGGCGCTGAAGCCGTTGCAATGGAGAGGTCGGGGAAACAGTGGACGGCGACCATTTTGCCGCTGGATAGCCATACTGCTTCACGCGCGTTCGACATCGTGCTGATCTGCGATACTGAGGAAACCAGGGCCAAAGGCTTGCAGGGTTTTCGTCGGTTGCGGACCAACGAGGCCGCGCTCTTTCTGTTCGAGACGCCCGAGGCCGCTACGTTCTGGATGGGAAGCGTTGCATACCCGATCGATATCGTATTTATCAATGCCGATAACAAGGTTGTGCGGATTTACCCGAATTGCAAACCGGGGAGCCGGGATCTTTATTATACTCTTGAGCGTGCTGCCTGGGTGCTCGAGACCGCGGCTGGCTCGGGGATCGGCGTGGGGGACGGGGTGAGGATCGAGGCCCTCCATTGACAATCCTTGTTCTATGATGTATAGTATACATCATATGTAGTGTGCGATGAGGTGAACCATGAAAAGGACCCAATTATATATGGAAGATGATGTCTTCAAAGTGCTCCGGCGCGTGAGCAAGGAACAATCGTTGTCCATATCCGAGCTCGTGAGGGCTGCCGTAAAAAAAGTTTACGAACTCGAAAAACCCGAAGATGCCGATCTCATTTTAAAGGAATCCGCCGGTATCTGGAAGGACAGAAAAGACATCGCATCGACAGAACAGTATGTCCGGCGCATGAGAAAGGACACGAGAAAAGAAAGGCGTGGTCTTAAATAATGAGTATTCTGATCGATACGGACGTTCTGATTGAGTATCTTCGGGCCAACGAAATGATCGTGAAGAAATTTACCGATGTTTATAAAAGGGAAAAGAAACTGTGCTACTCCCCCATCACGAGGGCGGAGATCGTTGCCGGACTGAGAAGGGGAGAGGAGGAGATCACGTCAAAACTGTTCGGTCTTATGGAGTGCTTGAAAATTGATGATGCGATCGGACATAAAGCGGGCGGGTATATGAAGGCATATCGCGCATCGCATAGCACCGAGATTGCCGACGCGCTCATTGCAGCCACCGCCCACGTCACCGACCTTCCTCTCTGGACATTGAACAAGAAGCATTACCCCATGAAGGATATCGAGTTTTTCGCGTAAGCCTCCGACCCCTGACTCCCAAAGAATGCTCATTCCATGTGTGCCCTGCCTTGTGAATCTCCTTTTTCATTGTCTTAGAGACGTCATGCTGAACAACATGAATGTCTTTGACATATTCCTTTTATTATAATACAGTAGTAGCCGGATACCTCGCCTTAGCACAATCATTTCAGCGCGCCATGATTTTAGCAAACATGCTTTAACGAAAGGCCGCATGCCTCAGGGTCCCGAAGACATAGCCCGAGAACAGATCGACCGGATGCTGGTGTCAGCAGGATGGGCTGTCCAGGACGCGAAAGCGGTAAACCTTTATGCGAAAAAAGGCGTGGTTATTCGGGAGTTCGAGCTGAAACCCGGTTTCGGTACGGCTGATTACCTCCTCTATGTTGACGGTAAGGCCGCAGGTATCATCGAAGCAAAAAAAGCCGGCTCCACGCTCACGGGCGTTGAGATCCAGTCCGCGAAATACAGCAAAGGATTGCCTGACGGCCTTCCCGCTTGGACCCGCCCGCTTCCGTTCTGCTATCAATCAACAGGCATCGAAACCCGGTTCACGAACGGCTTCGATCCTGAGCCTCGTTCGCGAAACGTGTTCTCATTTCATAAGCCCGAAACCTTTGCTGATTGGCTGACTCAGACGAATGCAGGTCCTGACACAAGCCGTCATCCTACCTCACGCCGTCATTCCGGACTTGATCCGGAATCCAGGGACTCTTCAATAAAACCTCTGGATCCCAGCCTGCGCTGGGATGACGAACTGGATGGTATTGCAGCAGAAGGACAAACCTTATTCGGCAAACAACCGACGCTCAACTCCCGCATCCGCCAGATTCCGCCCCTGATCGAGGACGGGCTCTGGCCTGCGCAGATAGTAGCGATCAAGAACCTCGAACGATCGCTTTCCGAGAACCGTCCTCGCGCTCTCATTCAGATGGCAACCGGAAGCGGCAAAACCTTCACTGCTATTACTTTTCTGTACCGGTTGATCAAGTTCGGCGGGGCCAAGAGGGTCCTGTTCCTCGTTGACCGGGGCAATCTCGGCAGGCAGGAACGGATGGGCACTATCGTCCGGGGAGGCAATCGTGGGTAATGAATGGTGTCTGTTCCTGTTGGTCGTCGGCGTCGTCGTCCTGTTCATCCGGTCCATAAACATCCGACGCGATCTGGAGTCGCATGTTGAGAAGCTCAAGCGGGAGATCGCGGAGCTGAGACTAATCTCGGCTGCGCCGCGGCGGGAAAGCGCGGCTGAACGGGCCGCGGCGATGAGGAAACCGCCGGCCGCGCCTGTCCGGCAGGATGTCGAGATGCCGCCCCCTCCCGAAGTCCCACCAGCATCTCCTGTGCCGCCCCTGTCGCCAATGCCTGAGGGACCTGAGGTTGAGCCGCCTCAGATTACGCTTACAACCTCCGGCCTGCCCGCAGGGTCCTATCCTCCCTCTGCGCCGGAAACGCCGGAAGAAGAGGAGTTCCCGTCGCCGGTCACCCCTTCGCCTGCTCCCTCCTACGCCGCTGCCGCGCCGGAGCCGTCGGCCCCGTCTGGTCCGAGCCTGCTGGACCGCTGGGAGAAGTTCAAGGCGAACGTGGACTGGGAGCTCTTTACCGGCGTCAAGCTCTTCGCCGGGCTTGGCGGGCTGGCCCTGTTCATCGGCGCCGGGTTCTTCGTCAAGTATTCCATCGACCGGAACCTCATCCCTCCTGCGCTCCGCCTGGCCATCAGCGCCGTGATCGGCCTGGCCCTGATCGTGTTCTCAGCCCGTATCAACCGGGAACGGTTCAGTGTGCTGCGCCATACCCTTGGCGCGGGCGGCATTGGCGTGCTGTACAGCGTCGTGTTCGCCGCTACGCTCTACTACCATTACCTGTCCAATCCAGTAGGCTTCGGCTTGCTGACAATCGTCTCCGCAACCGCCTTCGTGCTTGCCGTCTTTTTCCGCGGCATCCCCATCTCGGTGCTCGGCGCACTCGGCGCGTACCTGACGCCCATTCTTGTCACAACCGGCCAGGGCAGCCTCATCGGACTGTTCGCGTACCTCGCCGTGGTGAACATCGGCCTCTTCCAGGTAGTGACGCGTCTGCGCTCGGCGCTCTTGTTGTTCATCGCGACAGCGGGCACGCTCGCTACGCTGTTCCTCGCGGCCTTCTCCGGCCGCATCCATCCCGAGAGCATCGAGATTGCCGGGGTCTTCATCGCCAACCTGGCTCTCTTTAGCTATTTTCTCGACCGGGGCAGGGAACAGGCCGAAGGGAGCTGGCTCCTGTCCTGGTCCGGCTACGCGGTCTATCTATCGGCTTCTCTCGCCGCGCTCCTGCTACTGGACCGGGACGGTATTGGGCCGCTCCTGATCGCGATCTTCGGCATGGCAGGAAGCGTGGTGCTCGCCTTCCGTGACAAGCGCTGGTTTGGCGGGGTCGTTCCCTACGGCGCCGTCATGTTCGTAGTCGCCTTCCTCTGGACCTGGCTGCGCTTCGATCCTCGCGACCTGTCCTGGGGGTTCCTCGGCCTTCTGCTGTACGGCGCCGCAGGCGGCCTGGGGCCGGTGCTGCTCATCCACCGCTACGGGCTCGACAAGGTCAACCTGGGATGGTTCCGCGTCTTTCCCGTGGCCCTGGGCGGGATGCTGCTCGCTGTGGTGATGAAGGAGCAGGACATCGCCTTCTGGCTCTGGCCCGTGATCCTGCTCTTACAAGTGATGGGCATCATGGTCAGCCTCATCTTCGGTGGCCTGCTGCAGGCTGCACTCCTCGTGCTGTTCTTCCTTGCCTGCGGCCTCACCTGGCTCTTCCGCATGCCGCCGGAACTCGGCAGCCCGGTCTTCTTCGGGTTCCTGCTCTTTGCCGGCGCTGCCTTGGCGCTCGCCATTGTCTATGCCTTCAAGAAGCTGAACGACTGGCGGGCGGCGCTGACAAAGGACGCTCCCGATGTTGCTGCGTGGACTGCCGGACCAATGGTGACGGAATGGCTCTCCGCTTTCCCCGCATCGGCCGTCTTCATCCTGCTTGCCGCCTCATTCTGGCTGCAGAGGCCGCTTCAGCCGAACCCCGGCATGGTCACGCTCGCATGCTTCCTGGCCATGAGCATCTTCCTCAGCAGACGGCTTTCAGCGCCAATCATGGGCATAGTGGTCCTCTTGTCGTCGCTCGTCAGCCAGGCGGCCTGGGCGTTCCGGCCCGATCTGTTGGTGGACCTGCATGTTGTGGGGTTCCTCTGGTCAGCGGCATTCTTCTTTGCAGCGGTCATCGTACCCTTCCTCTTCTTCCGGTCCATCGAGAAATGGTCGCGCCTCTGGATGGCATGGGCGCTCTTCGAGGTAGGCCAGGGGCTCTTCGCCATCTGGGCGGCGGACCACATCTGGCCGCGCGAGACGAGCGGCTGGTTGCCGCTCGTGCTGGCCGCGGTGAAGCTGCCTGCCGTGGCGCTGCTCCAGTCACGCCTCAAGGACCGGCCAGAGCGGAACGCGGTGCTAGCCTTCCATGGCGGCGTGCTGCTCTTCTATATCTCGTCGGTCCCGGTGATGCTGCTCGATCAGGGCTGGATCGGCCTCACGCTCGTGATCGAGTCCATGCTGCTGCTCTGGCTTAATCGCAGAGTGGTGCACGAGGGCCTGCGCTGGGTTGCATCGTTCATGGCGCCCATAGGGCTGCTGCTCCTGTTCTTCGCGTTGCCGCAGATGAAGCACGCAGGGGACATGGCGATCCTGAACAGCGCCGTGCTTGCCGTTGCTGGAGCTGTCGCCGCGCTCGCATTCGCTGTGCCGCTCAGCGGTTTCCCGGACCGGAAGCTCAAGGGCGCGGACCTGACCGAGTATTTCCGCTGGCTAGCTGTGGCTAGCGGGTTCTTCCTGCTGAACCTCGCAATAGCTGACATCTTCGCAGAGACAACAGAGCTTTTCCGCATCGCACCGGGTCCCGATGCCGTACAGGCAATATGCTACGCCCTGGTCTGGCTGACCTACGGCGGCCTGATCTGGTCGCGGCTAAAGCTCTCCGTGGTCATGCGCCGTGCCGGGCTCATCCTTCTCTGCCTGGGAACGTTATTCCTGCTTGTTCTCCCCGTGCTCTTCACGCGGTTTGTGCCGGCCATGTCGCCGTTCCTGAACCTCGGCCTGCCAACGTATTTGTACGCGCTGGTCGTGCTTGCCTTGCTCGTGCGTCTGGAGCTGAAGGAGCGCACTTCGCGGGACCTCTACAATCTGCTTGTATTGCTGCTGCTCCTCACCGGCTTCGTCGCTCTGAAGGTCCAGATGAGCTCGATCGTGCAGCCGGGCCAGCCCTTCCGGTTCTTCTTCAACCAATCTTCGTCCATGGCAGTGGGCTCGGCAGCAGGCTGGCTCGCTTATGGCCTGGGGCTCTTGTACTGGCCGAGGGGACTGGACCGGCCCTTCCGGATCGCCGGCGTAGTGCTCGTCCTCGCAGGGCTCGTCAAGGCGCTGACCTATCCGTTCCTGTACAGCGCGGCATTCGGCGTCATGACTCCGCTCGTGAACACGCCCACGCTCCTGTTCCTCTTCGCGATCGCGGCGCTCCTCTGCCTCACGCTGAACAAGCCGCAGCAGTATTGGCCGTTCGTCTCTCCCACGCTGCGTGCCTTCTGGGGCGTGCTGCTGGCTGTCGTCACGTTCTGCGTGCTGAACATTGAGATATCGAGCGTCTTCATTGAGACGGGACGGAGCTTCAGCCTCGAGACCTACGGCAACCTCGCGCACCAGCTTGCCTACAGTCTGAGCTGGCTGCTCTACAGCATCGGGTTGCTTATCGTCGGCATCAAGTGGCAGACCAGCAAGGTGCGCTGGGCCGCGCTGATCCTGATGGTCGGGACCGCGTTCAAGATCTTTTTCATGGACCTCTGGCGGCTCGGCCAGCTCTACCGCGTGGCGTCCTTCGTCGGTCTTGCCGCGGTGCTGATCCTGGTGTCGTTCCTGTATCAGCGGTTCATGACGGGGAAGGATGAGGAAGGGAAGCAGGGGGCATGACGTATTGAAAATCCGGTCTTTGCGACTTGGCCGAACTAGATGAACACTGGTTGGAGGAAAAATTATGAATGACTTTGATGTGCTAGAAGTTCTGAGAAATATAAAAGGCCTGAAGATAACATGCTCATCTTGTGAAGAATCTTTTTCACCACAGCAGGCACGATTGTTTGATATAAGAAAAACTCTCCCAAAGTCCATTGAATCGACGATTAACAGTGAACTGTCTCAACTTAAGCGACGCTTGGTTCGAGCGAATAAAGACACGAAAAAGATGAGCGGCCAATTACAGTCTCTCACGGCGAAAAAGAAGAAATTCAAGAAAAGAAAGATTCAAAGACCAAAGGAAATCCAGATTATCACTCAAAGAATTAATATCGGTCAAATCATTGAAAAAATATTGCCTGCAACGACAAATTTTAGATATGAAACAAAAGACTGTCGTGCTCTTCTGACACCCATTGATTACATTGCTTTCAACGGCTTATCAGAAAATGACAGAATCGACAAAGTGTCATTCATTGAGGTAAAAACAGGTAGCGCTAACTTACAGAAAAGCCAGAAGCAAGTGAAGAAAGCTATCGAAGCGGGTAATCTGGAAGTGAGGTTGTTCTAGAATGGATATTACAAAGTTTATTCTTATTTACTATAAAGAGCAACAGTATGTCTTTGGTGTCTGCCCATGCTGCAACAAGATATTTCGGCTCTCAGATTGTTCTATCTATTTCGAGGGCAAGAAGTTTCCTTTAAAGCAACTTGAGTATCTTAATGAACAAAGAGAAATTGTGGAAGATAAGGAAGATACGCTGATGGAATTGGAGACGCACGTTGATGATGTGCGGGAAGAAATCGAAGGGCTCGAAGAAGAATATAAGTGCGAGATTGAACCCATTATCGAGAAAAAATATAAAGTTGAGGGACGGAAACAAGCCCTGGAGAGAATTAAAAAGGTTGATAAGGTTTTCACGAAAAGGAAAATCGATCAGCGTGATGTGAGATTGCTCTTTGATCCAATTGAGTACTTAGTCTTTCGAGGCCTTACAGATGGAGAAGGCATATCGAAAATATCGTTTGTCGGGAAAACGCCACAAAGTAAACGACAGGAGACGATTATAGATACTCTGGAAAAATCGATAAGGCAGGGGAACTACGAGTTTACGCTGATTCGAATATCTGATGATGGCGGCATCAATTATTCATGTTAATGATGGCTGGCGGGATAGGATAGGACCGCTGTTGCATGCGCGTAGCCTTGAATAACGCAATTTCAACAACAATGTCCCCTTGTTTATCCCAGGAGAATACTGAATGAAAATCGCATTTGTCGAGATTCAGAACTTTCGGAAGTTAAGGGCATGCCGCGTCGAAATTGCTGAGCAGGAGACGATCTTCGTCGGTGCTAACAACAGCGGCAAAACCTCCGCTATAGACGCCTTGATCCTTTTTCTCAAGAAGAGTCGCCGCAAGGATATCGAGACCACAGATTTTACCCTTTCGAATTGGTCATCTATTGATCAACTCGGGGCGCAGTGGGCGGCTGCCAAAGACGAAGAAGTACCAGAACTCATAGTCGATTCTTGGCTACCCCATCTGCCTGCTATCGACATTTGGCTCAAGATTGATGAGAAGGATATTCACCGAGTCGCACACCTTCTTCCGACGCTTGATTGGACACCGAAGGAAATGCTGGGCGTGAGGCTTGTATTGGCACCCAAGAATATGGAGCGGCTTTACAAGGATTTCCGAGCTGCTTATAAATCAGCACGTAGCGCCGAATCGGCATCTTCCAAAAAAGAGTCACGGTTGTCTCTATGGCCGAACTCTATGAGGGACTTCCTGGATAGAGAGCTTCACAAGCAGCTTGAAGTGAAATCGTATATCTTGGATCCCGCGCAGTGTCAAGATCCGGAGAAGGGCATTGCTAGGCCACAATCGCTTTCCGCCGACACTGATCCGTTGGAGAAAGAGCCCTTTGATGGCCTTTTTAAGATAGACGTGATCACCGCTCAGCGTGGTTTCTCTGATCCTAAGACAGAGGATGATTCACACATCGGTTTTGCTAGTCTATCGACGCAACTAAGGCGATATTTCTCAAAACACTTGGATCCATCAGAAGCTCCAGATCCCAGTGATATCGAAGCGCTGGAGGCGATCGAAGCGGCCAAAACGATATTCGACGAGAAGCTAAAGGCGAGCTTTAAGCCAGCGATAGGAGAGCTTGAGGGACTCAATTACCCTGGCTTCAGCGATCCTCGGATATCGATAACGAGCAAGATCAGTGCTATTGACAGCTTAGATCATAAGACGGCGGTCCAGTTCAATCTTCCGGGCGCTGATTCGTTATCTTTGCCAGAGAAATACAACGGACTGGGCTACCAGAATCTCATTTCGATGGTATTCAGCCTGATACGGTTCAGGGACGAATGGATGCGTGTCGGCAAGGCGGCAAAAGAACAGGATACTGAGGATACAGCCATTGAGCCTTTGCATGTAGTGCTTATCGAAGAACCCGAAGCTCACCTGCACGCCCAGGTTCAACAGGTCTTCATCAAGAAGGCTTACAAAGTGCTCCGCGGCCGCGATGTTCTTAAGGATGGTTCATTTGGTACGCAGATGATCGTCAGTACCCATTCGTCGAATATTGCCCACGAGCTGGACTTCACTTGCCTAAGGTACTTTCGGCGCGAACCAGCCAAGAAAAAGGGCGAGATACCTACTGCAACGGTTGTGAATCTATCTAAAACATTTGGTGACCACGACGAAACATCCAGGTTCGCCACCCGCTACCTCCGGACAACCCATTGCGACTTGTTCTTCGCCGATGCGGCCATTCTCGTAGAGGGATCGGCTGAACGGATGCTTGTGCCCCACTTCATACGGACAAAGTTCCCCAAGCTCGATCAAAGCTATATCTCACTGCTTGAGATCGGCGGTGCGCATGCACATCGCTTAAAGCCGTTGTTGGAGACTATTGGGCTCCTATCCCTGATCGTTACAGACTTGGACGCCATTGAGGCGTCTGGCATATCCAAAGCTCTCCCCGAGCGCGGCAAGGGGTACCGGACGGGAAACACAACGCTCAAGGACTGGCTGCCTAAGAAAGAATCACTGGACGATCTGCTTGATCTGGCCAACGGTGCCAAGGAGACAGCAGATCAGTTCGTTAGGGTGGCGTACCAATGCCCAATCACCGTGAAGTACAAGGAGGGTGAAGGTAAAGAGGAGGCAATTCCATATACGTTTGAGGATTCCTTGGCTTTGACGAATCTAGAGTTGTTCAGGGGATACGAGGAGCCGATAGGCCTACTGAAGAAACTCAAAACTGCCCTGAAGAAGGATACGCTTAAAGATGCCCATAAGGATATGTTCACCAGCCTGGAAAAGGGTAGCAAAGCTGAGATGGCCCTAGAATTACTCTACCTCACTGAACCAGGTAAAGTAGAACCGCCAGCTTACATTTCTGACGGTCTTAAATGGCTTGAGGAGGCTCTTGACGCAAGGAAGCTGGACGTTCTGGCCACGGAATCCGCAGGGGTGAAAGATGTCTGACGCAATAACTCAAAAAAATGAGTTAAGGAAGACAATAGCCGCGTGTCTCGACCTGGAAAAGCCCAGGAGTCTCTTCCTCTATGCGGGTGCTGGTACCGGTAAGACAAGAGCCGTTGTTGAGGCAATGCAAATCTTCCGAGATCGTTACGGCGAGCAGTTCCGCCGGACAGGCCAGAGAGTAGCTATAATAACTTACACCAATGCCGCGTGTGACGAAATCAGACGCAGAATTGACTTCGATGCCATCTTTGCGGTATCCACGATCCACAGTTTCGCGTGGGAACAGATCCGTTCGTACCATAAAGACATCTCTGCTTGGCTCCGCATTCATCTGTCTGAGGAGATCGAGGAGCTTTGCGAGAAGCAAACGTCAGGCAGGGCTGGGACAAAAGCTGCTGCTGAACGAGAGGTGCAAATCGATTCGAAACAAAGACGACTAGAGCATCTCGATACTATCAAGTATTTTACATACAATCCGAATGGCGAGAACATCGGCAAGAACTCGCTTAACCATGCTGAGGTAATAGCTATCTCAGCAGCATTCCTAGCTAATAAGCCGCTTATGCGGCAAGTGTTGATTCGGAAGTATCCCGTCTTGCTTGTTGATGAAAGCCAGGACACGCAGAAAGATTTGATCGATGCTTTTTTCGCGCTTCAAGCGAAGCACCCCAACGAATTCAGCCTGGCCCTGTTCGGCGATACCATGCAGCGTATCTATTCGGATGGAAAAGTCGGATTAGAGGAAGCCATCCCGGGCGACTGGGAGAAGCCTTCTATCACCATCAACCATAGGTGTCCTAAACGTATTGTGGCCCTTCTCAATAAGATCAGAGCAGAGGCAGATGGTCAGAAGCAAGAGCCTCGACAAGATGCACAGGAAGGGTTCGTGCGCCTATTCCTGGTCGATGCCGTTGGTGAAATCGACAAAGTAACAGCCGAAACGGAAGCTGCAAATATAATGGCATCCGTTGCTTCTGATGAGCTGTGGACGGATCGGCAAGCAGTGAAGGTGCTTACGCTTGAGCATCATATGGCTGCACACAGAGGGGGGTTTGATAAGTTCTTTGGGCCACTTTACACGATATCTAACTTCAGAACCGGTTTGCTTGATGGATCTCTAAGCGGAGTATCATTCTTTGCACAGCAAGTTCTTCCCTTGGTGCAAGCCCTACAAGCGAAGGACAGGTTTGCTGTGGCTCAGGCAGTTAAGGATCACTCTCCACTCATATCTCCTGATAAGCTAAGCGCTAGCGGGGCTCCGCTGGAGGAGATTCGTACGGCTGGGCGCTGTGTGCAGTCTGTTTTCTCCTTGTGGGACAGCGGGGCTGATCCCTTATTGATCGATGTCCTTAAGATGATTGCGGACAATGAGTTGTTCACCGTCCCAGATGTGTTTGCCCCAATCCTGTATCACAAGGATACACCAGGAGAGATGGAGGATGCAGCGGACGATAAAAACCCGGCAGTTGATTCTTGGCGGGAAGCGCTCCGTGCCCCATTCAGCCAGTTCGAGTCGTATGTAAAGTATATCTCTGACATATCACCATTTGGTACGCATCAGGGAATAAAGGGGCTGCAGTTCCCGCGAGTCATGGTCATACTGGATGACAACGAAGCCCGCGGGTTCATGTTTAGTTACGACAAACTGCTTGGGGCAAAGGCTCCATCGGAAACTGATGAAAAGAACAGGCTGGAAGGAAAAGATACTTCTATTGAAAGGACACGCCGTCTATTCTACGTGACTTGCAGCAGAGCGCAAGAGAGTCTCGCTGTGGTTGTGTACACGAAGGAAGCTGACATGGTTGCCGGCTACCTGACGGGCATCGGCTGGTTCGAAGAGGATGAAATCGTTCGTATGTGAAACAGGCAGATCTATGAGAATTGGGCGGAACACTGGGTCGGACTGAGTGAAGTTATTGAAGCACGGGCGAAATGCTGCGAAAATCTGGTCGCTTTACGTATAGCGCCGATTTCTATGTGAACTGTTAACGATAAGTTTCAGGTGAGCATTTGAGCTTAGAAGAACAATATAGAACTCTAATCTCGGTTCAAAGCATTGAAGACCGTTCAACCGACGATGCCCTGCAGTATCTTGCCCAGTTGGTCGATATTTCTTTAGATTTGCATAAGTCCGAAGGATGCCGCCACGCGATTAAATTACTCGATGAAATTGTAAAGCGTCCTCTTCTTCTTCATCAACTTGCAGCTTATCATTATTATGCAGCAAATGCATGGGCTAATTTACGCCAAATAGAAAGAAAGGGTACCGATTATTCCTGGGAGTGGGAACAGGATGAGCTTGATAAAGAATTTATTCACTTACGAAAAGCCGTGCAGGTAAATAGTGAGCAAGAACTTGTTGCGGAAAGTGCCTGTAGAATATTTACAAATTTGGGGAACGTTCTTGATCATGTCGGCCGATTTGTGGAAGCTATAGAATATTGGGAGCGCGCCCTATTAAGAACCCCATCTTTTGCCATGGCTCGAGGTAATCGCGGATTTTGTCTAACGCTCTACGCGCGCCAGCTCTATGATCAGGGCCATCAAATAGTATTTCTTAAATATGCTCATGCAGAGCTGAAAAAAGCACTTGAAGGAGAGCTTCATCTAGGAGCAAAGGAGCAGTTTGAAAGATTTAAACTGCAAATAGAGTCAATGCTGCCTGGCGAATTGATGAATCAGCAGGAGCTGCTGAGAGTATATCCCCTCGGGCTGAGTCAGCAGGAAAGCGATTATCGGCAGTGGTGTCTTGCTAACAAACTATTTATAAATCCGCTAAATGATCTTGGACAATATTCAATAGCTGCACAAGACGTGCTAAGTACACCGTCAATCGTTGTAGGGGGGGAGGATGGTCCCTACTATCAGGGCTTCTTTAACCAAATGAAGCAAGAATTCGTATCGGCTAGGTTCCTATATTATGAAGGGATCCATTCAGAGGAATCTCATTTCTCAGATAGAGTTGTCCTGCTCTTCAATACCCTTGATTATCCCGCTTACTCTTTAGCAGTAGAAAAAGTAAAAGCTGCCTATAGGATCGCATATTCACTGTTCGACAAAATCGCATATTTCTTGAACCACTATTTACGCCTTTCAATCCCAGAGAGGAGCGTGACATTTAGAACCTTCTGGTATGAATTGCAAAGCAAAAAGAAGGGTTTAAGGTCCACATTTCATCGTTATCCTAATTGGCCGTTACGAGGATTATATTGGTTAAGTAAAGACCTATATGAAGACAAACCGGGATTTCACGATGCTATCGAGCCGGAAGCCCGTGAATTATCTGAGCTAAGAAATCATCTCGAGCATAAGTATTTGAAGCTGCATGACGATCTCTGGGATGGTCCTACTGATAGACTGCCAGACGGACTCAAAGACACGTTAGCATTTTCTATATATAGAAAGGACTTTGAAGCGAAAACTTTAAAATTGCTCAAGATTGTGAGGGCTGCTTTAATCTACTTATCCTTATCGGTTCATGCAGACGAACGTCTGCGTGCGCGGAAGAAACCAAGTGGGTCATTAACAGTTCCGATGTTTCTTGATACGTATGAGGATAATTGGAAGACGTAATTTTGTCTGACAGCATAAAAGAATCGCAGAAAGGTGGCCTGCATGAAACAGTATCGAGGCTCAGTGATCTTCATCATCCTCGCTCTTCTCCTCATCTCGTCTCCGCATCCCGTTCTGGCCGACCAGCAATGGCACTATCAGGCATCGGCTCAGGTCACCCAGCCGGGGCTGATCGAGACGGTGCTGCCTGCCGGGGTCTTCTTCGGCACGGACGGCATAGCCAAGACGCCGCAGCTGGACCTGACCTTGGTCGGGCCGGACGGCAATCCGCGCTCCTTCGAGCTTTTCTGGAAAGGCGACACCGGACCGCGCAGCATTGCGCTCAAGCCCAGCCGCCTGCTCTTCGACAAGAAGCGTATGCTCGTTTGGGAAGCCGATGCGCCCAAGGACCTGCTCGTCGAGACAATCCGGATCGACGTGGACGCCCTGCAGGCCATGGGCACGGCGAAGATCGAGGGAAGAGACGCAAAGGGCTGGCATGTGCTGGCCGAGAACGCGGCCCTCTACTCGACCGGGGGACGTTCTGCCGCCGAGATCACCATCAAGCCAGCCATCTACGAGAAGCTCCGCTTGAGCTTCAAGGGCTATGACAAGCGGTTCCGCGAGACGACCCTGCCGGTGACCTCGGTGACCCTTTCGGGTAAGAACGCTGCGCAGGACTTTGCGGAACAGTCCGTGCCGCTCAAGTTCTCGGACAAGACAGACGAGCGCGTGCGCGTGCTCTCCGCCACGCTGCCGGGCTTGGGGCTCTGGATCAAGAAAATCGAGATTGCCACGGAGGCGCAGTTCCAGGGGACTTGGGAGCTGGGCGTAGAGGCGGTTAGCGGCGGCAAGCTGCAGTTCCAGAAGCTGTTCTCCGGCAGTGTCGCGACCGTGGGAACAAAAGGCGCGCTGCTCGAGATTCCCGTGAACAGCTACTGGGGCATGCGCTCCCTGGTGCTGCGGCTCGACTCGGGCAAGACGTACGTCGGCGCAATCAAGTCCATGGCGATCACGGTGAACCTGCCGCGCATGATCTTTTACGCTGACAAGGCCGGCACTTACCAGGCGCAGACCGGCCTGGGGAGCCAGGTGAACATCCAGGAGACGCCGGGGGACAAGGAGCGGAAGATCAGTGCTGTTGTCGCCTTCTCCGCCATGCAGGAGAATCCGCAGTGGCAGCCTGAGAGCCTGCTCAAGAAGTATGCTGTCGCGGGTGGGCCCTTTGACGGGAAGGGGTTCCGCTGGCGGTCGCGGCTTAAGGTCGGGGAGGCAGGATACTACCGGCTGGTGCTGAACCGCGAGGCAAGCCTTCGCGCGGGCTTCGGCATGCTTCGGATCGTGAAGGACGGCCTCCAGGTCCCTTACTTTTCCGGCCCGAGCGAGGAGCGGAAGATCGACGTTGCAGCGGCGCCTGAATACGACAAGAATAAGAACAGGACCACCTGGACCGTCGAGCTGCCGGACCGGTCCGCTGACCTGCTGGAGCTCACCGCCGAGTCAGCCGGGATCTTCGACCGGGTTGTGCAGTTCGAGGTGCCGCTCCAGGGGCGTGCGGGATGGCAGGTGTGGAGGACGATGCGCTGGCAGAATGCTTCGCAGACTCCATCGGTCATGCGCGTGTCGCTGGCCGGCCTGGCGCGCGACGCGATGAAGCTGCGCATCACCATGGAGCACGGCGACAACCGGCCCATCGAGCTTGGCAAGCTGCAGGCGAGCTACGGCGCGCCGGCACTGCTCTTTTTGGCGTCCGCTGCCGGGGAGTACGCGCTCTACGGCGGGAACGAGAAGATCGGCGCTGCGAAGTACGACCTGACGCTGGTGCAGGCGCACCTGGCGGATGTCCTGCCGAAGACCGTGGAGATGGGGAAAGTCGAATCGGTCGGTTCAGCTGGATTCAAGAACGTGTTCCTGGGAGCCTTCGAGGACAAGAGCTGGGGGCTCTACGCGGTACTCGGCGCGGTGACCCTGATCCTGATGATCGTGATCGCCAGGCTCTTCCCGAAGACGGAAAACGATCCCGAACGTTGAGAATCAATCGAGGTGACAATAACCAGGAGGGGAGTTGGGGACGTTGATACGTGACGAGCTTTTTCCCAAGACAACCATGGCAAATGTTACAAAAGAAGCAATTAAAGCCGGACAAGCCATATATAGTAAGTTTTTCTTATCATTCTACGATTTCCTGATTCTTGGAATAAACTGTCGTTTTATCTGGAAATGTCCTTCCCATTTTATACTGGAAAACTATAACCGGAATATCTCTGCAAATCATCTTGATGCGGGAGTAGGAACCGGCTATATGCTCGACTATTGCGAGTTCCCAACAAAAACGCCGCGACTTGCATTGTTGGATCTTAATCAAAATTGTCTCGATGTCACAGGGAAACGCGTTGAACGATATTCTCCCGAGATATATTGTAGAGACGTTTTTGAACCCTTTGATACAGGCCCTCGACGATTTGATTCAGTAGCCTTAAATGGATTGCTCCATTGTATTCCCGGAACAATGAAGGACAAAGGAGTTGTTTTTGATAATGCAAAGCAGGTAATGAATCCTGGAGGCGTTGTCTTTGGGTGCACTATATTAAATAAAAACGTAAAAAAGAATTTAGCGGCAAAATTTGTAATTCATATGGCGAATAAGGACAAAACATTTTCAAATATCGAAGATGGGTATGACGAGCTGATGGAAGAATTATCAAAACGCTTCAAAAATGTAAGTATAGACATTATTGGTTGTATGGCACTATTTAGGGCACAAGTGTAAAATTACATTTGAAACTGCTTTATCAAGACTCGATCCCAAAACACCTTGAATGCAAAACGAAGTAGATACGATTTCAACCAGCGCCTCGACAGCGACGCGCCGGAAGCGCGCGTCAGGCGCGTGTTGCGAAGCTCTGGCATATGGAGGTATCTCTTGTGTGTAGAAATATCAAAACCCTGTTCAACTTCGAACCGCCTGTAACGGACGAAGAGATTCGTGCTGCCGCACTTCAATTCGTGAGAAAAGTGAGCAGCTTCAACAAACCATCGAAAATCAACGAAGCTGCATTCCTTGCAGCCGTTGACGACATAGCGGCGGTTTCCAGAAACCTTCTGAGCTCGCTTCAGACGAACGCCCCACCGAGGAACCGTGCGGAAGAGGCCGTCAAGGCACGAGCACGCGCTGCCAAGAGGTTTCACACGTGAACACTTTGCCAGCTAGCTATATATTAGAGCGGAGCGCCTGAAACATGCAGCGCAGCTTTCTTCCTGACTAAGTGTCAACAGATGAGAAAATAGAGAACTGTTAGATTTTCTGCGTATTCCGACGAGTCGGGCCAGTTGTTCCGATTTATTTCGGCCACCTATTCCGGTCAAATCGCCAACCGTCACTCATGTGATGATCTGATGCCAGGTGAAGCCTCTATCACATAGCTATTTTAGTTTGTCAACGGCCGATTTTTCTTATGGATTCTCCTTCGCTATCTCTTTTACACACTAAACAGCACCGTGAATCATTTCGCCGCTCGTTATACATCCACCGCCAAACTCCGCCACGCGTTCCCTATGATAGGTATAGGCTAACACATTCAGGGGCCGGAGCCCACTCTGTCCACGAAAACGCTTGTTTTTATTGGTCCCATTGTTTATAATACACGTTCTAATTATTTCTATTGTGTGGAGGTGTAGTATGCCGGTTTATGAATACAAATGCGGAAGCTGTGGGGGCCGCTTTGAGGCTGTCCGGAAATTCAGCGATCCAGATCTGACCATATGTGCGTTGTGCAATGCCGCGAATATCAGCAAAGTGCTTTCTACGCCGGCGTTCGTACTTAAAGGGAGCGGCTGGTATGCGACGGATTACCCGTCGAACGACCGAAAAGCGGGAAATGCTTCGGAGAAACCCAAAGAGGAGCCAAAGCCGGCGACCGGTTGTGCCGCGGGTGCCTGCGCGGGTGCGTGTCCGTCCAAAGGCTGAGCCCTGATGGAACCCATACATATCCACATCCCTTATCCAAAGCTGAAGGACTATCTCGAGATGCTGCGCAAGCGCCGCTATGACCTCGAGGTCTATCTTTCCGCCGCGGTCCTCGACCAGATCGAAAAGCAGGACCTCGAGAAGTTGATCGAACGCCTTGACTGGGGTCCAAAACTGACGCTCCACGCGCCGTTCATGGACATGAACCCCGGAGCCATGGACCCAATGGTGCGGTCGGTGACGCAGGTGCGTTTCCGACAGCTCCTGAACGTTGCGGCCATTCTCAAACCGCGCGTTGCCGTGTTCCACGCTGCCTACGACCGGTGGCGTTACAGTGGAAGGAAGGACATCTGGCTCGAGAACAGCATCGATACCTGGCGAAAGGTCATGGACACGGCCTCCAAAGTTGGACTGCGCATCGCTGTCGAGAACGTGTTCGATGAAGAGCCGGAGGCGCTTCAGATGCTCATCGAGAAGATCGACAGCCCGGACTTCGGGTTCTGTTTCGACACCGGCCATTTCAATCTTTTTTCCAAGGTAACGATGGAGCAATGGTTTACATCCCTTGGACGCCATCTGGTGGAGGTCCATTTGCACGACAACGACGGGAAGGCGGACTCGCATTGGGCCCTGGGGCGGGGCACCATTGATTTTGAGAAATTCTTCAGCCTGATGAACGCCCATGCTCCGGCGCCGGTCTTTACTATCGAAGCACACGATACAGAGGATATTGAGACAAGCCTGGAACGCGTGAGGCAGCTCATGGCGAATAACAGACAACCTAAAGGATAATTATACTGCTCAGGTAAAAAAGTATCCGCAGATTGTCTCTTTTTGCTCTCAACGCACTTGCCTTGTCTCATACTGAACCGAGCAGCTTCAAAAAAATAAATGACACATCACTCAGAGGACGGTCTCCTTGACACACACTAATCGTTCGAATAGACTTACACTCATGAAGAAGATCTTATTGGTTCTATCCTTGTCCCTTTTTGTTTCTTCCTGCGCCGGGCTTCCCGTCAGGATGCCTGAAACCGCATCCGCCAGGATGAGCTCCGACGAACGTACCCAGGCCGATGCCTATTACCATTTTATGCGCGGCAGTATCGCCGAAGAGGGTGGAGCGATCGAAGCTGCCATGAAGGAATACGAAGAAGCGTTCCGGCTGGATCCGGCCGCGGCTCAGGTCGCGGTCTCTCTCGCGTCCCTTTATCTCCGCAAGGGGGAACTCGACCAGGCAACCCGTTTTGCACAGAAGGCGGCGGAGCTCCAGCCGGACAACCCTCAGCCGCTCATGGTCCTTGCCACCATCTATACGGGCAAAAAGAAATTTGACGATGCAGTGAATACCTACCGCAAGGTCATCGCGGCCAATCCGAAGCAGGAGGACGCCTACCTCTACCTTGGTTCACTGTACGCATCTATGAAGCGGTACGATGAAGCCGTGGAGACATTCCATGCCCTCGATAAAATCAATCCCGCCTTGCTCATGTCACCCTATTACCTCGGTCGGATCTACACAGAGCGGCAGTTGTATAAGGAAGCGCTGGCGGAATATAAGCGCGCGATCTCCATCCGGGACGACTTCGAGCCGGCATACGTCGGCATGGCGTTCGTCTATGAGCTGATGGACAACGTGGGGGACGCCATCGTTGCATATAAAAAAGCCATCGAGATCAATCCCCACAATTCCGAAATCCAGCAGCACCTCGCCCAGCTGTATATTCAGCAGAATGCGCTTCCTGAGGCACTGGAACAGCTGAAACGGGTGATTGCCATGGACCCGAATAACTATGACGCTTTTGTCAAGATGGGTCTCATCTATGCCGAGCAGAAGAAGTATGAAGACGCCGTGGAGGCATTTCAGGCCGTTTCGCGCGCCGTGCCAAAAGACCTGAGGGTCAAGCGTTACCTTGCCTCAACTTTGGTGGCCGTGGAACGGTATGAGGAGGCGCTCGCGGAATATCAGGCCCTCCTGTTCGCAGCGCCCGAGGACACCGACCTGGTCCTCCAGATCGCGTACCTTTATGCGCAGATGGGCAGGACCGCGGATGCCGTACCGCTCCTGGAGAAGGCCCTCGCCGAACAGCCCGGGAAACCGGAGCTGTACCTGTATCTTGCCAATGCGTATATGGACGTTGAAAAATACCAGAAGGCGGTTGATACCTTGATCAGGGGATTCCAGATGGCGCCGGACCGGGACGACCTGCTGTTCAGTCTGGCTATCGCATACGAAAAGCAGGGCAAGCGCGACGAAATGCTCGCGACGCTCAAAAAGACGATCGAACTCAAGCCGGACGACGCGGACGCCCTGAACTACCTGGGTTATTCCTATGCCGAACAGGGAGAGAACCTTGACGAGTCGATACAGCTCATCAAGCGTGCGCTCCTGATCAAGCCCGATAACGGCTACATCCTCGACAGCCTTGCCTGGGCCTATTATCAGAAGGGAATGCTGAACGAGGCGCTCGATGTCATGAAAAAGGCGGTCGCGAAGGTGGACGAGGACCCCGTGATGCGCGAGCACTTCGGAGACATTTACCTGAAGCTTTCCCAAAAGGACAATGCCAGAACGCAGTGGCTCAAGGCCCTGGAGATCGATCCCACGAACCAAAAGCTCCGCAAGAAGTTCAAGGAGGCTCGGTTCGGGAACCCCGATGACCTGCTCAAGGACGTGAAACCGAGGAAAAAAGGAAAGAAGTGAAGGCCCGCCGACTCATCGCCCTCATTGTTGTGTTGTTCCTGTTCTCGTGTCTCCCTAAAAAAACCGAGATCCCCGGGACCGAGGTTCCTGCCGGTCCGCTCGTCCAGGCGCTGGAAGCGCAGCGTCTGTCCGTCACCGGACTTAGGGCGCTCGCGAGCGTTGAGGTGGTCAGGCGGGGTAAAAAACGCATTTTCGACACCGTGGGTATCGTGCTCGACGCCCAGCGCAGGCTCCGGGTGGAAGTCTTCGGGCCCCTGGGTCAGTCCCTCATCGCGCTCGTGTGGGATGGCAACGACGTGTTGCTGCGTATGCAGGACGACGACAGGATCATGAGACCTGGGCAGGCCGGGATTGAGAAACTTCTCGGCATGAGCGTGGAGGCGAAGGACCTCTGCGCCATTTTCTCCGGTACTATCACGGAGATAACCCGGCCTTTGGACGCACGGGTGTTCTGCACGCAGAACAACGCCTGCGTGATCGAACTGCCAGAGGCGGACACGGTGCGGCGCATCCGCGTGCTGCCTCCCCCATCAAGCCCGGCGGTTGTCAGGATCGCCGCTCAGGAGCTCTACCGGTCGAACACACTGTTGTACCGGGCACGGTATGAACGCATGCAGGAAGTATCGCATGTTCTCCTGCCCAGGACGATCGTCATAGAAAATCCCGAGAAGGGCGTGACAATCACGATCGAGTACGCCGAGGTGGACGTGAATATGCCCGTTGCCGACGATGTGTTTACGCTTTCGGATCAGGGGGCAGCGGGAAGTGGGAAGTAGGACGTGGGATGATGGATGTGGGACGGAGGGAGTATAGAATAGACACATGGACACAATGAGCACAATGACGCTCCGTTCTCCCGCGAAGATCAATCTCTGTTTGTCCGTGCTCGGCAGGAGACCGGACGGATACCACGACGTGGAAATGCTGATGCAGATGGTAGGGCTCTTCGATGAGGTGACCGTGTCGCTCGGCGGAACGGGCATCAACGTGCTATGTGACAGCCGTGCGGTGCCCTCCGGGGAGGGGAACATTGCCTGGAAGGCGGCGACGGAAATGCTCAGGATTTGCGGCAAAGAGGCCGGCCTGGCGATCAAGATCAAAAAAAATATTCCGGTTGCAGCGGGGCTCGGTGGAGGGAGCGGCAATGCCGCGGCTGTGCTCGCGGCAACAAACAGGCTGCTGGACATGAACCTCGATGGTGACCGGCTGGCTGAGATCGGCGCCCGGATAGGCATGGATGTGCCCTTTTTCTTTTATGGGCCGACGGCCATTGCCCGCGGAAGGGGGGAAATCCTCACGAAACTGCCCCCGTTGACGCAGTTTCGGGTTTTACTCGTCAACCCGGGGTTTGAGACCTCCACGGCCTGGGTATACAATAATGTAAATTTGAGGTTGACAAAAAAAGCTGGCTGTAATAAAATCTCAAGCCTCAATCTCCGAAATATCGCCATCGGGCTCCATAACGATCTTGAGTCCGTTACCGCGGCCGCTCACCCGGTGATCAACAGGATCAAAGCCGCGCTTATGGACCGGGGGGCCGTAGGCGCCCTCATGAGCGGGAGCGGACCGACGGTCTTCGGCATATTTGAGACCGGGACCGCATGCCGGGCCGCCGCAGATGGCCTTTCCCGTGAGGGATGGATGCTTTATCCGGTGGAATCATTGACCGAATCACCGCTGGCGGAGTTTCGTGCGGGATAGAAGTACGTCGTTCCGGGATATTCAGGGTCCTTATATAACCACGCTTCTTCTGTATGAAGGGGAGTCTATGGACATCACGGAAGTGAGGGTTTTCCCGGTCAATAATGAAGAGCGTCTCAAGGCCTATGCAACCATAACAGTAGACAACGTGTTCTTGATCAGGGACCTGCGCGTTATAAACGGCAACGCTGGATTGTTTGTGGCCATGCCGAGCCGCAAGATGAAGGACGGGACATTCAAGGACATCGCCCATCCGCTGAACAGCGAGACGAGGCAGATGATAGAAAAAAAGGTCCTTGCCGAATATGAAAGCGAGCTGGCCAATCCCACGCAGCGGGAACAAGCGCCGAAAGTTTCCGAAGAGCGATAAGACCCTACTGATCTACGTTTTGCCGATTCTGCATCTTACACGAGAGGATAGGCGCTTGCCTATCCTTTGATGTTTGCCCCGTTCGAGAATTCAGCCTGCGTTCATCTCGGTTGAACGTCTCTTTGAACGAATAGTTTTCGTCGGCAAAAGAACTTGTTTCATTTCGCCGTTGTTCTTTAACGGGGTTATCCTGCCCCGTGGCCAGGCCCGGAGTCGGCCTTTGATCGGGGATCGTCTAATGGTAGGACAGAGGCCTTTGAAGCCTTTTATCGGGGTTCGAATCCCTGTCCCCGAACCAGTATTCGGAAAAGAGGAAGAATGAGGTGATGGTGAGAGCACGGGAAATAAAGATTTTTTCGGGCAACGCAAACCAGGCACTGGCAAAGGAAATCTGCCAGAAGATGGGTATCCCGCTTGGGAACGCGCTGGTAGGCCGGTTCAGCGACGGCGAGATCAACGTTCAGATCGTGGACAACGTGCGCGGCATGGACGTCTTCGTCGTGCAGCCCACTGCGAGCCCGGTGAACCGGAACCTCATGGAGCTGCTGATCATGATCGATGCTCTCAAGAGGGCGTCGGCGACCCGCATTACGGCGGTGCTCCCCTATTACGGGTACAGCCGGCAGGACCGGAAGGTGCAGCCGCGTGTCCCGATCACGTCCAAGCTCGTGGCCGATCTGATCACGACCGCGGGCGCAAACCGGGTCCTTACCGTGGACCTGCATGCGGGCCAGATACAGGGGTTCTTCAATATCCCGGTGGACAACCTGTTTGCCGCACCGGTGCTCCTCGAGTATCTTCGGTCGAAGAAGTTCAACAACCTGACCGTTGTTTCGCCCGATGCCGGCGGCGTGGAGCGGGCGCGGGCATTCGCCAAGCGGCTCAATGCGGCGCTT
>Ga0210377_10000961_pt1 | contig 27031 bp, 48 predicted proteins | sample PLM4_65_b1redo_FD_155480 | JGI IMG/M metagenome (GOLD analysis project Ga0210377, IMG submission 155480) | Groundwater sediment microbial communities from an aquifer in East River, Colorado, USA - PLM4_65_b1 redo | ecosystem: Environmental > Terrestrial > Soil > Riparian zone | place: USA: East...
TAGTGAGCGCAAAACTTCAGTGAATACAAAAGTCTCTTCAAAGAAGTCATTTGAAAAAATGACACTAGATGAAAAAGAGAAATCCTTAGATGGTAAAACATTTTAACTAGAAAGTAGTTGATTGATTTGGCAGACACAACTTTTAGTACATTAACAAGCGATGCGATGACTTATATCGCAGAGAAGACTCTCAAAGTAGCAAAGAAGATTGTTCGGTTTTACGAATTAGCAGATAAAGCCAAGCTTCCTTCTGCAAATTCAAAAACATTCCAATATACTCGGTATGAGAGACTTGCTCTCCCTATCGCAACATTAACTGAGGCTACAACCCCCACTTCAGTTGCTCTTAGCATTACTACTGTAACGGCAATTGCAGAGCAGTGGGGTAGTGTCGTAACATTAAGTGATGTAGCAGAACTTACTATTCGTCATAAACCACTACAGAAGGCTATTGAGTTACTCGGTAAGCAGAGTGCAGAGACTATCGAAAGAGAAATCTTTGAAACTCTACTTGCTGGTACCACGATCTATTACCCTGGAAGTGTGACCTCACGCTATGGTCTAGCAAGCACTGACGTTCCAACCTCAGACACCATCCGTAAGATTGTTGCTAATCTACGAAATAACGGCGCTGTGGGACTAGAACCTTCTAAAGATGGCTCAGATGCAGAACTTGGGGAGCACTATGTAGGAGTTGTGGACACATTTGTCGAACAGGATATTTCTACAGACCCAGATTTTATTGATTCTGTGAAGTATGCTGCTGCAAAAAGACTCTGGAATGGTGAAATTGGAACCTTCTTGGGTGTTCGGTTTGTTCGGAGTAATATGCTACCTACACTTACTGGTAGAGCTGCTGCTGCTGGGACGGCTACTGACGGTGGAGGAACTCTCACTACAGACTATTACTACACCACAATGGTAACGGGTCTTGATGATACCTTTGGATATGAGAAACTTCTCTTTGTTTCTTCAGAAGATCAAGTTGTGGGTGCTGGTAATGACAATCATATTAGTTTGGTTGTTCCTACCGTCAGTGGGTATGCTCGGTTTAATATCTATATGAGTGTAGGTAGTTCCACGACTCAGGCTATCAATACCACAACCAAATATCTCCAGAATACAAGTCCCGTTGCTGCTGGAACCTATCTATTAGGTTATGCAACAGAATCAGGCAATAACTATACACAGAAGATCACTGGTACGACTGCTCCGGCAGAAGTGCTTTCTACTTCTAAAGTTCACACATCATTCTTCATTGGTAAAGAAGCTTATACCTGTGTGGATCTACAGAATCTTCAGTCAACCCTCACTCCTAACGCACCAAGCGATAGTGATCCTTTGAATCAACGTCGCAAGGCTGGTTGGAAGGTTATGTTCAAAGCTGTTATCAATAACGAGAACTTCTTTGCTCGTTTGGAAAGCGAGAGCGCTTTTGATTGATTTAATTAACTAAATCAATAGTTTAGGAGACTAAGGATGAAAAGATGTCCTACTTGTAAAGAAGAAAAAGATGATAGGGATTTTTATTTCTTTAAAGGAAAGCCTCATGGACATTGTAAAAAATGCCATAGAATTCATTCACGAAAATCTTCTCTTAAACGAGAATATGGTTTAACTTTAGAAGCTTATGACGATTTATTAAAAGGTCAAGGGTATGTGTGTGCAATTTGTAAACAGCCAGGCCATACAAATAACCGTCAAAAGTATCCTCTGTATGTAGACCATAATCATGAAACAAATGAAGTTCGAGCATTGCTATGCTCAATGTGTAATACATTAGTAGGGTGGTTAGAAAATAATCCACAACTGGTTGCTCAATGTGAACAGTATATTTCTGACCATTAAACATCATCTTAGTGTCTCTGTCTAACCAGAGAATGTTGAGCACTAAGATATAACCAAAAGTCCTAATTGAAATCCGGCAGTAAAAACAGGTAATGCTGTTCTCAAGCCGTCAGTAAAATTAGGTGAGGTAACTAGCACAGTAACTCGTAAATGCTCTCTGAGAGAGCTTGAGTGAGGTTGAGGGTTCAGGGTGGGTGCTAGGATAGGTTATGGAGAATATTATGAATAGAATTGAATTGCTGTATCATGTAGAGAAATTAACCAAACTTGAGTTAGAAAAGCGAACAGACGAACAACTCTTGCAAATTTATAATGTGCTGAGTATTAAAAACACAGACGCACCATTAGTATTAAAAGAACTACCTACTACACCACAATTAGAGAAACTCCACGTTTCTCCAGTCTTTCAAATTGGTGATATGAAGTATTGTGGAATAGTAGAAGTTCCTGGAGCTATTGCAGCCCAACTTCGGTATATGATGCACCAACATCAAGTACGACGTTTAAGAGACACAACCTTTGTGGACCATGGTACCGTACATCTTGGTACAGTTTAATCAAATAGGAGAACTACGATGTCTGAAGAGAAGCCAAAAGCCCTCGTTACAGTGAGTCGCCCAACAGCACAAGAAGAGACATGCCAAGTCACAATGTATATTGACGAACTGAGTCAAGAAGCTATCTACAACGCTGTTACACTCGCGGGAGAAGCATTATGTCAAAGAATTCTTGATTGTAATAAGAAATTTGCTCATATTAAAGATCCGATCCCTGCTTTTATGTCCCCTAAAGGTGGCTCAGCTTAATGTCTTTTACGCAGTTTCAGATTAAGAAGGGAAGCAGGGGACTCAATGTAGGTCCACTCATGGGTATTACTCAGACCCCTGTGAACCTTACTGCAAGCGGGGATTCGACGCTAGTCGCTGCGGTGGCGGGGCGTATTATTCGTGTACACAAGCTCATGTTAGTGGGAGCCGCTGCGAGCAATGTGCGTCTCTGGTCTGGACCTTCTTCAGAAGCAGATTCAATTACAGGACAAATGAATTTTCCTGCTGGTTGGGTTATGGCGCTGGACTTAGATGATTTTACAATGGTAACGGGACCTGGTAAAGCGTTAGTCTGGGCGTCTTCCGAAGCTATTCAAACTGGTGGATTGCTTGTCTATTCTGTGGAGTAGTGTATGAAAAGCTTTATTCAGCACCTTGTTAATTATAAACATCCCAAAGTCTATTCCCCACAGGTTCCTAAAGTAATTATCAAATATCGCAACTCTAAACCTTCGTGGAAACGAGTGGTCAACGATGTCAAATTTCTTCTTTTCAGTCGGTTCGCTTAGTCAGATTCCAACAAGAGACCATGATTTATTAACTGGTCTGACAGACGATGACCATACACAATATGCGTTGCTTGCTGCCTCGCGTGGGTTACAAACTTTCTTAGGGAATGTATCGTTTAATGAGGAGGTTGTTTTCAAAAAAATAGGAAATAATTTCCGAATGACGGGAGGAGGAACAACCGCTCTCGATGGTGGGTTTTTTACATCATCAAATGGTGATATTTATCTAGCTAACTATGATGCCGATAGAGGATGGCTTCTTCTTGCAAATGGGGACATTAAATTCTTAAAAACGACCGGAAAAATCGACCTATCAAACATTTCTGCTGGAACCCCAAATTTCAAAATCACTGAAACCTCGGATACCCCAGCAGGAACACCAGCAGGATATCTTGAAGTTCTTTCAGGGTCCACACCAAAATATATTCAACTGTATACATAAGGGGCACTATGACTCTTGATGATCTCGTTTACTTAATTGGTTTAAAACAAATTCGAATTGAAACTTTAGTAAAAGAGACCCAAGCAGACAAAATGCTGATTCGTAACCTAGAACAAGAATGTCAAAATGCAGGTTTAAGAGAAGCACATCCAAAGAAAGAAGTTGAAGAATAATGGGACTCGATAAAGCAGACATTATCCTTGCTGCTGAGCAAAATGTCTCTCGTGGATCAGAATTAGATACGATTGCTGGAGCAAGACTGGATATGATTCTCGACGAACTCTATGAGAATTATACCTCAGAAATGTTGAGTAAGAATCCTCCAGCTACGATTACTTTTGCTGCAGCTTCTCAAACATGGACCCTTCCGACAGATTACATGAAGTTTATGGTTTTAACACTTGTTCGGAGTGATCTCAATGCTTCAGACCCCTCTAATATTGTGCTCCCTAAAATTGATTTTTCTGACTATCAACAACTCTCCAATCCTCTTACTCAAGGGATTCCCCAATTAGTCAGTATTAATCGAATTTTTACTGATGTAGGAGGAAGTGGTTGTGTTGCGTATGTGTGGCCTGTCCCTAATATTACATATACAGGAAGACTCTCTTATTATTACAAACCAGACTATTCAGTCAGCACATCTACTCAACCTACATTTCCAGACACGATGTTGCTTGTTGAATTGCTGACTAATGCTCTTCTTGGCATGGGATATAAATCTAGTTCTCGGCAATACGACCCAAGTCTCATAGATAAATTGATGACTCGACATCGAAGAAACCAAGCAGATCATGGAATCTATCCCCAACGAGCAAAGTTAGATGGTCGAAAGTTTACTGGAACATCCTACGCAAGAACTGGGCGGTTTTCAAATTGGAGTCGTGACTAATGACACTTACGCTTTCTACTATTCTTTCAGGACTCGCTTTAATTATTGCATACGCAGGCTTTCATTTCGGTCTTTTTAAATGGTTAATTGGGCGCATTGACTTAGTAGGGGTAAATTTTAAGGATGAGCTAGTTCGACATGCACAAATAGATAATGAAGCGTTAAAAGAGATTAGAATTGAACTCCAAGCAATTCGCAGACCTAAAGTGCTTCGGAAAAGAGCAAAGTAATGGCTACTGAGACGATAGAGCACTTTCTAGATGGTTTGAATCTTCTGGTTCACCCAACCAAACTCAAGAATACAGAACTTCAGACTCTTGAGAATATGGAAGTACGTCCCACATCAGTTTCAGACACTCTAACCTATTTAGCACTAACCGCTCGTAATTCATATAAAAGATTGCATACAGACAACTTAGATTTCATTGCTAAAAATCTTATTGAGTTTGTCCAACGAGTCGCTGGGGGGAGTGGGACAGGCTCAAAGTTTTTAGTGACTGGCGGATACTATAGTTCTAATCTGGTCGTCAAAGCACTTTTAGATGCTGCTACCACATTAACGGCTGTGTCAACTACTGCTAGCACAGACACAGGTATCCTCAGTTTTCTGGTGTTTGACCAATACCTGTATTATACAGATGGAAATATTGCCTGGCGGAAGTGGGATGGTGTGACAGACGCAGCTTCGAGTTTTGTCACCAAAACCAAATATGGGATTAAACACAAATCTCGTGCCTTTTATGCTAACGACGTGACCAACTCTCTCCCGAACTATCTGTGGGTGTCAGATGTCGGTTTACCCGAAACAGTCAGTGCGAGTAATTTCTTTGTGGTTGGTTCTCAAAGCGATCCTATTATTGGGTTAGAAGATCAGATTGAGCGGATTCTTATTTTTAAAGAGCGTAGCACATGGGCTTTCTATCTTGCTCCTTCTTTAGCAAATTCTACCCTTCTTCGCGCAGACGAGTTTAAGGGAATTATAGCTCCACTCGGACATCTCTGGGCTAACCAAGAGACCTATGTACAGACTTCAGATGCCGGACTTCAGAAGGTAAAAGGACTTCAATACAGCCCTGCGGTTCCTCAACTCTGGAACTTTACAAAAGGGTTTCAGAATACGCTCGCTGCACTAGGTTATCGTGAAGACCAATTGCTCATTAGCACATTTTCTACTTCTGCACAGACTCGAAATAATAGAGTCTTTGCTTTTGATTTGATTACAGACAAACTCTACCAACATAATTTGTCCATGTCTTGTTTCTGCTCGAATCGTGGCATATCCACCTTTGGCAAACGAGCAAAGGCTGTAGAAGACGACGGAACGAATAGACGGATTGTGGAATTTGACATTCTGACAAGTGTTGTCGAAGCCACAGTCACCTGTAAGGCGAGAACAAAAGACTTTACTTTTGGAGGATTAGAACATCGAGCTTCCCTTGATGGGTTTGCTGCTGAGTTTTCCGTTCCTGTCACGGCAACTGTGCTCACACTAAAGGTGTATGCAGACGGGACACTTGTTGAAACAAAAACATTTGCTCCGACAGCAACAGGAATTCAGCGACATTATTTTGATTTGATGCTTTCTTTAACTTCAGGGTACTACCATTCATTTCAATTAGAATATGTGCAGGATGCTACTCTAGCAGCAAAATTTGCTCTTCACTCAGCCGTTGTCTCGTATACAGTCGAAGAGAGGGCTGAGTAATGGCCTTTAAACTCTATGATTTTAAAGATCCAGAACTGGACGAGCAAGTTCGACTAATCTGTGATTTGCTGTATAATAAGAGGGAAGACTATCCGGGGCAAATGAGCCCTCCCGTTGATGCTTCCGCTCTTCGCGAGCATTTATGGTGGGCGAAGCCTACTGGAAGCAAACCCACAGGGCAATTGATCACAAGTTCTGGGGTGGTTATTACCGGAACCAGTCCGAGCACACGAACAGATCAATCTACGGCGAGTGAGACTACCGCCGAAGTCGCTTCGGCACTTATTGGGACGCGGGCAGGATGGACACCTGGAAGTGCTCACGATATCTATGATGCGGGCGGTGGCACAAACGCACCTTTTAATTATGGACCGTATCTCTTTCAACGAATTAAATTACAATATGTTGCTGATCTTCGATTCCGTATTGTAATGGGAAATGCCTCAAGTCCTGCAAATAATGACAACCCGTGGGGTGCCGCTTCGACAACGACAGGAGGACTTGCATTTAATTTTCTTCCCGCCGTCTCTCCGAATTGGTTTGCTGTTGGGAAGTTATTTGGCACAACCACACTACAATTTAATGTAGATCTCACAGTTCCCGTTATAGCAAATCAAATTTATAACTTAGAAATTGTGGTCAAAGGTCAAGACACAGCACGCGCTGCGTCTTTTTGGATCGACGGGATCAACTATTATACAGTAATAGGAAACACCAGCTATTCAGCAAATACCGGAGTCCTGACAAGCTGGTCTATTGATTTATACCCGCTTGTTGCGACCACTAAACAAACAAGCCTTTTTCGTGCTGTTTGGGGGGCTCGAACATCGATCGCTTACCCAGCCCCTCATGGCTACCGGAACTGGACAGGACAAGAATAGTCGAAGATCTCACCTCATAAGGAGCACTATGCTTATTCGTATTCCTACATTGCTTGATATGATTAAAGTCTCTGAACTCTTATTTCCTGGAGAAGGGGGTTCTGAGAAGGGCTCAGAACAGGCCGAATTTGCCACAGAATGGGCTTCTAAGGCCAGGGAAAACAACTTCTGGTCATTTGTCGCCTTAGATAAAAAGAAGATTGTCGGCTGGATAACAGGAAGTGTAGATGAAGAACAGTCAATCGATATAGGGTTCTTCAGGGGAGAAACTCCTAACGTATTGGAATTGTTATGGAAAAGGGTGCAAACTGTGCTAGAGCCTAGCCAAGCAAGACTTACGACAAACTCACCAGAAGTCTTTACAGCACTTCAATTTAAACCAGTGCTCACTATTATGCAATTTGAAAAGGATGTGAAGTAATTGGGATTATTTGGTAAATTGAAAAAGGGTATAAGTAGAGTTGTTAAAAAAGTAGGAAAAACAGCAAGCAAAGTAGCTAAAGTTGCTGGCAAACCTCTTCTATTAGCTGCTGGGGGTCTTCCTGCTATTACGACAGCGTTGAATGTGCTTCAACCTAAACAAGCATTAGGGAACGTGTTGGGGGGAAAAAGTGGAGTAGCAAATATCTGGGATAAAGCACAACAGGCTACTCGAATTGGAACTGCTCTTGCTGTTGGTGGCGCTGCTGGTGTCGGACCTTTAGCTGGGGGTGGAACAACTGCTGGTGTAGGTGGTCTAACTGGACTTGCTGGAAAAATGCTTCCAGGAATGTCCGGCGGGAGTGGTGGTGGGACTAGTCTAGGTGATCTCGCTGGAATATATGGAGCCTATCAAGGCTACAAAGGTTCTGAAGCTGCTCAAGAAGATATTAGTCGTTATGAAGGCTCTGTGGAATCCAATATTAAACGCCAAGAAGAATTGGCTGGTCTAGACCCTGCGGTAGCTGCCCGAATGAAACACGAAGCCTCACAAGAACTACGTGGTGCTCAAGCTGAACGAGGGATTTTTGAAAGTGGCGTAGCAGCAAAGCAGGAAGCTGAACTGATGCCGCAGATTGAACAGCAACAGAAGGCGTGGCAACTTCAGCAATTGGCTGGAATCTCTGGACAATATTCTCCGTTGATGGAATCTGCTGGACGAAGGGCTGGTACCTATCAAGACATGGCTGGAGGATTTGGGCAAGCCTTAGCGGGTTCTGGTGGGGGAGGTGGGGGTGGCGGATTTGATCTTGCTGGCCTTGCTGGACAAGCATGGGGTGGAATTAAAGGCTTGTTTGGTGGAGGAGATCAGGGCTATGATCTTGGTGATGTGAGTGGCGGAACAACCATGACTGGCGGGCTAAGCGGCATTGATTATTCCAACTTACTCCCAAAAGCTAAACCCACCATGAAAGGTGGGAACCTTGCTGGTAGACAATATCAAACAAGTTTATGGGATACAGCCTACGGTTCTCAATCTGGAGAAGAAGGACAAACAAAGTATGCTCAAAGTGTTGCTGAATCTGGAGCACCAGGAAGTATGGACTGGCTCAAACAACAAGGATATGAGGTAGATTAATATGGCATCACCCTTCTTAGCACAACTCGCTCTTGGCTATGCTCAACAGACTAATGCTAACCGAACCAGGGAATCTGACAGGCTTCGAGAAGAAGCTGCATCTCGAAAGAAAATGGATATGGATTTAGAGTATCAATCTAAACTCCAAGATCTTGCATTTGAAAAACTCCATCAACAGCAACAAGAGACAGTAGGAAGACAAGTTCAAGAAGCAGAAATTCGCCATCGCTTTTATCAAACTACTGCGGATACTTCAACAGATCCTCGTGAAAAGGCACTCGCACAGAAACGTGCTGATCTCTATAAAAATGCTGGTGGAGTTGATCCTGCTATTATTGAGCAATATGCGATGGCAGTCTCGCCTATAAAACCAGAAAAGGAAACAGTTGCAGAGAAAGAATTTGCTCGTAAACAACGAAATGAAGAAGTGCTCAGTCAAAACTATGCAAAATTAAATGCAGCAATTTCTGATCCCAAAGTGCTGGAACAACTTCAAACAAAACCTCAAGCGAAAGCCTCTCTTCTTCTTGCCTTGAAGTCTGGTGTTGATAAAGATTTTCACAAGGATATTGAAGACACTTTGAATGCTTTTCTTCCTTCTCCAGATGAGAAGAAACTTCCTGCTCTCTTTCAAACAACGGCTGAAAGTTACCGAAGAAAAACAAAAGAATATCTTGACAGAACCACAGGAAAGAAAGCAGTTGCACCAGAAGAACTTGAATCGCTCCAATTAGAAATTAATGGTATGGCTCAAGGTTTGAATCAGCTTGCAGAGAATATTGGTTCACCACTTCGGTATGCGTTCTTTGAAGACACAGACAATGATCCAACAACTCCCGCTGTAGCAATTAGCGCAGAGAAGAAAGATCTCTTGGAACAAACTCGCTATGTAGGAACAGAAACAGGAGCACGAGGAAGAGGCGAAACACAAGAAACTGCTCCATCTTCTATGACCTATCGTGAACGAAAAGCGCAGTTAACTCAAATACCAGGGATTACCCCCCAACAAATTGCTACTCAATTGACTAAAGACATCGCTGACGGAAAGGTACAAAGACCCTAATGCCTTTAGATCTTAATGATCCAATTGACAAACTTGTTGCTCAACAAACTGAAGTAGATGAAGTAGATCGTCTTGTGCAAGCACAGCTGGCTCATGCCTCGCAAACAGATAGTGTTGATGCTCTCGTTCAAGAAAAACTCAAAGAACAAGACACAGCCACTCTTTCGACTCAAAAAGGTCTCCCTATTCCCCTCTCTCAAGAATTAGCAACTCGACAATTCTTTAAAGACTATGACAAGGCGATGGACCCTATCGAGTTTGCGAAGGCTGCTTATGTGTGGGGAAAAGATGTTATCCAACATGATGTAGAGACGCTAAAAAATATGGGCGAAACTGGTATGTGGGACCCTTCTTCTATTCTTGGTAAACCATTACCTGAAGATCCCAAGATTCAAGCAGCCATCAGAACGGGCAATGTTTCGATGGCTCTTGCTGACTTTGCTCTTGTCGGATCTCTCTCAACGCTTCTCAAACAAGCAGGGCCTCTTCTTGGAAAGAAAGCAGCCTCCTTATTTAAGCGAACAGTGCCTTCTCCAAGGGTTCCCGACCCAGGTATTGTGGCTAAAGAAGCCACCACAGCCGGAGCTATTTCTGAAGTTGGCAAGACCGATCCCATCGAAGCACATATTGAACAGCTTCAATTTGAATTTCAACGCTACCATGATTTAGATTCTACTGCGACAGCAAAGTACCGTGCTAGTCAGAAAGCCGCCATTGCTCAACAGGCACAACGTCAAGCTGCTGGAGAACCTCCTGTCTATCCTGGAGAATCGTACAACCAAGCCTATACCCAGTTTCAACCGACGGCAATGGAAACAGATCTCTTTGGAGCTTTTGAATCAAAGATCCCAACAACCTCATCTCCTTCTCCAGCCATTCAGATTGCTACAGAATTAGAAACTGATTTGGCATTGTCAAAGAGTATGAGTGAAATTCGCAAAGCCAATATTGGTGCTATGCGCGGAATTGAACGGAAGAGTATGACCACAGTTATTACTGCGCTATCTGATGCTTCTAATCCTGTAGGGAGACAAATTGCTACGGCCTTCGTGAAGTATTCTGATCTTCCTGCCATACGTGCTGCTGGCCAAGTGCGGAATATTGAACCAAGTTGGAATGCTCTCAATCGAAAAGAACGAGATCATGTGATTGATTGGCTCAACGACCAGTGGTTTAAAGGAGAGTCTGGGGCAGTTTCTTTTGTGAGAAATGTTGCTCATCTCTCACCAAAGACTCAAGCAGTTGCAGAACTTATTGCCAAAGAAACAGCAATTACAACTGAAGCAGGACGAGTAAGCGGCGCTCATGTGTCAACTAATCCAAGACCGTTCTGGTCTCAGCATCTCATTGATCCTACAAAGGCTGCCAGCAATCCAAAAATGCTCTCCTATCTTGTGAAGACAGGACAAGCCCCAGACATGGTGACAGCACAGAAGTTTATTGATCAATGGGCACGTAAGTATGCAGACAGAGAATTTGCTGGATTTGAACGAGCCAGAACCTTCTATGTGGGTTCAGCGAAAGATCTCCGGGAGTTGGGTTTTGACACAGACCTCTCAGCACTCCAACAATACTTTGAAGGCAGTCATCGTCGTATAGAAGGTCTTGTTCAGTTTGGGAAGAACGAAGTCCAAGGCTTTGTGAAGATGCATGATGAGTTAGCAAAGACACATCCTCACGAAGCATCTATCGCAAACATGGCTTTTAATCGCATTACCAATAGAGAACCCGTTGATGAGACAGCACGGAAAGTCATTCAAGGTTTAACCACGTATGGAGTCCTTCGATTCTTAGGTCTAGCACAAATTGCTCAGTTTCTTTCTATTCCTTCTGTTGTCGCACGAGTGGGGTTTCGTAAGGGACTCATGGGAATCACTGAGGGGTTTCAAGCACTCATCAACAAGTCTGGATCGCAGTATGATTTAGCAGCAAGAAGTGCTAGTCTTATTCATAGTGTCCAAAAAGATCTTCATGCGGCCTATCAAGCGAATAAGACAACTGAGTGGTATTTGAAGGTCGGAGGGATTAATGTTGCGGATGGCATTACTCGGTTAATGGCTACTCATGCTGGAAAATATTATGTCTCAGAAGTCACTACGGGTTTACTTGCCAATCCTGGAAATAAGAAACTTCTACGGGCAGCAAAAGAATTATTTATTGACGTGGAGCAATTAGCAAAAAACAAAGGACTCACCAATGAGCAATATCTTCATGCGATTAAGAGATATAGTGATGGGTCAGTGGGTAGAACCAGGACCATTGATATGCCAATTATGTGGAGTCATCCATTATTGGGAACCCAAACCCTCTTTAGAAAATTTGCTATATTTCAGACAAGCTTTATGTACAAGCACATCTACAAAGAAGCGGCGTTAGGCAACTTTAGACCTATTGCAACCTACACAGCGTTTGGCCTTCCTTTAGGCGAGGCTTATTTGAACGCTCGCGCAAAATTAAAGGGTAAACAACGGCCGGGCGGTTCATGGGAAGATATTGCAAAACAGGTAGGAAAAGGAAGGGTCCCAGAAGAAATTGGAACAAGACTTGTCGACGATCTTTCAGCGATTTCAGCCTTTGCAATCTTTGGTGATATTATTCTCAGTATGTCGTATGGAGAACAGAGGACAGAAGAAACAATTCTTGGTGCTCCATTAACTGCTATTTCTAAAGCAACCTCTGCATTAATAGATAGTTTAACAACAATTAAAACAGGGGTGATTGAAGGATTACAAGAAAAAACAGGAAAGAGAATGAAGAAAACTATTGGACAAAGTGTGGCTTTAGACAATCACAAACGCCTCATCAAGACAGTTATCAAACACCTTGAAGGAGTTCCTTATATTGGGCAACCATTAACAGCTTGGGTCCTGAAAGGTACATACCCTGAAGATGTGAAAGAAGGACAAAAGATATGGCGAAGATAAATTGGGTAGGAAGAATGCTATTTCGAGTAGCCGTCCTTGGCTTTTTAGGATGGATATCTTGGTTTCAACTTGTAGAATCAAAGAAAAATAATTGGGAACATATCTCGATGGACAATGAAAGAGTCCAAGATCATAATGCAATTTATGGAGAGTGCAAAAAACCTATTCTTTAATGTGCTGATTAGGGCAGACCCAGCCTGATGCCAGGAGCTTCCAAGACCATCCATACACCGAAGGGTTTTCTCCAGGCAAATTAAAAGCCCTTGCTGTACAATACTTACAAACAGTGTAAGGTTTCCGTCCTACAACCCAATTCCAGAATGTTTTCAACATGTTAAGCCTCCTTCGGATCAACACAAGGGCCTGCAATCAAGGGAACTAGCCGACAAGGTGCTGTAGGAGTCGGTGTTTGTTGAAGTGGAGCAATAAAATGACAGCCCACAACCCCCACAAAACCTATCGTAAAACCCACACAAAGCCATTTTAAGACACTTTGTTGTGACATCTGCCCTTTTCCCTACCCTTTCTACAAATTGAAGAGCAATACTTCTGGACTGGGATTCCTTTGGTCCACGGAAACACAATATACTGCTTAATCCACTTCTTTCCACAAGTCAAACAACCCCTCAAATAAGGCACAACACGAGACTTCTGTGCTAGTTGAGTGGCTACTTCTACAAACTTCTCTTGATCTTGTGTATCGTAGCTCATCTTATTCTGCCTGTCCTGAGAAGTCTGTGAGTGGGATTATTTGTCCTGGTCCTATTAATTGCAATACTTCAGATGTAATTCGTGGAGTCGCTGTGTCGGAAACAACACTAGCTCTCAACTGCTCCTTTTGTCTTTGCACCACAGTTTCTAACTGTGCTATCTCTTGTTTTAATTTTTCATTCTCTCGTTCTGCAATATTTAACAACCCTTGCTGTGTGTACACCTCTCGTTGTAGAGCTTCAATACACAACGCCGGTGTTCCGTATTCTTGCCACATTAGAACACAACCTCCTTATATTCTGAACTAAGAACTCTTCCGCGTTCTTTAATTAGCACAGTAAGATCATAAGACCCAGTTGTATAGCACACGCTTCGCACTCCCAACTCCCTTAAAACCCTAACACATGTAGGACATGGGTTGCAATTTCCGACCTGACCAAGAGAGTTAACCCGAAATAGATAAATGGTAGCAGAAGACAAATCCCTGTCACCAATTCCAAGACAACAATCCAACTCCGCATGGAGGAACCATTTGTACTTGGGATGGGTTTTTCCAACTTTGTTATGTCCAACATTGAGTACCTGTCCTTTACTCACTAAGACCGAACCAATCTTAATTCGATGATCTGACTTCCAAGCCATCTTTTCTGCTAGGCGAAAATATTTAGTCTGCATTGTATGTCCATGTAAGGATACTTATAAATTCTTCTGTTTGTATATTATGTCGTTGTTGAAATGCTCGGACTTCTTCATCACTATTCCAGAAGACTAAAAGAAATTCAACATAAGAAGTTTTCATACCCAGCACCAAGCAAGAATTACAAGAATGAGTGCCAGAATCCATAGAGTTTCCATTAGAAAGGCAACTCCTCACCGTGACCTTGTTTAGCAGCGAGTACCGTATGAAGATACCCTTGAACATTAAATAACATAGCACAGAGATCTTCTTCAATATTCGCACAGGCTTGAGGATCTCTTACTACCCAACCGCGATGGCGCATCCAGACATGATGAAAATGTCTCCACAACCCTTTGAGATAGACTGTTAATGGAATTCCTTTTTGCCAATTATCTGAACTTCGCAGATTCCCATCTGCTTGCTTCCGATGACTGTGCATATATTCACCAAAGCGTTCAATGACTAACGGACTCAAAAATCCTTCATAGTCTGGCCTGTCTTCATCATTATTCCGAGTTGCGCCTGTCTCAAATGTCCTCATCGTGGTAGCCTCATGTTGTCTATCTGTCTTGATTCTGGCACAATATCATCATAAAGTAAAGGGATTTTTTCTTGAAATTCTTTCAACAAAGGAATCGTCACTTGTTTCATTTGTGGATGAGCTTCAATCGAAGTTCTCATCAAGAAAAAGTGTCTCCAGTTTCTTAAATTGTAGGTCACAATCAAACGAGAAGCAAGAGCATTTGGCAGCACAGAGCGTGCGATTTGTGGACTACAACCTCCAGCTAGCATAGCACGATATTGTGACTCTGCTTCACCGACCGCAGCTTTCCAACATAACACATTAGATGTATCAAGAACAGGCTGAATAAATTCTGCTGGTCGTTTCTTTTCATAATTGACAAACCGAGTGCTCTCTTGTGTGTATGCTCCAATGCGATGCCGTACCCATTCGTGAGTCACTCCTCGATCTACGACAGCATCAACAGTTATAGAGCAATGCTCGGTAATACTCCAATCACCGTGCAACAAAACGATTGCTTGAATAAACCGTTCCCAAGAAGTGTCAGTTTGTGAATCTTCTGAACGATGAGATACTCGGCCTATCCATTCAACCTTTTGTAATAGAGCAATTCCCTGTTCTCTCGTTTGAAGTTGGAGCATTTTTGCATACGGATCTACAATCTTCATTGCCCTCCTCTCAAATGCGTGACTAAACCTTCTAAGTCAGAGTACACCGCTGTAGCAAAATTCAACATAACGTCCCAGCGATCTTTATGCTCATCAAGTAGCACATATCCAGGCTTACATTGACCAAGCACATACCCAAGCTCAAGATGTGCAGATTTACCGGCAGGGTAGACTAAAATGGCTCCGTCACAGCGATCTAAGTGCTTCTTATCAAAAGAGAAAACGTGTTGGGCTGCGTAATCTTTCAGTGCATCAATATAAGTCAAGTTCCTACCCTGTTCATACTCTTTCCAAGAGTCGTCTGCCGTAGGTCCTGCTGCATACCAGGAATCAAAAACATTAATACCCACATCACGTAATGCTGCGCTTACTTGAGGAATTTGTGAATTTCGGAGACTTCCAATAAGATAGTAGGTTTTACCCATAATCACGCTCTTCCCCAAAATGTGACAATATACTCTAAGGCTTCTTCTAGTGTTGGAAAAATCCGTACTGCCATCGCAAGCACCCAGGGATGGTTTTGAATACGAGAATCTTCAGCCACAACCACAACAGGCTTTTTTCGATCCCACGCATAGACCATTTCACAAGGAGAACCAATAGGCAAGTGTCCTGGTAGGAGGCGGTAATTCAATAAAATCAAATCAGCTTCTTCGACATCCCTCAAATCGCGGATGACAATCTCATTCGGAGTAAATTTCTGAGGATTATAATACACCTTCCTTCGACAAGGATCTATGGTGTCAATACCTTCTTTATGGAGAAATTGAGACGCTTGTGCTCTCCACTGATCTGTTCCCTCACGGTCATGCTCCGAGATAGGTCCACTTAGATAGACTTTCATTCTGTCTCCATTTGAAACCCAGCTTTAATAACTTTTTGTCCAATAATAGGAATCTCTCGTGTTTGTTTTTCCAGGAGTTCCCAATATTTATCTCGTAATTTGTCCATATACATACTACATTCTTTAGCTAAATTGCCTGGGGTAAGAGGAATGCTTTTATTACCATCCCACCGCACAATCTCTACCCCATCTCCTAAGACTGTGCGTTCAAACTGTATACAGTTCGGACACAGTGGATTTTTAAACACAGAGCGTTGTGTAATCATGGAATAAACGCAGCCCCTAAATTACCTAAACCCCACCCAAACCAAGCACACATCTTAGGATAATTCCCTTGATACCCCTCAAAACTAGCAGCGCTCCAATACATGAGAACCGTCCCAAAAACAAACCAGTTCATAATGGTTTCCAGACAAGGATAGAAACAAAGCCTAAATTTAAACAGGCATAAGAAATATTAATAGCGGGGCTGTGCCAACTCCCCCCGATCAAAAACCTACTCCATTCCCACGTAAAATCTACACTCCATTTTTGGGAAACTTTCAAACAAACTCTCATTCAGTATACCTCACATGGAACCATTCCCAGACTGAGGGGTGGTCTTTGTAGCCAATTTCCCATTTCTCGTCTATAGCAAAGAGTGCTCGACGGCAATCAACAATGACCTGATTGGCTTGGTTCGGTGTCACATGAGGTACTCGAAAGACAAAACCAGCACCATCCCCGTCCCATTCTGTAATCCCAAGTTCCAACTGTTTACCAGCAAGAATCGAAGATACGATCAATAAACCATCTAAGGTCTTTTCAAACATCTTAACAGGACTGGTACGCGAAGTCCAAAGAATTTCAGAATCCATTATCGCCTTCTTCCATACACCATTGTAGCCATCTTCATGCGCTTGCGGAAAATTGCTAGTGCTTCTGGGGCTTCCGCATCAAGGACTTCTAAGAGTCTGGTAAACTCGTTATGCGTAAACTCTCCTTTGACTTGATTACACTCTCTACACACACACTGTAAGTTTGACAGCACATTCTGCTCAGACTTTCTTGCAACCCTTGCTTTGGGTACAGCATGGTCCAAAGAGACATTTTCTACAGTTAAAACGACAGGACAATAAGGACAAGCCGTTCCAAGAGAAGCCTCAGTCAATGCTAGAATCTCAAGCCGTTCTGGTACCTCTTCTCCCGTCTTCTTCAGTGTAGACATGAAGTTCTGCACTCTATATTTCAGAGGATTCTCTTTACGCCACTCTGAAAGGGTGCGAAGCTTCTTGATGACTTTTTTCTTAGACCTCATACATCCCAATCTAATTGAACAAGGTTATCTTCGAGCACTTCTGGATCACCCTCACAATAATGCTGTCGGAAAGTGCAATATTTACACCAGCCCTTATATTCTACTGTATCAGGTAAAAAAGGTTCTGGCAAGTGCTTATTTTTATATTGTTGCCTTAAATCCTCCCACCAGGCCGTAACTTCTGCACGAAGTTCTTCTGTCACTTCAATCCGATAAGACTTCATGGCAGCATCATCTTTTGAGAAGTAGACCAGCCGCAGTTCATCTACCCTATACTTCTTATTCTTCTCCCAATAGGTGATGGCTTGGTAAATATTGTGTTTACTGGCTTGTTTGGTCTTCAAAATCATCGTCCAAAAAGCGCCAGTATTCTTACTCTTCAGTTCGTATAGGATGTTCTTAGTCCCATCCTTACTTTTGAGGATAAAGTCAAACGCCCCGACCACATCATCTGGGTTATCTCCGAATCCAGAGGATACAAATTGCTCTGCTGCAATAAGTCGTCCAGACTTCTCAACAACCGCTCGTATAGCATTGTGGATAAGATCCCCTATCCAAAACTTCCGCATCGTCTTGGCATCATGTTCATCTTCTTTAGCATTAAGACGATTCAGAATAGTTGCTCGACCACAATATCCTGCATTAGAAATAGAGAACCAACCACGCTTCTTACGTCTCGCACGACGAGGTGCTGCGGCTTTCTCAATTTCTATGTCAAGCAATTCCTCTAACTCGTCCCAATACTTTTCGGCAAGAGCCATTTAAGCCTCGTACCCCTCAAGGACTAAGATTTTTGCATCAACATCATAATTTGTTTCCTGAATCTCTGCAAATATTGAGCCTACATCACCAGTTAATGGTTTAGCTAAAAGATTTACGGTTGCAATTTCCGGGAATCCTGAAAGGATGGTACGAAGTTCACCGACTGTCATAGGACACCTGATCCTCGCCACCACCATGAATATGAAGTTCTTTATCCGCTACTCGAATTTCTACATTCTCAACATGGAAATGCTCCCCATCCTCGTCTGAACAAACACTCACTTCAAAACTTGGATCAACAATTTTTAAGATGTCGTATAATTCTCCTGCTGTCATATGCAATCTCCTAAATTTCAAAATCAGTGTATAAATCGTGAACTGTCGCACCAGGAATAAAAATAACCACGCCATCCGTACCTTCATGGACATACCCAAAACATCCATCGAGACCGTTTACAAACACACCAAGCTCCTCAACTTTAACACCAGATTTTAATTTGGATACAGGAACAGAGAATGTTTTCTTTGTGATTAATTTCTTAGGGTCTGGCAATTTAACTGCTCTAAAATCCACAAGTAATCCTCCTATTTAAATATAGACATCACCATTTTCTTTGATTTTCTCATCTTCATATGCTACGACAGCACGACGATAAAACTCTAATTTGCAGCACTCTAACACACCAACTAAAGCATTGTAATCTGAGTAACTCTGAGGCCCAGTAACTAGTATTATTCTTGTAATAACATAATTTAATGTGCCAGATATGCTGCTCCCATAAAATGGACTCATATTATTTTCTTTTTTTAAATATTTAAGCAACTCTATTAGGAGAGGTTCAATATCATCCTTCCCATGATGGTGAATGTAAGGCATGTCTTACTCCACAGGTTCAACAACCGCGTCAGCCAACTTCTTGACATCTTCTAGATTAAGCGGTTCAGAAGATCCTGTTTGAATATAATTAAAGAAATGGTCTGCATAAGCCACAACCTGGTTTACTCGTTCCAGAAGACTTGGATTCTTCTTTGAGTTGGGGTTGTTGAATGCTGCGTTCACAACTTCCCCAGCCACCTGAAGGGCCACGCGCCTATCAATTTGCTGATAGTCATTCTTCTGTGTGCCTGAAGGTACCACAGAAGACTCGACTACAGTTCCAGCCACAGGCGGGATTGCGGCAGACACTTCAATGGATTGAAGATCGAAGTATCGTAGATCTCTCGGTGATTGAGATGCTTCAAACTCAACGTAAGAACCAACTTTCAACCCCTCAACGAGTTTATTTGAGAATCCCAACCCATACTTCTTACCAGCAATCTTTGCAGAAAACATTGTCCAAGGTTTGCCAGCCTTGGACGTTCCAGACTTTGCTTCTAATCCTTCATACGTTCCTAACTGTTTACTCACTAGAACCCCTTTCGATTAAATATTTTACTGCTCGTTTTAAGATTTGAATAGAATCTCCTAACAATCCTATTCCCCCGTTACATTTATTACAAAGCAACCCTCGAACGTTTCCTGATTTATGATTGTGGTCTATGTGTAAAGTATAATGCTGCCCCTTCAATAATTGTCCTGAAGTTTGGCAAATTACGCAAGGCCCCTTTTGCTTTTTTACTAAACTTTCATAAGTTTCCGAAGTTATGCCGTAATTAACAGTAAGATGTCGATCTCTGCGCTTTTTGAGAATTCTTTTTTTATTCTTTTTATACCAAAGCACAGAATATGCGGCATGACATGGTTTACAACGACCACCCTTACTTTTAGTTTTAATAAAAAGAACCCCACACTTAACGCAAATTCGCTTCTCCATAAGTGAGTATCTCACACAACCTTTTCCATGTCAAACAAATTCTTTCCTATTTTCATTTCAAAACCATAATTCATTTTTAATTCGACACCAAAGTATTCATGAAACCACAGAGGCAAATTCTCATAGACACCATAAACAACACGCCTAACTTGTTCCAAGTCACCTGGATACACATCAAAAACCACCTCATCATGAATTTCGGCAACCACGTGAGACTTTAATCTCAATTGGTGGCAAACGTGATTACTTTTAATCAGAATAATTTTATTAAAATCAGTACCTAAACCTTGAATAGGAGAATTATAGCTTTGGTTGTAATTATTTGTATGCCTTCTCCTTTTTGTATAAGGGTTGGTCACATAGCCTTTATTCCAACAGCTTTCTTCCATAATTTTAAAGTATTCTTGGAATTCTGGGTACCGTGTGACAGTCAAATCCTTTAAAAACTCATCAGCTTGCTCTTTCGTAAATCCATAATCATTGACTAATGTGTATCCTTTTCCTCCGAAGATCACAGAGAAATTAGCATTTTTTGATCGTACTCTTTCTTTCAGAAATGGAAACCTCGCCAAGGTTTCAGCATGAATATCCTTCCCACTCTCTAAATCATCCGCAAACTGATGTTTTCCTGTAAGAAACCAACACATTTCAGCCATTAATCTGGCCTCAAGTTGAGACCAATCGACACCCAGAAGAATTCCACCAGGAAACTTGCTCACGACACACCTTTTAAAATCCGAAGTCTCCTTTCGTGGCATGACTTGAATAAACTTCTCAGAAAGTCTCCCCGTGACTGTACTAGTCAGTTTATAATCAGGATAATATTTCCCATCAATAAGGGTCGCAAGAAACCCTTCCACATAGGTTCCTAATTGCTTATTCACTTCTCGAAGTTCTACGACAAGCTTCGCTACGGGGTGTTCGATCTTTTCTAACACTCCTGTAGTTGTCTGGTATTGCCCTGAAGCCGTCTTAGGCAATTTTACTTTTTGTTTATGAAGCCATTCCCCAACCTGCACTGGAGAGTCCCAATTAAAGTCCTCTGTAAGGTCTGGTAATTGTTGAAGAATTTGTGCTTTTTGTTCTCTTAATTGCTCTCCTTTTTCCTCCAAAAACTCTGTGTCAATTTGTAGCCCTTTTGTTTCGACATCCGCTAGCTCCTTGATGAAGTCCCCCATGAGATTAACGAGAGGTTGAAGCCCTCGCTGTGCTATTTGGGGAACTTGTTTGTCGAATATATGGCGAGTAGCACGTAAATCGTGACAATTGTAAAGAGTAAGAGTAGGAATATCCTCATAATAATAAGGTTCCTTTTTAGCTTTAAAATTTACCAGCTTCTTATAATTAGGATGAGAATACCCATACAACTTTGCTAAATCTTCTAAGTGATAGGACGACAGCTCTTCGTGGAGCAAATGTGCTTGGACTTGAACATCACGTATAGGCCCTTCCCAACTACAATTTCGTTGCTGTTTAAGACAACGTAAGTCGTATTTGGCATTAGCTCCGACAAGTATATCTTCACTTCCCCAACAGAATAGTGGCTCAATATCATACAAAAAATCCCTTCCGTCCCACCATCCTATAAAGAGATTCTTCCAGTCTGGGTGCTTTTGCTGGAATTCAAACCCCGGAGATCCGTAAGTTTCTGCGTCGAAGGTAACTATCATAAGACCTGCTCCCACACCACATTCGGGTACTTCTCCCACCACACAGGACGTACACAGTAGTAATGGATAAAGTGGGGGTTCGGAGTGCTTTCCGTCGCTCTGTATGCCCAGACAGCTTTCTTTTCACAGAAATCGCAAATCATAGCAATTATTTTCCACACTCAGGATAATGCCAATTCCAACATTGAGGACATCGTGTTCTTAATTTATTATAATAGTGGCACTTCCAACCCTTGATAAGACCTAACAACCAGCACAATCTGTTAAACATCCACAAATTAAACATTTAATCTCCAAAATGGTCGGGAAGTGTGCTATGCTCTAGGGATTTCACAATGTTCCTTTGTGTTAACTCTTCCCGCGCGCATTGAATGGGCGGCGAGTGTCTATCCTAGTTAGCATCACAATGTCTGGGGGCTACCCAACAGTCCTTTCTTAGACGACTTCCCGAATTCCTATATCCAATTCATATAAACTTTCCAGTGTTCCAATCCACCGCAATTGAAGTGAACATGCGACTTGCTTTTCTTTTTTGTTTTAAACCCGTTATCCACAGCTTATTCATATCCACTCGATCTTTCATCATACCAACCACAACGGCTGTCACCATGAGTTTATACATCTTCGCTTCGCTCACTCGATGAAACTCCATGCGATAGCTAGGATTTTTTCCCTCATCTTCAATCGTAATGTGGTCTGCAATCAGAATATGCGTATTATATTTCCTTGCCAAATTACAGATATACATCAACGTGTCTTTAATCTCAAAACGCCCTTCTTTTGATCCCTTCATGGGGGGTATTCGCGCAAAGTAATCTATAATCACCATTCCTGGCTTAAGACTTTGAATCTGTGACTCAATATCACGAAGGGTGGCGGGGTACTCAGTAGCATCCAAGAGATAGGCTTCTGCTGTCCACCCTTGTCCTTGTAAGTGCGAATCATAACGATTTTTGACTGAAGACAGCTCATCTTCGTAAAATAAATGTAGTGTATTGTAACCTTGTCTAACAGCTTGCGCTCCAATGAAAGAGGCAATAGTGCTCTTTCCTGTCTCTTGAGCAGCAATAAATAAGGAGACTTCTTTGAGGGCTAATCCGCCATTCAGATACCCATCCAACGCTTTAATCCCCGTCTGAATCAATTCAGGTTCAGGAAACTCTACATCTTTTAATTCTGAATAAGAATAGAGCCGTGGAGAAAGAGTGGTAGAGAATGAAGGACTTGCACCTTCCCCACTAAGAGACACTATGCTAGGAGCTGCTATGCTATGCTCTCCACTCTTCTCCACAGCTTTTCCTATCGTTCGTTGCAAGTATTTCTCTTTCAGAACTTTTCCTTTATTGTAGTCTGCTTCTCTTAATACTACAGCAATCGCGCCAGGAGTCAAGCCTTTTCGTGCCAAAAACATGGCAAAAGACATATCTTTCGCAGAACGAGAATTATCATTTGTTATTATATCTCCAGAAAAATAGTCTTCATAGGTTGCCATTTCTTAGCCTGTATTTTTCTTCGATTTCCGCAAGGCTAGCATCGCAGCGGAGGCTGCTTTCCACATGTTGATTCGTGCTTGTCTGCGGTCTAAGAGTTCTGATAAAGTCAACGAATGCGGTTGACTCTCTTCGTTCAACTCGCGGAAAAGTTGCAATTCGAGATCCTTCAATTGGTTTGCGTGTTCCATACAATTTCACCTGACGTGAGGGTGAGAGGGTGAAATCAATCCGCACATCTAACTCTGCTCGTATATCTCTAGTCTGGTGTTGTAACCAGTAATGAAAGGCTTTCATATATGGCGCAATCTCTTGGGCTGGTAGAGAAGGGATTGCTTGCCACAAATGAAACCCATTTCCACTATCTGCAATGATCGGTAGGTCTAAACCATGCTCATTAAAAATTCTACACAATAGATACACAAGATCACTCGCTCGTTCTTTATCTTCTTCTGAAACATTCGTTCTTGCTGAATGAATAGGCTCAATATCCAAATACAGATTCTTCCAAACTTGGATGTCTGAATCCTTGGCCGACTTTGTGAGGCCGTTTGGCCTGGGATTTGCACCAACACACCATAATGCTTGCTCAGGCTCATACTCCGAAATATGAGCAAGAATCTCTTCTGGAATGTCTGTGTGAATGGTGTAGTTACCTACTGTATTTCCCACACAATTCAACTCAATATTTCCATCTTCCTCAATCTCAGCCCATCGAAAGAAGTTTTGTGCTGATTCAGGTTCCACTTTGTCTACGCTCCCAAAGTCCTTTTCTTCGTTCAGGACATCCAAAATCTATCATACACTCTGTTGTAGCATTCCATCCAAGCATAGGGTTTTGAGTAATCAGTGTCATAAATAGCAACGCTTCTTCACGAGTAAATTTCACACTCACTACACCGCCGTAAGTATCGTCTTTAGGAAGTTTCGTTACACAAGGCATTTATTGAACCTCCAATCCATGTTTAATTCGTTTTGCTTTTGAACCAAACAGCAACTTCACTCTTCGAGCAATCTTATCATAGGTTTGTCGTGCTTTGCTAAAACGCCTCTCTCCAACTTCATTAGCAAAATTATACCCCCACAGCTCTAGTTTAGCATCTTGATCTATTAAATTATAAGGAGTGACATGCAATTTTTCCGCAGCTTCACCGACCGCACAAGTGTCCCAAGCGTCTGCACGGATCTGTAGTTGCCTAGCCGCAGCATAATTCGTTTTCGCTTGTGACAACAATGTTAGACAATGGTATTTATGAGCATTCCTCTGAGTGATTTTGATGGTCATTTTGCAATCTCCTTTTCTAAGTCCATGACTCTGTTCATCCACCCCTTATAAAACCTCGCCCAGTTCTGCTTTCCTTCCTTCGTTTTATGATCCCTCAATTTCTGATAGTGAAGTTTACGCAACCCAAGAAAGGTCTGGACTCGTGAGTCTCCATCAAGATGTGCTGTAATTCCAAGCCAATCCTGCGCCTTGCGTACCCCACAATTCACCGCAGAATCAAAGACAACCAGGTCCAGAGGTTCTGACAATCCGTGACAGGGTACTTTTCCCCAGTATTGTAAGTGATAGATAGATGCTGCTTGCTCTTGCGTTAAATTTGTAATATCAAGATCTGGCCAACTTCGTTTGGAAATCCCATATTTTGTCTCTCCGCCAGGATCTTTGGGGTCATTCACATAACCGCCTTCCCACTTTAAGACAAATGCTAGTGCTTTTTCAAAAGACATATTCATCTCCTTCTATATGATGGTCACAAACAGGCAGTAAATAGGTGGAATTGCTCCCAGGCAATTCAGACCAGTAATTATTGTGATGGCATTGGCACATCATCGTCGATAAATCCTCCATCACACCAACTGCATTGTTGCTGTGTTTGAAGCGGAATTGGGCATCCTATTGAGCACGTTCCATTACACTGAGGATCATGTCCAAATTCTAGCACTTCTATCCAACCTTGTCCATCACAATAATGACACATCATACTTGACTCTTTGGTTTTTCATCGTCTTTAATTGTTTTCTTAAATCCAATCTTCGCAGCCGTATGCCATACCACAATTCCTTCGGGGTCCATAAAACCTGGTGCAGCGCGGCTGCCAGACTCTTTCAATTCTCCCAAGATATTTTGGATAACTTTTGAATCAAAATCCCCTCGGTACAACGTGGGAACAACCCCCACACAGCTTGGTCGCTCAGCAAATGTCCAACGCTCGACATTAAACAAAGAGAAGTGTTTCTCTACTAATCCATACCGACGCTGAATCCCCTCTCCCCACCATTCCCCTTTATGAATCCCTGGTCCTAAATGTTGTAATTCTCTGAAATGCTCATTCGCCCATTTTGCAAAGCCAAAATTATCTTCTTCAATACTTAACCACCTATTTTTACTCCCAGCCCATACGTCATGATCTTCATCAACCCAAACAAGTGCGTTTGTCCCATCAATTTTTTCAGTAATAATAACTTCTCTAGACAAACGGGCAATCTTAGGGTGCGGGAAAAAGGGTGGACATTTTGCTTCTTGTTCTTTCAATCTTCCAACTGTGCGTTTAGCATGGCAGTTATGGCAAACTACGTCGCATTTTTTTACTTCTTCTTCCAATCTCTGTAGGCTCACATCCCAACGGGACCCTATGCAGAACAACTTTTCTCCTTTAACGTGATCGAAAGACAACACGATATCAGGACCCCATAATTTGCAATCCATGCAACCAGACGCAATTTTTATAGAAGCTAGAAAATGCTTTCTTTTCTCGTACATTTCCTGTTTCCATTGTAAAGAAAATCCCATTAGAGCCGCCTCCCACTTGTTAGACTATTCTCCCACCACTTTTATTCCATGTCAAACAAATTCTTTGAAATGATTTCTTACATAGCGGACTCCTTCCGCAAATCTCTCTTCTGTAACACACCTCTTTAAGGGAGCAACCAAAATAAAGATTTGTGTTTCTGAAAACTCTTTCATCACAAGCACGCTATCTTCTTTTTCGCTCATTTTTGTACACTCCTCCCCTGCTTCAGTAAGCGTTCACATATATAGTATATAGTATTATATATATCTACTGTTACTACTAATAGTACTACTAAGAACAGTTCTATATATATCTTTATTCTATACATATTAGTCTAAGAACACATATTTAGTTAGATCTACTACTTTGCTAATACTGTTATTTCTTTTATTATACACTACTGCTTTGTTGTTACTGATTAAGACTTTATTAGTTGTTTCACTATAGTCTATATAGCTAGTCGGGTGAAATGCTCTGAATCCACAATTCACGCAACGGACTTGTAAAACCTTCCCTTGTGGGGTGGGGTCCCAGTCTGGCCCCTCCAAACATCCTGAACATTTTGGACAATTCATCTTAGCCCTCGCTTCGTGGCAATTTTTCCCGGAGATACACAACATAGTCTGGGTCCGTATCTTTGAATTTCTTATTATTTTTATAAACAAGCAGGACTCCAGACCCAAAACTACCAGATAGAAATTCTTCTTCTCCTTCTTTGTGATTCCACAACCCTGTTAAACGAATCATATACAACCTCCTTTATGCTAGGATTTTTAAAAGCTGTTTTAGAGTGGGATAAAACTGGATTGCCCCGGTTGCCATTGCACTGATTTCGCGTCTAGTAAACTTAAACCACTGTTCTTTTGGATGATTTTGACAACCTACCGCAACATAATTATCTGAAATGGTTATATGCCAGGGTAAATTAGATATACAAATAACTGGTTTTGTAGCGATAGCCTCGCCAAACACCTGCGCCTTGCCAGACACCTGCGCCTCGCCAGACACCTGCGCCTCGCCAGACACCTGCGCCTTGCCAGACACCTGCGCCTCGCCAGACACCTGCGCCTCGCCAGACACCTGCGCCTTGCCACACACCTGCGCCTTGCCAGACACCTGCGCCTCGCCA
>Ga0210377_10000962_pt1 | contig 27024 bp, 24 predicted proteins | sample PLM4_65_b1redo_FD_155480 | JGI IMG/M metagenome (GOLD analysis project Ga0210377, IMG submission 155480) | Groundwater sediment microbial communities from an aquifer in East River, Colorado, USA - PLM4_65_b1 redo | ecosystem: Environmental > Terrestrial > Soil > Riparian zone | place: USA: East...
GCCTCCTGAGACCGCGGGAAGAATCCAGATGACGTCGCCCGGCCGGAGCGCGGTATCGAGCCCCTCCCGGTCGCGCACATGGGTCTGGTTGACGAACACGTTGACGTGCCGGCGCACCTTGCCCGTCTCGTCGCAGATGCCCTGGTACAGGTCGGGGTGCAGCCCCTCGAGGAGCCCGAGGGCGGCCTGGACGGTCGGGGCCGTCAGCGGGATCTCCTTCGCCCCGCCGCAGCGGTCACGCAGGGGGGAGGGGACGAGGAGCTTGACCGCGCTGTCGGTCATGTGCGGCGACTCGGGAACGGATGCATTTGGATGGCGGGTAGGATAGCACTGGGGCGGGCGAGTTGAAAAAGAGCTTCACGGCCGGGTAGTGATCAAGTTTGACCATGACTAGTCCGGCTGAGGCTAGAATAGCCACCCTACCGGCTCTGGGGAGGTGGGGAGTGGCATGGACTAGGCCACAGCATAAGGCTGAGGTATACAACGCTGCCGCCAACAGGTTGCTATCAGAAACCGGCACGTTCGATGAAGTTGAAGTAGCCCAAGACATCGTCAATAATTTCCGCTCATCGCACAGCTACCCCCTAAATACTTTCCAGGTTGGCTTGCGGAGGCTAGCTCCGCATGGAGCGGTCATCGCTCAGCGCCTGAAGCGCCTTCCATCCATCCTGGCGAAACTAGAACTGCGCCAAGACACGATGAAACTATCGCAGATGCAGGATATCGGAGGATGTAGGGCAATTCTCCAATCTGTCACAAGTGTTCGGGCGGTCAGGGAAGCTTACAGAAGAAGCGAGATGAAGCATCACTTCCAGAACGAAAAGGACTACATAGCAGACCCACGAGAGTCGGGATATCGCGGGATGCACCTTGTTTATCGTTACTTCTCAGACAAGAACAAGACCTGGAACGGTCTGAAAATCGAGATTCAGCTTCGTTCGCAGATCCAACACGCCTGGGCGACAGCGGTTGAGAGTATTGGGACCTTTCTCGGCAAGGCGCTGAAATCCAGCCAAGGAGATAAGGAATGGTTGGAATGGCTAAAACTGGTGAGCTCAGCTTTTGCTCTTATCGAGAGGTCGCCACTGGTTCCCGGCACCCCAACCAACCAGAAAGCACTTAGACGTGCCATTCGGGAAACCGCTGGACGACTCAGGGTATATCAGACCCTGGCGGGTGTGAGGTCAGCGCTGGACATGAGAGACGCGCCGACTCACGCGAAGGCGGACTACTTCTTGATGATGCTGGACTACCGACAAAACCGACTGCGGGTAAGGGGTTTCCGCAGGCAGGAGATGGAACGTGCTCAGCAGGAGTATCTAGAGGCAGAGAGGGAGTTGGCCGCAGATGGGGCCGCTGTCCTTGTGTCAGTGAGTTCGATGGACCAATTGAAGCGGGCTTATCCGAACTTCTATCAAGACACCGACCTTTTCGTTTCTCTAGTTAGACGAGTGAGTCGCCCCTAGTAGGCTGACAATTCCCTCCACGGACCAGATGTGATCCGCAATCCCGGCGGCCATCGCGGGGGTAACTGCCTGCGGACCCGGATGCTCGCCTCGTTCTCAAGCAACAGCTCGTGGAGCACTAGAACAGATCTCGAACCTGGATGGGTACGGGCCGTGGCTTGTCTCCGCCAGGCTGCTGGTTCATGAGCATTCTGATTGGCACCGCGGAACTCGGTCATCGTTTGGCCCGCTTCCTTAGATCTCCCAGCACGTCCTCGATCTGCTGCAGCGCCGAGCGCAGATCCTCGGCGATCTCCTCAGCCAGCACGTGGGGCTCCGGGAGATTCGCGCTGTCTTCGAGGCTCTCGTCGCGCAGCCAGAACAGGTCGAGGCTGGCCTTGTCGCGGGCGATGATCTCGTCGTAGGAGTAGGAGCGCCAGCGCCCGTCGGGGGTCTTCTCGGTCCAGGTGGGCTTGCGCTTGTGCCGCTCGTCGGGCTTGTAGCAGGCCACGAACTCGTCGAGGTCGGCTCGCCTGAGGGGGTTCTCCTTCAGGGTGAAATGCTTGTTGGTGCGCAGGTCGTAGACCCACAGGGTCTTCGTCCACGGCTTCTCCCGACCCGGCTTGGCGTCGAAGAACAGGACGTTCGCCTTGACGCCCTGGGCGTAGAAGATGCCGGTGGGGAGCCGGAGCAGGGTGTGAACGTCGCACTCGGCCATGAGCCGCCGGCGCACGGTCTCCCCGGCCCCGCCCTCGAAGAGGACGTTGTCGGGGACGACCACCGCGGCGCGGCCGTCCACCTTCAGCAGCGACCGCACGTGCTGGACGAAGTTCAGTTGCTTGTTCGAGGTCGTCGTCCAGAAATCGGGCCGGTTGTAGGTGACGGTCTGCTTGTCCGCCTCGCCCTCGTCGTTCACCACGGTGATCGAGGACTTCTTCCCGAAGGGCGGGTTGGTGAGCACCACGTCGGCGTGCTCCTTCGGCTCCGAGCGCAGGGAGTCGTCGGTTCGAAGCGGCGGCTCCTTCGCCCCGTTCTCGGGACCGATGCCGTGCAGGACGAGGTTCATGGCGCACAGCCGCGTGACGCCGTCCACCAGCTCCACGCCGCGGAGGGCGTCGAACTTCAAGTGTTTCTTCTGGTCCCGGTCGAGGTTGTAGTGGTGGCTCAGGTACTCATGGGCCGCGAGCAGGAAGCCGCCGGTCCCGCACGCGGGGTCGGAGATGACTTCGCCCGGCCGGGGCTGGATGCAGTCGACGATGGCCTGGATGAGGGGGCGGGGTGTGAAGTACTGCCCCGCGCCGCCCTTGACGTCCTGGGCGTTGCGCTCGAGGAGGCCCTCGTAGGCCTCGCCCTTGACGTCGGCGGCCATGGCGGACCACTGCTCCTTGCCGATGAGCTCGACGACGAGGGTGCGGAGCTTGGCCGGGTCCTGGATCTTGTTCTGGGCCTTGCGGAAGATGAGGCCGAGCATGCCGCCCGCCTCGCCGAGCTTGCGAAGCGTCTCGCGGTAGTGCTCCTCGATGCGGACGCCCTCCATATCTGGGCCGGCGAGGTCCTCCCAGCGGTAGCCCTTGGGAATGGACTGCTTCTCGCCGGTGAGGGTGGCGCGTTCGTCGGCCATCTTGAGGAAGAGCAGCATGGACAACTGCTCGAGGTAGTCCTGGTAGGAGAGGCCTTCGTCGCGGAGCACCTGGCAGTGGGACCAGAGCTTCGTGACGATGCGGTTGGTGACGTCGTTCACTTCTTCACCGCCTTGCGGGGGCGGCCCCGGCGTCGGGGCGTTGCGGGGGAGGGGGCGGCCTTTGTCCGCTCGGCGCGGATGCGCTCGAGGAGGAAAGTGGCGGGTTCGTCGGAGGGGTCTTGGTCGACGAGTCGGCCCTGGAAGGCCCAAGACAATACGGCCTGACGCAACCTCGCGACTGAACATGAGCCCCTCTCGACCTGCTTTCGGAGGAACTCAGCAATTGAGAAGGCTCGATCTAGCACCTCCACAACCCGGTCCTGTTCCTCCCGTGGCGGAAGTGGGAACGGGGTAGCGGCCAGATCCGCCTGGTTTACCTTGTGGATTCCAGCGGTCGTCTTCGCACGGCGCTCGACATACCGGCGCACGACATGTGAGTTCCACACGTACGAGAGGAACCGCAGATTGACAACATCCTCACGCGCCCGGATTCGAATGAAGGTGTCGGGAAACGCAACTGGGTCCGGATCTTCCAACACTAGACCACCGCGCCCTACAAGCCGAATCGACCCATTCCCCCGCGCGACGAAGAAGTCGTCACGCATGACCAAGCAGCCGGCAGCCTCGTCGGCAGTCCAAGCGCCGACCTTTCTCTCGGCGAGGTCGATAGTGCCATCCTTGAGTGCAGTCAGACGCAGTACAGGGAACCCGACCTCTGCCGTCTGCACAGATCGGCCATTCACAAGGGGCTCTGCGAGTATCGACTCTAGTTTCGTCCAGGACCATCCCGTCGGAAGGGCATGGAGGCGATTGCCGCTTCCATCATCTTCGGCCTGGATCGGAGACTTCCTCGTCGTTCGGGATAGCAGACTCTCGGCAGATTCGAATGGCCGTCCTTCGAGACGAGCTACCTCCGCGTCCGTTGTGACGAGGTGTCCCTCGACAGCTGCTTGGAGGACAGAGGCGCGGTATCTTTCAAGGTTGCGCTTCACCCGTTCCAGCGTCGCCTCGGCATCGTCGAGGCGGGATAGGTGGGAGTCGACTGCATCGGCAATTCGCCCCTGTTCCGCACTGGGAGGTACGGGCAACTTGATCGTGCAGAGGTTGGCCTTGGAAATCCGCTTTCGGGTCGACCCGCTCTGGAGTTGAGACACGCTCGCCCTGAAAACCGGTGAGTTGATGAAATGCATGAGCCATCGGTTGGAGATGCATGGATTGCCGGGACGCATGATGCAAACGTCAACGGCGGTGACGCACTGGTGCGTCGCACCGGGGAAGATGCATGCCCGCCCCAGTGGATCTGGCATGCGAGCGATCAACAAGTCCCCTGAAGCAAGGGGGGTGCAGCTCAATTCCTGGGCCCTGGTCGCAGTCAAAAACCGACGAGACCGATCACGAAAGGTCCCATCTCCAATGTCAGCCAACTGAGTTAGGCGAACCTCCCCTTTCGGGTTCTGGTCTTTGGACTCGACCCAATCCCCGTCGCTGAGTAGGCCATGCTGGCCAATCAGTTCTGGCAGGGTGGCTCCGCTCCATCCCACGGGCAGGTCAGCGAATTTCCCGGCGCTCATGCCGCCAGCGCCTCATTCAACGCAGCCAGCAGCGGCTTGAATTCCTTCCCGAACACCTGCACCGCCTTCGCTAGGCCGCCTTCCTGCGCGAAGGGCGACAGGTCGAAGTCCTCGACGACCACCTCGAGGCTCTGCGCCACATGGTCCCGGATCATCTCGAGCCAATGAATCTGCTCGGGCGTGAACCGTTTCCCGCCCGTCTCCTGCGCCGCCCGCCAGCGCGCGAAGCGCTCACGCACCTGGTCCGCGAATGGGACCAACTCCTGCTCCTGATGCAGCGCGAATCGCACCAGGGACACCACGTCGGTCAGCAGCCTCTGAGGCGCCGCCCCTCGCACCCGGCTCTTGTCCAGTGTCTCGTAGGCATGCCAGAGCCGCTCAGGTGTCCAGGCACGCGGTGGCGCCTTGATCGCCTCGGCCAGCGCCTTCACGTCCTCGAAGCGCAGCCGCTCCCGGTACGGCCGATTGTAGAAGAACCTCAGCGTGTCGATCTCGTCCTTGTTCTCCTCGAGGAACTTCTCGAAGGACTTCACCAGGTCCTCCGCCTTCTTCCGCGCCTCCGGCGACAGCCCCGACTCCAGCACCTCGTCGCGGCTGATGTCGTCCACCACCTGCTCGAACTGCGTCTTCAGCTCCCTGAGCAGCCGGCGGAGTGGCGGGTTCGTCGCCAGCGGCCGGACCGCCTCTTTGCAGAGGCGCTCCGCCGTCTTCTTGATCTCGGCCGGGGTGGGTGCCGCGTCCGGCGCCACCCCGAACTCCTTCCGCGCCTCCTCCATCTGACGGTCGGGGTTCAGCGCCTCCAGGAGGGCGCGGTTGATGTCGGTGATGGCCGCGCCACCCCCGGCCGCCGCGATCTTCACGCGCTCCTCAGGGCCGCAGCGCCGGTCGAGCCGGGCCAGCCGGGAGGCCAGCGAGGACAGCAGGAACCCGTCCGTTCCGCCCGCCGCCACATGTTCCAAAAGGGAGTCGAAGGAGGCGCTTGGGTTGCGATCGAGGGGTCGCGTGTCGGCCAGCTCGGTCTCGCAGACACCCACGCAGTCGACGATGACGAAGTGCGTCTTGGCCCTCGCGTCCGGGGTGACCTTGCGAAGGTCATCCTTGTCGATGACCCGCACGCCCCGGCCCTTCATCTGCTCGAAGTAGACCCGGCTCTTCACCGTGCGCATGAAGACGACGATCTCCACCGGCTTGATGTCGGTGCCAGTGGCGATCATGTCCACGGTGACCGCGATGCGCGGGTTGAACGAGATGCGGAACTCCTGGATGAGGTCGGCTGCGGCGCGGCCCGTCGTCCGGTAGGTGATCTTCTGGCAGAAGTCGTTCCCCCGGTCGAACTCCTCCCGGATGACACCCACGATGTCGTCGGCGTGGCTGTCGCTCTTGGCGAAGACCAGCGTCTTCGGCACCTCGGTGCGGCCGGGGAAGATCTCCGTGAAGAGCCGCTCCTTGAAGGTGCGGACGATGGTGCGGATCTGGTCCCGGGAGACGACACCGCGGTCGAGATCCTCGGCGCCGTAGGTGATGTCCTCGTCGGGCTTCTCCCAGCGGACCTCGCGCGTCTCGCGGTCGCGCAGGCCCACGACAGTATCGGGCCCGGCCTCGATGGTGGAGCCGGCCTGGGAGATGCGGGTGCGGATGCGGTAGACCTCGAAGTCGACGTTGACGCCCTCGGCCACGGCCTGCTCGTGGCCGTACTCCATGACGAGGTTCTTGTTGAAGAAGCCGAAGGTGTGCTTGGCCGGGGTGGCGGTGAGGCCGACGATGAATCCGTCGAAGTAGTCCAGCACCTGACGCCAGAGGCTGTAGATGCTGCGGTGGCACTCGTCCACGAAGATGATGTCGAAGAACTCCGGCGGCAGCCTCTGGTTGTAGGCGACCTCGACCGGGCGCTGCAGGCGCTCGCCGGCGGTGTCGAACTCGGAGCCCTGCTCGAGCGACGGGTCGAGGTCGGCCTCGCCCCGGATCATCGAGTAGAGCCGCTGGATGGTCGTGATGACCACCTTGGCCGAGTCGAGGACCGTGTTCGAGGTGAGGCGCTGGACGCCGTACAGGTCGGTGAACCGCTTGCGGTCGTCGGGGGTGATGAACTTGGCGAACTCGTCCTCGGCCTGCTCGCCCAGGTTGGTGCGGTCGACGAGAAAGACCACGCGCCGCGCCCCGCCGAACTTGATGAGCCGGTAGATGGCGTTGATGGCGGTGAAGGTCTTGCCGCTCCCCGTGGCCATCTGGAGGAGGGCGCGCGGGCGGTCCTTCGCGAACGAGGCTTCGAGGTTGGTGATGGCCTTCACCTGGTTGGGCCAGAGGCCGCTCGTGTTGAGTGGCGGCATGGCTCGGACGCGCCCCCGAAGCGAGGAGGGGGTGGCGACCCTCCAGTGAGGCTGGCCGTCGGGGTCGGCGACGCCGTATTCCTGGGCCCACGTCGCCAGCGGCTCCCACGTCAGCCACTCGGCCAGCGTCTCCGGCCGGTGGATGTTGAAGACCGTGCGGCTGCGCGGCTGCGGGTCGAGCCGGCTCGTGAACTGCGTCTCGACCCCGGTGCTCTCATAAAGGAAGGGGAGCGGGACCACCGGGGCGGTGAGGGTCTTCGGCAGCCCGTCGCTGTACTTGCCGGACTGAACCTCAACACCCTTCAGCGTGAAGCCCTTGGGCTTGGCCTCGAGCGCGCCCACGGCCTTGTCGTCGACGAAGAGCAGGTAGTCAGCGAAGCCGTGCCCCTGGGCCAACTTGAACTCGCGCACCGCCACGCCCCGCCCGGCGGCGAGGTTCATGTCCTCGCGGTTCTGCACGACCCATCCGGCCTTCTCGAGGCCGGCGTCGATGAGCTCGCGGGCTTCTTCCTCGGGGGTGGCTCGCTTCACGCAGGTCCTCGGCCCAGTGCTCCTCGGCCCATTCCCCGGGCGTCAGGTATGACTAGGGAGGCGATTCTACTCACAGACCGGAAGTCCCGTCGGCACCCTCGCTGAGAACGCCCCGTTGACGTATTGCCTGCCCAGCCTCCTGTCTGCACCACTCTGGCTCGCCACGATGTAGTAGCGACCCTCACCGACGGCCGGATCGGGGAGTGTATCCGGAACGCTCACGAGCTGCCCCGGCACCGGATTCACAGCGGCCAATCACGGCAAATAGCAGGCACACTGCGACCAGGGCTGCACCGAAGATGGCGGCCTTCCGCATGGGCTCCTCCTCAGTAGTAGTTCGGTGTTCATGAGGAGTATCCCTAGGAGAGCGAGTTCCCGCAACGCACGACCCAAACGTGTCAATGACTCCAGACTCGTCCCATGGTGGTGCGCAGCTTGTGGAATTGCGGACTTGACGTCGCCGGAACCGTCGGCATACGATCCCCTCACTCGAAACCCGTGCTGTCAGCGCGGTTTCGCCGCTCGTGCTCCTGAGGTCCGTAGGTTGGGAGGACCATTGCCCGATCGCGAGAACATCCGCCGCGACGTCGTCCGCGTGGTGGCCGACATCGCCGACCTGCCGGTCGAGCAGGTGACGGCAGAAGCCACGCTGCAGGACCTGGGCATCGACTCGCTCACCGGGCTGCGGATCGTCGCGGAGATGGAAAAGCGCTACAAGATCAACGTCCCCGAGGAGGCGATCGGGGGGATCCGTTCCATCCGCGATATCCTCCGGCTCGTGGACGACCACACGCCGGACTCCTGAGGGGGTGGCGGAGGTGACCGACGCGATCCGGCCTTGCATCACCGGCATGGGCGTCATCACGCCCATCGGCCAGGACCTGGACTCATTCTGGGAGGCGCTCCTGACGGGTCGCTGCGGCTCCGCGCCGATCCGATCGTTCGACACCTCCGGCTTCAAGAGCGGCATCGGCTGCGAGGTCGCCGACTACACGCTGCCCGCGTCGCTGCGTCCTCACGTCCTGGGTGGACGATGCACCGAGCTGGCCCTCCTGGCGGTCACCCAGGCGGTCGGCCAGTCGGGGAGCGAGACGTTGTTGCGCGGCTCGTCGGAGACCGCCGTCGTCGTGGGCACCACGATGGGGGACGTCACGCGATTCGAGCAGGAGCGCGCCGCGCACACCGACCGCCCGGCGGACGAGCGCGAGCTGGCGGCGCTCGTGGGCCAGCCACTCGACATCATGGGACGTTCGGTCGCCAGCCTGTACGGGATCACGGGACTCGTGATGACGACGCCCACCGCGTGCGCCGCGGGCGCCTACGCGGTCGGGCTGGCGGCCGCGATGGTCGCCCGAGGCAGGGTGACGCAGGCGATTGCTGTGGGGTGCGAAGCCCTCTCGCGGCTGGCATTCGCCGGCTTCACGCGTCTCGGGGCGATGTCCCCGGACGCCTGCCGGCCGTTCAGCCGGGAGCGCCGCGGCCTTCTGCTGGGGGAGGGGGCGGCCGCGGTGGTCATCGAGCCGGACACCGCGGCCCGGCGCCGGGGCGCGGAGATTCTCGGCGTCGTCGACGGTTTCGGACTCTCCTGCGACGCGCACCACATCACGGGGCCCCACCCCGAGGGGGCGGGGGCCGTGGCCGCGATGACCCGCGCGCTGCGCGAGGGTCGGCTCGCGCCGTCCGACGTCGACTACATCAACGCGCATGGCACGGGAACGTCCCTCAACGACAAGGTCGAGAGCCTGGCGGTCCGCAGGGTGTTCGCCGGAACGCCGGGCACGCTGCCGGTGTCATCCATCAAGGCGCTCACGGGGCACATGATGGGGGCGGCCGGCTGCGTCGAGGCGGTGGCATCGGTGCTGGCGCTGCGCCACGGCGTCATCCCGCCCACCTGGAACTGGCTCGGCGAGGATCCCGAGTGCGGCATCGACTGCGTCCCGAACCAGCCGCGCGAGAAGCCGCTGCGTCACGTGCTGTCGAACTCGTATGCCTTCGGCGGTAACAACGCCAGCCTCCTGCTCTCCGCCCCGCGCGGCGCGTCGGCGTCATGATCGAATCGCGTGAGCCCGCCGGCGATTGCGTCGTGACGGCGGTCGGCCTGATCGCCCCCGCGGGCCGAACGTCGCGTGGCCTGCACGACAGGCTCTGCCGGGGCGATCCCTGCTGGCGCCCGTCGCCCGCTTCCCCGCCCGGTGGGGCGGAGGACGTCGAGCCGGCAGCCGCCTCCATCGGGGGCTTCAACATCAAGGAATTCCTCGACCGACGCGGCTCGAAGGACCTGTCGCGGACGTCCCAGCTCGCGTGCGCCGCGGCCGCGCCGCTCGCCGGCGGCCTGAAGGATGTCGCGCCCGAAGCGATCGGGATCGTCCTCGGCACGGGATGGGGGAGCTTGCCGAGCGTCGTTGCCTTCGAATGGGAGACCTGCACCCTGCCCGTGCGACAGGTGAACCCGCTGTTGTTCGCGGAGACCGTGTCCAACGCGCCGGCGGGCCAGGTTTCCATCCAGTTCGGCTGGTCGGCGTTCAACCTGACCGTATCGTCCGGCGCCGCCTCCGGTCTGGCCGCGATCGCCGAGGGGAGCGATCTGCTCTCCGCCGGGAGAGCGGAGGTGGTCATCGCCGGCGGGGCCGACGCGATCAACTTCGAGGCGCTGCGGGTGCTGAGAGCGGAGGGGACGGCCGCCTCGGATCCGGGCTCCCTGCCGTTCTCCCGATCGCGCAGCGGCTTGATCGGGGGCGAAGGCGCCTGCCTGTTCGCCCTCGAGTCACCGGCGAGCGCGCGGGCGCGCGGCGCGCCTGAGCTGGCGCGGCTGCGCGGCGCGCGGCTGCGATACACGCCGGAGATGGACGCGTCCCCGGCGGGCTGCCCCGACGCCGTGGCGGCCCTGCTCCAGGATCTGCTCGACGGCACCGGTCTCGGCGCCCGCGACATCCAACTCGTCGTGGCGTCGGCGTGCGGATCGCCCGGGGGCGATCGCGCCGAAGCGCGCGCGATCGACGCGGTGTTTGGAGGCGCGCCGGGGCAGCCGATGGTCGTCGCCCCCAAGGGCGTTCTGGGCGAGACGTGGGGGGCGTCGGGTCCGCTGGCGATCGCCGCCGCAGTGGAGTCGATGCGCGCCCGGCGCGTGCCCGGCCGGCCGCGCGGCTTCGCGCCCGATCCCGAGCTGCCGCCGCTTGACATTCCGTCCGGGCCGCGGGAGGCTCGCGTCCGCAACGCCGTGGTCCTCGCCCGGTCCGGGGCCGGTCACCTCGTGGCGGTGCTCCTCTCCGAGACGGAGGATCGCCATGCCGCCTGATGCGCTTGAGGATCTCCTTCCGTGGCGCGCGCCGTTCCTCTGCATCGATCGGCTGATCGCCTGCCAGCCGCATCGCAGCATCACGACGCTCAAGCGGATCTCGGCCGACGACATGCTGGCGCCGCCGCCCGTCCCGGTCGGCACGCTGTGGCACGCGCTCCTGGCACTGGAAGGGATCAACCAGACCGCGGCCCTGCTCTACCGGTTGAGCCACGGGGAGATGGATCGGGACCGCTTGCCCCTGCTGGGGCACATGCGGACCCGGTTCCCCGGTCGGGCGCGCCCCGGCGACACCCTGGTGTTCGAGGTCCGCGCGGTGAAGATGACCAGGGCGCACGGCCTTTTCGAGGGGACCGCGAGCGTCGAGGGGAGCCCCGTCGTCGAAGCCGAGCTATCGCTCGCGGCGGCGCGGCGCGGGGAGGCTCCGTGACGATGTCGTACGGATCGGGCGCGGCCCTCGTGGTCGGGGGTTCAGGCGGCATCGGCTCGGCCATCGTCTCCAGGCTCGTGGCCCAGGGGCTGCCCGTGGCCCTGACCTATCACAGCCGCCCACAGGCAGTCGAGGCGCTGACGCGCGGCCTGCCGGGGAGCGCCCGCGTCCGGTCATATCCTCTCGCCACGAGCCGCCTCCAGGAGGCGAAGGACCTGGTCGCCCGAGTGTCGGCTGATCTGGGACCGCCGTGCTTCCTGGTCTGCAGCGCCGGTGTCGCGCAGGAACGCGCCTTCCACGTGCTCCCCGAGGAAGAATGGGAGCGGATCATCGACGTCAACCTCGCCGGGCCGATCGCGATGGCGCGCGCTGCCATTACGTCGCTCATGAAGAACGGGTTCGGGCGGATCGTATTCCTTGGTTCGGTCTCGGGCCTGAGAGGGATCGCCGGACACACGGCCTACGCGGCCACCAAGGCCGCGCTCCAGGGACTGACCCGTTCTCTCGCCCAGGAGTGCGCGCGATTCTGCGTGACCGTCAATTGCGTCGCGCCCGGGTTCATCGAGACGCCCATGCTCGCCGACGCGTCCGACGAAACGAGACAACGCTGGATCGAGCGGGTGCCGATGCGCCGCCTGGGACGGCCGGACGAGGTCGCGGATCTGGTGTGCTTCCTGCTCTCCGATCAGGCGGCGTACATCACGGGCCAGGTCCTTGTCGTGGACGGCGGTCTGTCGCTGTGAGCGCTCGTCGCGTGGTCGTTACGGGCCTGGGCGTGGTGAGCGGTTACGGCCGGGGATGCGACGCCCTCTGGAGCGGACTGTCGTCCGGCCGGAGCGCGATCCGCGATCATCGGGCGCGTCTCGGGGGACGAGCGTGGATGACCTTCCCGATGGCGTCGCTGCGCGACGATGTGGCGCTCCTGGCCCGCGGGCTGCCCAAGCCAGGCTTCGTGCGTGACAACCGTGTCGACGAGGACCCCGACTTCGTCGTCCTCGCGGACAGCGTGCAGCAGGCCCTGGAGGACGCGGGACTGCACGAGGGCACCCGCCCGAGCGACCTGGGGCTGGTGGTGACGCACGAGAGCCCCGGCCTGGCGCCGCACGTGCAGGGATTCTTCCGATGGGGACGGCTGGCGAAGGCGTGGTGGCGTTCTGCGGCGAAGTTCAGCCCGGCCGATTTTCTCTACGAGCAGCAGAGCGGGAGCGTCTACCGGATGCACTCGTTTCTCTACGTGCATTACCTGTCCGCGCTCTTCGGCCTGCATGGCTTCACTCTCTACAACAACAACGCCTGCGCCTCCGGGATCTTCTCGCTCCAGGTGGCGGCCGACCGCATCCGCAGCGGTGCCACCGGGACCGTCGTGGTGGTCGGGGGGGACGTGCCCGAGGACGGGACGAAATACCGCTGGTTCCGCGACCTCAATCTCTACTCGCCAAGCGGCTGCTGCGATCCATTCCAGGCCGGACGCGACGGCATGGTGCTCGGGTCGGGCGCCGCGGCCCTGGTCCTCGAGGACTTCGAGCGCGCTCAGGCGGCAGGCCGCCGGATCTACGCGGAGTGGCTGGGCGCCGGGTTCGCGTCGGACGGCTGGAAGGTCACCTTCCCCGACGTGGTTGGTCGCCCGTACGCCTCCGCCATCGCGACTGCCCTGCGCACGGCGGGCGTCACGGCGCGCGACCTCGACCTGATCGTCCCGCACGGCGTCGGCGCGGGGCTCTACGATCGCTACGAGGCCTCCTGTCTCGCGGACAGTTTCGGCAACGGCGGCGACCCCTGGCCGCCGATGATGGTCCTGAAGCGGGCCCTGGGACACACGCTCGGCGGGTGCGCGCTGGTCGAGACCGTGGCGGCGATCCTGGCGGCGCGCCGGGGCCTCGTTCCCGAAATCGCCCGGTGCGAGCGGCCAGACCCGTCGCTGCCGATCGCGACGCCGCGCCCCGGGCCGCTGCCGCCGCAGATGCTGCTCCTCAAGTGCACTAATGGTTTCGCGGGCCAGAATGGGGCCATGGTGCTGCGCGCGGTCGCGTCGTGACACCTCCCGACGCGCTCGCGACAGGGGTGTCGCCGACAGGCGGGGGAGCGCGACCGCGGGAGGACGCCTCGCCACGCCTCCTGTGCCGCCCGCTCGGTCGTCTCTTGCGCCGCGCGCCGGACGAGATCGAGCGGCGCTCGGCGGGCTTCGCGATCCGCAGCGCGGCTGGGCGGAGGCTCGTCTCTGGTCTCGGATCGGCGTTCATCCGCGGGTACAACGCCAGCCTCGCGCCCGGCCCGCTCCGGCGGCTGCCGGAGGAAGGCGCGACGATCGAGCCGCACTTCCGCCCCTTCTTCTTCGAGGGCGTCGCGATGGGCTACCTCCCCCGCGGCTGGCTCTTCCGGGGAGTCGGACCGCGGAGCGCCGAACGAGACCTACTCTCCATGGCGCCCGAGTACCTCTACCTTTATTACGTCGGGCTCGGGTTCTGGACGGCGATCCGGCATCCGGGCGCGCCCCGGGCCCTCGAGAGACTGGGCGAGCACCTCGAGGCGCGCTACCTCCCGCTCTGCTACGACGGGTTCGGGTTCAAGGTGGGGTTCTTCGACTACCCCCGGCGTCCGGCGTCGCGGGCGGTCCTCGATCGCGGCCCGGAGGAGCATCGCACCGCCCTCTATCAGGGGTTCGGTCGCGCGCTCTTCTTCGTCTTCATGGATGACGAGGACGGGTTCCGCCGCGCCTGCGATGGCTCCGGCGGCCGTCGCGACGAGATGGAGTTCGGCCGCTCGCTCGCGCTCGCCTTCACCGGGATCGATCGCCCGGAGCGGATCGCGGCTCACGTCGAGCGCGCCCCCGACTTCGCGAATCGTATGGCCCGCCTCACCGGCGTCACCTGGGCTCTCACCGCGAGGGCGATGACCGACGCGGACTACTTCCGCGGCTGTGTCTCCCGCGCCCCCGGCGGGTGGTCGGCGCTGATGACGGATCTCCCGGTGCTCTGCGGCAAGGCGCTGGCGGCCTCGCGCACCTACGCCGAGTGGCAGTCACGGACGCGCGACGCGGCGGCGCGGGCACTCGCGGAGCGCGGCCTCGCGGGGAGCGCTCCGTCCCGCTGAGCGGACGCCGCTGCCGGCTCAGGGGGTCCAGAGGAACGACAGGTCGGTGTCGATCGGCTTCGCCAGCCCGCGCTCCTCCTCGACGAACTTCCTCAGACCGTCGTCATCCAGCGCCAGACGACGGACGAGGCGCGGGTCGGAAGGGAATAGCTTCAGCGCCCCCTGCCACGTCTGGCGCGCCTCGGCGATCTGGCTGTTCTTGACATAGGCGTCGCCGAGACCCAGGTACGGAAGCAAATGGTGCGGACGCATGCCGGAGCGCGGCACGGAGGCTTGCAGCCCCAGGCAGCTCTTGAAGTCCGCGATGGCGGATGGCGCATGCAGGAGCATCCGCGGCCAGTGCAGGTGGTTCATCGCGCGGCCAAACATCGCGGCCCACGAGCCGGGGTCGCTCTCCAGCACCAGGTCGAGCTGGTGGATCGAGCGGTTCGACAGCAGGCCCTGGCCGACGATGCCGAGACCCGGCGTCGGCATCATATCCACGTAGGCGAGCGCCAGGTTAAGGTGCAGGGCGGCGACCTCGGGGTGCGCGTCCGACTCCTTCTCGAGAAAATCGATGCAGCGCTGGTACTCCCAGGCGAGCACGCAGGCGCGGCGGTACTGGTTGCCGTATCTCGGGTTGGCGCGGTCACCCTCGATGGCGCGCTCGAACTCGCGCAGCGCTTCGTCCTTCCCGGCGGGGAGCGGCAGGGCGGTCGCCAGATCGAAGTGCGCGCGGGCGTCCTCAGGGTGCTCCGCGACCACCATCCGGAGCCGCGCGACATCGTCCTGTGCCGGGCCGGCCGCTCCCAGCGACACCAGGCATGCCAGGCACGCCGCGACGGCGCGGATCCGACTTCCGCCCGGGCGGGTCATCGGCGACGGGCGGCGTGATGGCGTCGCACCACGGTGTCCACCCGCAGGTCGCGAAGCGATTCGGTCACCCCGTCAGGCCATCGGACGGTGGCTTCATCGACGGTCAGGCGCGATCCCAGGCCGAAATGCAGGATCTTGCTGCTCTGGGAAGCGAAGCCGTTGCCACCGTCGATCTCGCGGATTTGGGTCAGGTCCCCCGATCGCAGCATCACCCGCGCTCCGATCGCCACCGTGTTGCGTCCCGTCTGGCGCAGGTCGAAATCGATCCAATGACGCCCCGGGAGGCCCCGGTTCCGGTACAGGACCGGGCGCGCTCCCTGGTTGGCGACGAACAGGTCTGGCCATCCGTCGCCGTCGAAATCGGCCACGGCGATGCCGCGCCCGTCGTAGAGGTCGACGATCCCCTCCTGCCGGGCGACCTCGGTGAAGACCGGGCCGTCGTTACGGAACAGTCGCGAGGGCTCAGACCCCGAGAAGCTCCGGTCCCCCATCCGCGGCCAGCGACGCGTGTCGGTGATGTCGAGGTCAGGAGTGGTGGCCATGGTCGCGAGGTCGTACCAGTAATCCCCCTCGCCCGCCGACACGAAACCGTTGACGGTGAAGATGTCGAGATCGCCGTCGTTGTCGTAGTCGAGAAACTTGCCGCACCAGCCCCAACCCCCGTCGAACGTCTCGGTGGGACGGGCAACGTCGGTGAACGTGCCGTTCCCCATGTTGTGCCAGAGCATGTTGCCTTCGTGCAGGTACTCCGCCGTGGTGATGTTCGCGACGTAGATGTCGAGGTAGCCGTCGTCGTTGTAGTCGCCGAAATCGACGTTCATCCCCTTCTTCGTATCGCTCCCCTTCGCGACCTGGGAAATGTTGGTGAAGGTGCCGTTCCCCTCGTTGCGGAACAACCTGTCGTCGCCGAAATCGTTAGCGACGTAGCAGTCCTGGTCGCCGTCGTTGTCGATGTCGCCGCAGCCGAGGTCGAGCGTCCAGCCGGTGTCGTCCATCCCCAGCGCGTGCGCCACCTCGACGAATGTGCCGTCGCCGCGATTATGATAGAGAAGGTTGGGGCCGGCGTTGCGCGACGCCTCGAAGCTGTCGTGCATGATGTGCGTCGTCGGGAGGTGCCACAGGTCCATCGGCCGGAAATAGTTGCCGACCATCAGGTCGAGGTGCCCGTCGAGGTCGTAGTCGACGAAGATCGCGGCGTTGCCGTTGCCGCAGTAGCCGACCCCGGCCGCTCGGGTGACGTCGGTGAAGGTCCCGTCGCCGTTGTTGTGGAACAGTAGGTTGCAACCCCACTTGACGACGTAGAGATCCGGCCTCCCGTCGTCGTCGACGTCGCCGAACACCGCGTCCATGGAGGTGCCGTGGGTCTCGTTGACGAGCGCCACGCCGGCCTGCGCGGCCACGTCGGTGAAGTGGAATCCCGCGTCGTTGCGATACAAGTGGTTGGAATACCCGGTCCGCGAATCGGTGACGTACAGGTCGACGTCGCCGTCGTCGTCGTAGTCGGCCGCCGCGACCGCCGCCCCGACCGAGGACAGCCAGTTCATGATGTTCTCGACCCTCGGGTCGAGATCGGGCTTGTGGTGGACGCTGGAGATCCCGGCCTTGAGCGTGACCTCCTCGAACTGCGGCTTGCGCCCGGGTGGCGCGACCGCCGTCCGCGACTCGTCGGCCGCAGGAGGGCGGGGCGGGAGCAGCAAGAGGCAGAGGGCGGCGATCGCCACGCTGGAGAGGCCCCATCTCGAAGCCTTCACGGCGTCGTCACGGCACACGACCGCCTCAGCCCCAAGGATTCCGGGTCGACGCCCGCGCCGAAACGATCCTCCGTGGTGTCAACGCCGCCCCAGGCGGACATCACCACAATCCCCAGGTCGAGTGGCCATCGTCGCATGATTGCGCATCCCGCACGCTCAAACGCCATGGGCCCGGTCGATTACGCAGTCGTCGAGTCGACAAATCGTACCAGCGCATGCCAACAACCACAATCCACATTGAGCTGCCGCTCAACATCCCCGAGGCGTGACTCCCTCGCCCGGTCTCCGCCCTGGAGGAGTCGCGCGGCAATATCCGCTGAGAGTGCTTCCGTGGACAGCCTCAGGCCATCCTCCCGCTTCCGGGGACCGCCCGCCGCCGGACCGGCGGTCGCGTAACAAATCTGTTGACAGGACGAAATCCCAGTCGTATATAGTGCGACAAGTCGCTTTTCGCCGCTAAAAACATGGTGTAATCGACGGAGCCTCTGAGGAGAGGCTTCGATGGACTATTTAGGTGCAGGTGCCGAGCGAGGCCTCAAGCGGCTCGCGTTGTGGGGCTGCTTCGTGTGCGTGTCATTGGTTCCCGAAGGGAATTCCCGAGGGCACCTTGTCGTTAACTTCCGCATTCACGGGTTGGTGGTTGCCAGGCCCGGCCGACTGCCGACACAGCGCCGCTGCCGGCGGCGCGGCGTGGCTTCCGGCCCACTCAGCCAAGGAGGAGCGATGAGAAGGCTGTGCGTTGCGACTGCGGTGCTGTTCCTGTCGCTTGCCTTCACCGGCCCCGTTGTAGCCGACGCGATCGGGACGGGGTGCGAATGCTTCACGACTGCGTCGCCGGGGACGCAGGTACAAATACCTAATTTCGCCGCGACCTTCCCGGGCTGCACGACCGGCTCGAGCCCGGACGGAATCGTGTCGCTCGTCGGCTGTCCGGGCGGGGTGCCTTGCCATGGCTGCTTGAACGCGGTGGTCATCACCAGCACCGACGCGCACGGCACTCCCGTGGACCCGAACAGCACTCACGGGGTCAACACATCGGAGTCCTGCCCCCCAACCGTCGACACGGTCGTCTGCCGGAACAACGTAGCTACGTTTACCAGCGTGGGTGAATCGCACCCGATCACCACGGAGCTCGTCGAGCTGTCGCTCTGCTCGACTGGCTGCCCGATCGTGTGCCCGGGCGGAGTCTCCTATAGCGTTAGGGTGGGCAAGAACGGCAGCCAGCCCACTGGGACCACGAATTTCACGGCGACGGGGTTCGCCCCCTCCCTCTCCGGTACCACGACCCTCGGCACTGTCCCCGGGCTGCCTGCCGGGCACTTCCCGGTCAACTTCAACCTGACCTTCCCGCGCTGCGATGCGCCGGGATCCATCGGTCCGGTGCCGGGGAGCATCGATTTCACGGTGCATCACGGCGGCTTCACCAAGAGCACCATCCTCTCCATGTCGAGCGTCTGGCAACAGGCACTTCTGGCGGGCCTCCTCATCGTCCTGACGGCATGGTTTCTCGTCGCCCGCCGGCGGCGCACGAGCGGCGAGAAGGTGTCGTAGCGCGTCGCCGCTGCATTCGACGATGCGCCGGCCTTGGTCGTGGCTCGCCGGCACGGCGATCGTCGCGGGCGTTCTCGGGTCCGGGATCGAACGGCTCGAGTGGCGCACGGACGACGCGGCAGATTCCGCGGACGGTGAGTCGGTCGCCGAGCGGACCGCCGAGGATCGGCGCGCGTTTTTCGAGAACGACGAGATCATCGTCCTGCTGACCGCGCAGGCGGGCTCCCCCGCCGTCGCATCGTCGCAGGGGCTCCGCCGGCTCCGGCAGGTCCACGATGCGCTCCGGACTGTGCCCGGAATCGAGAGCGATCGCGTTCGTTCGCTCGCCAGCCTCCTCGACCCGCGGCCCGAGATGTCGATCGTCGCCATCCCGCAGGCGCTCGACACCATCCCGGACGGAGACGACGAGTGTCGCCGCCTGGTCGACCGGCTTCGCGGCAACCCCCTCGTCACGGGCCTCTTCCTTTCCGCCGACGGCCGGGCGGCGGCGCTCTACGCGCCGCTGTCCGGGACCGACGCACGCGGGCAGGTCCCGGAACGGGTGGAGCGCCGGCTGGCGCCCTTGCGCTCGGCCGCATTCGATCTGCGCGTCACCGGTCCCGTGGCCGTCGCCGCGGCCCGCGGCCGCATCGTGCTCGCGGACCTGATCCGGCTGGCGGCCGTCATGACGGCCGCCGTCGCCAGCCTGTATGCCCTCTGGCTGAAGAGCATCCGGGGCGCCGTCATCGCGCTGGTCAGGATCGCCGTCGTCGTCCTGTGCACATTCGGCGGTATGGGGTGGGCGCGCATCCCGATCACGGTGGTCACGCCGATCCTGCTGATCGTCCTGATCGCGTTGCCGGCGACCGCCGAACTCCGCCTCCTCAATCGCGTCCGAGCGAGCCTCGCGTCCGGCTGCGACACGGTCGAAGAGGCCATGCGCCGGGCGGTCCGGGACGCGGGCCGCGCCGTGGTGCTCACGTCGATGACGACGGTCGCGTGCTTTCTGTCGTTCCTGTCGGCGCCCTTCGCGGCGCTGCGATGGTTCGGCGTGTGCGCGGCCTTCGGCATCCTCCTCTCGCTGTTCCTGAGCTTCACGATGGTGCCCGCGATCGTCCAGGCCCTGCCCAGGCCCTGGCGCGAGGTTCCTGACGCCGGTGGGCCGGCGCGGAAGCGAGTGCTGGCCGGAGGCGCGCTGCTCCTGGTGGCCGTCCCGGGTCTCGTCCGCCTCGGGGTCCGGGAGTCGTGGGCCGGCGGCCTCGACCCGGCTTCGGACGTGATGTCGGCGCGGCGCGCGTACGATGCAGCCTTCTGGGGCGCACACCGGTTTGACGTGGTGCTCACGAGCACGCAGTCGACGTTCTTCCAGCGCGCGGAAGGGATTCGGCTCGTGGAAGAAGTCGTCCGCGTCGCGCGTGCGGCGCCCCGCGTCAAGGGCGTCATCAGCCATGTCCTGGCCCACGAAATCCTCGCCGGCGCCTACGGTGAGACCGGGCCGATCTCGCGTCTGCCTCCCGACCAGGTGCTCTGGTACTCGAGCCTGCTCATGAAGGTGCAGACCCGCATCGATCTCGATCACCACCTGAGACGGGACGGCGCCGCGGCGCGCATCCGCCTGTTCCTGAAGGAGGCCGATCGCGGGCGGACGGGAGACGTGAGAGCCCGGCTCGATGCGGCGATTCCCGGCATCGTCGACGGGACGGGGGTGTCGTACTCGTTCAGCGGGGAGCTCCCGTCGGCGGAGGCGGCGCAGCGCGCCATCGTCCCGACGCTCTGGCGCTGGCTCGGATGGACCGCGGTGGCCGCCGGGTTGGTGCTGGCTTTCGGGCTCCGCGGAGCGCGCCGGGCGTGGATCGGCCTCGCGCCTCCTCTGGGCGCGCTCGCGATCATCCTCGGCGTCATGCGATGCGCCGCGCCGCCGCTCGGAATCGCGGGCTGCGCGCTCCTCGCGGTCGCGTTCGCCGCGACGGTCGATCTGTGGCTGAGTTGCCTGCAGCCGGTCCATGTTCGGGAGTAGGGATCCCGGTCGGCCGGCCCGGCCCCGCGCCGCGAGCCTGTCCCCCGGGCCGTTCGTCCGTCAACGGGAGAAGAGCGACACGCGGGAGATCCTCGGGTTCATTGTCCGCTTCGGATCGATCTGGACGCTCCTGCTCCTTCTGATCGCGTTCGTGCCGCGCCTTTCGGAATGGGCGGTCGCGGGGACAGTTGTCAGCCTGCGCCTTATCCTGTCGATCGTGGGCATGGGAGGCGCTTTCTCCGGGGACTCGATTGTCCTCGGCAGCGTCGCCTTCACGATCGCCAACGACTGCACGCCGCTCGCCGCGACGGTGGGACTGTGGGCCGCCATGCTGGCCTTCCGCGCGTCCGCTCGCTGGAAGCTCTTCGGACTCGTCGCCGGCGCGGCGGCGCTCTGGGTGTACAACCTCGTCCGGATCCTGGCCCTGCTGCCCATGATGGCGCGCCGGTGGAGTCTCTTCCCGGTGATCCACCTCTATCTCTGGCAGACCCTGACCCTGGCGGCGGTCGGCGCGATCTTCGTCACCTGGCACCGGTGGCGGCCGGCGACGGGCGAACCGACGTGAAGCTTCTCGCCCGAGTCCTCGGCTGGGCCACCCTGCTGGTCTTTCCCTGCTGGCTGGTGTCGGCGCCCTACCAGCGCTTCCTCGCGCGCGCCGCGACCGCGGCCATGGCCACGGTCGGCTTCGCATGGTCTCTCCGGAGCGTCGACGTCTTCGCTCCCTGTGATCTCGGGATCTTCGCGGCCCTGGTCCTGGCGAGCGCCTCGGCGCCACGCCGGGTGCGCGTCACCGCGCTGCTGAAGGGGATCCCGGTGCTGCTGGTCCTCGAGCTGATCACCGCCGTCCTCGTGTGCGTCCAGATCACCCTCCGCCAGCCGCCGCAGACGGCGGCGAAGGACCAGCTCAGAACGTTCCTCATCTACCTCATCGACAGCGTCCTCCTGTGGAGCCCGCTGCTCGTCTGGCTGGCGTTGCTCGGCCGGTGGGAGCTGGCGGCGGCCCGGCGGCCGGAGGTCGATCCGGCCTGACGTCTCAGGCGCCGCGCAACGCGCCGACGATCCGCCAGCGCCAGGCCTTCCAGATGGGCGCGAGCGACGCGAGAAGGGTCGCGGTGAGGGACAGGAGGAAAGCGAACAGGATCATCTCAGGCACGATGTCGGCGCCTCCGACGAACGGGCGCGTGGCCCCGGGCGGCGACGGGAAGGGGATGCCGACCGTCGTCACCAATCGGGCCGTCGCGCAGCCCAGGATCACCCCGAGCGCTCCGCCAAGAAGTCCGGTGATCAGCGCTTCGATGAAGAGGAGGCCGGCGACGGCCTGGCGCCGGATGCCGAGCGCCCGGAGCGTTGCCAGCTCCATCCGGCGCTCGAGAACCGACATGCCGATGGTATTGGCGATGCCGAGGACGACGATGGTGCCAATGATGATCTTGATGATATCGAGCTCGCGGTTGAACAGCCCCACGACCTGGTTGTGAAAGAGCGCCAGATCGCGCCACGTGCGTGTCTCGAGATTGAGCCCCTGCTTCCGGAACAGGCCGTCCAGGGTTCGCTGCACCTCCGGCACCGACTTGGTCCGGTCGAGAAGGATCAGGATCTTTTCCGTCCGGTCGTCGAGCAGCAGTTCCTCTAGGGCCGCGAGCGGCATCTTGAGGGTCCAGTCGTCGTAGGCCTTCATGCCGCCCTCGAAGACGCCGCGCAGCGTCACGTCCACCGCGTTGAGCGCGCCGCTGTCGGTGTTCGTCATGAGGGTCACCACCCGCCCCGGCTCTCCCGAGAACTTTTCGGCGAGACCGAGCCCGCAGATGATCTCGTATGGGTCGCGCGCCGAGAGCGGCTCGCCGCGGCGCATCAGGACGTGGCGGCTGAAGGCCGCGTCCTCCGCGGGGTCGACCCCGATCCCCACGAACGACACGTGGCGCTCGCCCGCCGCGATCATCCCGGAGAACTCGCGCTGCCGAGCGGCCCGCTCGACATGCGGCAGGCGGCGCACCAGCGTCAGGATCTGTTCGCTCTCCGCCCGGGGGATCAGGTAGGCCCCGGGATCGCCGAGATGATGGTCGGTGTAGCCGCGCCGGTAGATCTGGATGTGCGCGTGGCGGCCGTGGATGGCGTCCTCGCGCAGCTCTTCGAAGATGTTGTGGATGAGGCCGCCGTTGACGATGAGGGCGGCGCAACCGATCGCGATCGCGAGAAGCGCGATGGCGGTCCGGGCGCGGTTGCGGAAGACGTTGCGCAGCGCCAGGCGCAGCAGCAGCGTCAAGACTCCTCCAGGATCCGGCCGTCGCGCAGGCCGATCACCCGATTGGCGAGTCGGATCAGTTCGGGATCGTGGCTGGCATAGAGGAAGGTGGTCCGGCTCTCCCGGTTCAAGTCGTGCATGAGCTCGATCACCGCCCGGCCAGTCTCGTGGTCCAGGTTCGCCGTCGGCTCGTCGGCCAGGACGAGGGCCGGCTCGCCCGCGAGGGCCCGGGCCACCGCCACGCGCTGCACCTCGCCGCCGCTCAGTTCGGCTGGCCGCCGCTGCCGCTTGCCGGTGAGCCCCACCCTCTCCAGCGCGCGGGCGACCCGGCGCCGCCTCTCCGTGGCGCCGATGCGCTGGAAGAGCAACGGCAGTTCGACGTTCTCCTCGGCGGACAGCACCGGGACCAGGTTGAAGTTCTGGAAGACGAAGCCGATCCTGCGCAGCCGCAGGTCGGCACGGGCGTCTTCGGACAGATCGCCGAGGTCGTGACCGTCGATCGAGACCGACCCCGAGGTCGGCTCGTCGAGACCGCCGATCATGTTGAGGAGGGTCGTCTTGCCGCTGCCGGAGGGGCCGGCCACCGCTACGAACTGGCCGGCCGGGACGACGAGCGAAACACCCTCGAGGGCGACCGTCCGACCCGGCCCCGCGCCGTACACTTTGCGCAGCGACTCCAGTCGGATCACGAGCCCGTCCGTCCGAGCCGGGCGACGACGTCCTCGACGCGGGCCTGGGCGTCGCCTGCGCTGGCACAGTCCAGGACCGCATCGCGGAAGGCGTGCAGGCCCTCGGTCGTGAAACTCACCCGGGACAGGTCGAGAGGACGCAGCTCCGTGAAGAGCAGAGTCGTCGTCTCGTCGGGCCGGGCGGGGGACGTCACCTCCACGCGGGCCGGTCGCTGACCGAGCCGCGTCCCCCCGTACTCGGTGTAGACCGCCGTCTTGAGGAGGACGCCGGTCATGCCGTAGTACTCGAAGCGGCGCGGCCTGTGGCTTCTCTGCTCGATCCAGCATCGCACGCGCGCATAGCGGGCCTCAGGGCTGGTGCGGGTCAGCTCGAGCCGCCAGCAGCGGGAGTCCCCGAGGGTCTCCTCGCCGTTCAACCGCGCCTCGTAGCTGCGCAGCAGGTTACCGCGCGCGAGGTCGCCGTAAGCGATGTCGCCCGCGAGGATCTGGTGCTCCGACAGTTGCAGCGGCTTGTCGGCTCTGGGCAGGAGGAACCAGTACGTCCCCCCGGTCATCAGCAGCGTCCCCGGGTAGAACTGCGCGGGATAGCGCATGAGGACCATCGCGTCGTCCTTGCCGCGCGCGATCATCGTGTAGCGCGACGTGCGCTCCTTCCAGTCCGAGGCCGGATTCACCGTCCGCAGCGTGAACTCGACCGCATACGCCGCTTTCGGATTCCGGATCTCCTCGGCGCGGCGCAAGATGTCGGCCGCCGTGACCGTCCCGGCGGGAACGCCAGCCTGCCCGGCGGCCGCGATCGCGAGGAGGGTGATTGCTGCGCCCGTCCTGAGCATCCCGCCCCGTGTTGCGCCGCACGACCCCGCGGGCGACATCGCTTTCATGCCGCGGGCCTGCCCTTGACCGAAGCAAGCGCAATGATCCGGGCCATCGTACACCTCGCCTGCCGCGCATGTAAACGCGCTCCCACGCAGTCGTAGGCATTTTACGTCCGATAGGGTCCTTTCTGCGGACCCGCTCGCCGCGGTCGCGGCTACCAGAACGAGCGCCAGCACGGCAACGGACGAACATCAATGCGGCATGACTTGGCCCCCAAGCGCCCCCGATGATGCCCTTTGCCACCGCCAGCGCAAAAGGGGTATAGGCGGCCCGCATCCCGGCCTCAACCCCCGATGTTTTCCACTCCAGAGAGCCCCAGGCCCGAGCTATGAGCGACACGGTCGTCCGCTTCGGCCAGCAGCCCAACGGTGCTTCGGCCGCGCCGCCCGCCGGCTCCGCCAGCAGATGGGCGGCCGCATCGTCTACTTCTGCCACGACAGCGACCACGACTACCGGGAGACGACGCCGCCGCTGCGCGACCTCAAGACGGGCGAGCTCAAGCGGGTGAACAGCGCGGCCGATTTCTGCCTCGAGATGTACCGCCGGCTCGGCCTGCTCGAAGGGATCGAGGTGGTCCGGTCGGGCGACCCCGCGGTGCACCGGCTGCTGCTGAACTGGGGCGGGGGCGCCGGAGTGCCCTCCGGTCGGCTGATCCTCACCGCACCGCGCTGGGTCATCAGGATTGGAAGGGAATTGGCCAGGAGTCCCCCGGCCGTGCCGTGACTCACGCTTCCCACTCGCCAGCCAGTTCCGCCTCGATCTCCTCCACCGTGGGCAAGCTGCCCTTCAGGGCCTTCGGGAGGGTTTCGACGAGCTTCGTCTCCCATCCGGCGACGCCGATCGGGCGCTTCAGATGACGCAGTGCGTACTCGACGACGACCTTGTTCTTCGCGCGGCACAAGAGCAGCCCGATGGTGGGCTGGTCGTCGGGATGCCGCAGCAGGTCGTCGGCGGCGGAGAGATAGAGGTTCAACGGGCACAGCCTTGAGCTCGACGACGACGTAGCAGCGCAGCTTCAGGTGATAGAAGAGGAGATCGATCTGGAAATCCTGATCGCCGACTTCGAGCGGCACCTGCCTGCCTACGAACGCGAAGCCGCTGCCGAGTTCGAGCAGGAAGCGCTGGATGTGGTCGACGAGAGCCTGTTCGACCTCGCGCTCGCGGCGCGGATCCACGGTGCCGAGGAAATCGAAGAGATAGGGATCCTTGAACACCTGCGCGGCCATGTCCGAATCCCCAGGCGGCAACGTGGCCTTGAAGTTTGTGAGGGCTTTTCCGTGGCGTTCGTGGGCGCGGCCGTCGATCTGCAGGCAGAGAATCGGCTGCGACCACCCTTGCCGCAACGCCTGCCGGGCGTACCACAGTCGCGGTTGCCCATCATCGAGACGCTCGAGCAGGGCGATATTCTGGCGCCAGGGCAATTGTGCAACGACCCGTTGCACAATTCGGCGGTCGGGCCATGCCGCGGCAAAGGCGCGCATGTACTTCAGGTTTCGCGGCGAAAGCCCCTGCATTTCAGGGTTGGCCTCACGCAGGTCCGCGGAGAGGCGATCGATGACCCTGGCTCCCCAGCCGGCGCGTTCCTGGTGATCCAGGATCGTCCGACCGATGTCCCAGTACAACACGACCATCGCCGAGTTGGCGGCCAGGACGACACGCAGCCGCTCTCGCTGGATGCGCTGCTTGATCTCGCCGAGCGTCTTCGCATAGCCGCGCGGCAGCTCCGAACTGGGAGACGCTACGGGGAACGAGGCGCCATCCGGGTGGGTACGCCCACGTGAAACGCGCTCAGCTGTCTTCTTCCTGCCAGCCATACCCCATCTCCTTCATGGCCTCCATCCGTCCCGATGATACCCTCTCCCTCCGCCAGCGCGAGGGGGTCGCCGGCGACCCGTATCCCCGGCGTCCACGCCCGATGTTTTCCACTTCCGCACGGCTCGTGGCTCCCGGAGTTCCTGCTGGGGGGGGCACGATCGGAGCCCTTTTGCCCTGATGGCAGAGCGCCGTAGTAGAATGCGCACTACGGAGAGTCGACGGATGAGCCGAGAGTTCAACGTGATCATCGAACGCGATGCGGAAGGCTACTACGTGGGTTCCGTCCCCGCCCTGAAGGGGTGCCATAGCCAGGCCAAGTCCCTGGACGAGTTGATGGTCCGCATCCGCGAGGCCATCGAGCTCTGCCTTGAAGACCAAGGTGACAAACTGGAGCCGCTCGACTTCGTCGGTGTCCAGAAGGTGACCGTTGGCTGATGGGCCGCCTTCCCAGACTCACGGGCAAGGAAGTCATCGCGGCGTTGCGACGGGTCGGGTTTGAGGTCGCGCGCGTGAGGGGTAGCCACCACTTTCTCCGGCACACGGACGGTCGGGCGACCGTCGTCCCGGTTCACGCAGGTGAGAACATCGGCCCGGGGCTGATGGCCAAGATTCTCCGTGATTGCGACCTGACGCGCGAGGAGCTTCTGGAGTTGGTGTAGGGAGCCCCCGGCATCCACCCCCGACCCCCATGAGCGACCCGGTCATCTGCTTCGGCCAGCAGCCCAACGGCTTCTTCCCCAAGCGGTTCTTCTACTCGAAGGTGGTCACCGCCCGCCGGCTGCGGCAGGAGATCGGCGGCCGCATCGTCTACTTCTGCCACGACAGCGACCACGACTACCGCGAGACGACGACGCCGCTGCGCGACCTCAAGACGGGCGA
>Ga0210377_10000963_pt1 | contig 27006 bp, 23 predicted proteins | sample PLM4_65_b1redo_FD_155480 | JGI IMG/M metagenome (GOLD analysis project Ga0210377, IMG submission 155480) | Groundwater sediment microbial communities from an aquifer in East River, Colorado, USA - PLM4_65_b1 redo | ecosystem: Environmental > Terrestrial > Soil > Riparian zone | place: USA: East...
CGGGTTGACATAGCGGATGACGCCGATGGCATCGATCACGATGAGTCCATCGACCATCGTCTCGGTGACGACCTTGAACTGCTCGTCGGCGAAGGGGGAACTAAGGTCCAATCCCGGCTCCGGTCAGCCCCGAGCGAACCTTACACGACGCCCAACGCCAGCAGTAGCCCGGCGCCTCGCGCATTGGGGCCGGAGTCCCTCGATAGAAGCCAAGTCCCGATGGATCGAGTGTGCCCGAGCACGATCGCTGTCACTGAACCCTGGGTCGGGCGTTCTGTCTTGTATTTCGTTCGAAAAGCGCCGCTGGCGCAACGCCTCAAGCCGCTCTGGGCTTTCCAACCTGCTTCTTCAGCGGGGCGAAATCCTCTGGAGACAACGTTTCCCTTGCAAGGAGGAGTTGCGCGCCGCGGTCGAGGTCGGCCCGTCGCGCTCTGAGGATGGCGCCGGCGCGTTCGGCCGCTGCGGCGATGATCGCCTTCACCGCCAGGTCCATCTCGCGTCGTGTTTCCTCGGATGCATCGAGGTTGATCTTTCCGCCGAGGAAGAAGGGGTCGGCCTGCAGGCCGAAGGTGCGCTCGCCCACCGTCTTGTCCATCCCGAAGCGGACGACCATGTCGAGCGCGATCTGCGTGGCATGGTCGAGATCGTCGGAGGCGCCGTTCGAGATGTCGCCGTCATAGATCAGCGTCTCGGCGGCGCGCCCGCCCAGCAGCACGGCGAGCCTCTCTTCGAACTCGCTGCGCGGCAGGAGGTATCTGTCTTCGGTCGGCCTCTGCATGGTGTAGCCCAGCGCGCCAATGCCGCGCGGCACGATGGAGACCTTCTGGACCGGGTCAGTCGTCGGCAACGAGGCCGCGACCAGGGCGTGTCCCATCTCGTGATAGGCGACGCGACGGCGTTCCTCAGGTCGCATAACTCGGCTGCGCTTCTCGATGCCGGCGACGATGCGCTCGATGGCCGTCTCGAAGTCCGCCAGCGTTACAGACTGGCCATTGCGCCGGGTGGCGGCGATGGCGGCCTCGTTCACCAGATTGGCGAGGTCCGCGCCGGCAAAGCCTGTGGTCAGTCCCGCGATCGCATCGAGATCGAGATCGTTGTCCAGTTGGACCTTCCTTACGTGCACCTTGAGGATATCAAGCCTCCCGATTCGGTCGGGCTTGTCGACCAGCACCTGGCGGTCGAAGCGTCCGGCGCGCAGCAGCGCCTTGTCGAGGATTTCCGGCCGGTTGGTCGCGGCCAGGAGAATAACGCCGGCCGCCGGATCGAAGCCGTCGATCTCGGACAGGAGCTGGTTGAGCGTCTGCTCCTTCTCATCATATCCGCCGATGGCGACGCCGCTGCGGCTGCGGCCAAGGGCGTCGAGTTCATCAATGAAGATAATGGCCGGCGCGGCCTTGCGCGCCTGCTCGAAGAGATCGCGCACACGGGCTGCGCCGACGCCCACGAACATCTCGACGAACTCGGAGCCGGAAATGGAAAAGAATGGCACGCCGGCCTCTCCTGCCACCGCGCGCGCCAGCAGTGTCTTGCCAGTGCCTGGCGGTCCCACTAGGAGGATACCCTTCGGAGAGCGCGCGCCCAAGCGGCCGAACGCCGCCGGATCCTTGAGGAAGGCGATGACCTCGGCCAACTCCCGCTTGGCTTCGTCGACCCCGGCGACGTCGTCGAATGTGACCTTGCTCTTCGTCTCGACGTAGAGCTTGGCGCGAGACTTGCCGACGGAAAGGTAGCTTCCGAGGGCCCCGCCGCCCAGCCGGCGGAACATGAAGCTGGAGATCAGATAGAAGAGCAGCAGCGGCAGCACCCACGCGGCCAGTGTTCCCAGCCAGCTTTCGGAGCGGGCGCCTGTGACCGTGACCTTCTTCTCGCGGAGCTTGTCGGCCAGTTCCGGATCGACGCGCACGGTCGTGAATCGCTTGGGTTCATCCTGGGCGGGCGCGCTCAGCACGCCGTCAATAGAATCGTATCTGACGGTAACGTCGGAGACCTTGTCCTGCGCCAGCCAAGCCTCGAACTGGCTATAGGGCACGGTGCGCACAGGGTTGGACTGAGTGAGGAAGAAATTCACGACCCAAGCGCCAAGAAGGGCGAAAAGGATCAGCCAAATGGTTACATCCGGTTGCCTCCGCGGCTCATCGCCCGGTTTTTCGTCGGGAACCCGTCTGCGCTGGCGTCCATCCATGTTTGCTTCATGGAGCGAATCGGGCGCGAGGGTCTTGCTTCATGTCAAATCCCGCTGGGTTCGACACGTCTGATTTCTTCAGATCCGATGGGAGTTTCGTCGTTTGCGTTCAAGTGTCCTCGGCGGCCACCGGGTCGATCGGCTGGCTTCGCCATCTGCCGTGGCTGTCGGACAGGATCTGGTTGCGCAGCATGGTGAAGAGCCAGGCCTTCAGATTGGCGCAGGCTGACGGCCGTCAATATCGCCTTAGCGAAGAACGCCGTTTTCGGATCTAGCGGCGGAGGACGTAGGCGCCCGGCGCATCGCCGATCGGATCCTCTCCGGGTAGTCCCATCGTAGGCGGCGCCGACGCCTCGTCGCTGGAATGTCCCCCGAGCCAGCGCGACCATTCAGGCCACCATGAGCCCTCCCGGACTGGCGTTCGCTGCGCCCACCGGTCCGGATCGATGTGGTGCTGGCCCGGCAGGCGGACCGCGACCTGGTATCTGCGCCACTTGTCCTGGAGATCGGACATAATGCCGGCGTTATGGCCGCCATTTGTCAGAAGGAAAGTAAGCTCGGCGCCCGTCAGGTTGTGGAATTTGTAGGTCGACCGCCAAGGCGCGACGTGATCCGTCTCGGTTCCGACGACGAACAGCGGGGTTTCGATGTCCAGCAGGCTGATGGGTTCGCCCTCGACCTCATAGCGGCCTTCCGCCAGGTCGTTGTGGAGGAACAATCTTTCCAGGTATTCCGAATGCATGCGGTAAGGCAGCCGCGTGCCGTCGGCGTTCCAGGCCATGAGCGCGCTCGTCGGCTCTCGCTCTCCCAACAGATATTCCCGAACGACGCGCGACCAGATGAGATCGCTCGAGCGCAGGAGCTGGAAAGCCCCTGCCATCTGCCGGCTGTCGAGGAAACCCTGCTGCCACATCAGATCTTCAAGGAACGCGATCTGCTTCTCGTTGATGAACAGCATGAGCTCGCCGGCTTCCTCGAAATCGACCTGGGTTGCAAGGAAGCTCAACGACTTGAAGCGGTTGTCGCCCTTGCGCGCCATCGCGGCGGCGGCGAGGGCGAGCAGGGTGCCACCCAGGCAATAGCCGACGCCATGAACCCGTGCGCCAGGGACGATCTGCGAGATCGCACCCAGCGCCGCCATCGGGCCGAGGACACGATAGTCATCGAGGCTGAGGTCGCGGTCGTCCTCGTCCGGGTTTTTCCACGAGATCATGAAGACGGTGTGGCCATGGTCCACGAGATAACGGACCACAGAATTGTGAGGCTGAAGGTCCAGAATGTAATACTTCATGATCCAGGCGGGCGTGATGAGGACCGGCTCGGCGCTCACCTCTTCAGTTGCAGGAGCGTACTGGATCAGCTCCATCAGCCGATTGCGGTAGACCACCTTGCCGGGGGTGGTCGCGAGTTCGCGCCCCACGCGGAACTTGTCCGCGCCGGCCGGCCCTCGGCCGGCGATCTCGGCCTGAATGTCTTCGACGAGATGGAGCCAGCCGTTCACGAGATTCTGGCCGCCCTGCCGGATTGTAGCTTCCAGCGCGACGGGGTTGGTCAGCAGAAAGTTGGACGGCGAGAAGACGTCAAGCAGCTGGCGTGAGGCGAACTCGACCGCACGCTCGTTCTGGGGAGTGACACCGCTGACGCCTGTGGTCGCGTTGTGCCACCATTGCTGTGTGAGCAGGAAGCTCTGGTAGAAAAAGGAGAAGGGCTGCTGTTCCAAGCCTCGTCGCGGAATCGGTGGTCCTGCGGCAGGGGGTCGATGCAGGCTTCACACGCGTCTGGATGCAGCAGGCGCTCCTGCATGTGAGCGGCGAGGCGCGTCCATTTGCGGTATGCCTTGTGAACGAGTTGCGCCTGCTTGCCGGGTGAGAAGGCGACGCCGCCGAGCCAGTCGAGGTAAGCGCTTGTCATCGCGCGCGGAGACAGCCCCATTGTGAACCGGCCGAGGTTCGCATGGAGGCTTCGATCAAAGACGTTAAATGAAGCCGTGTAGCCTGCCGGATCGGGCTCCAGACTGCTGTCGACGGGTTCGCAGACGAGAGCGCACTCGGTCGGCGCCGCACTGGAGGCCGGCGGCGACCGCGTTGTGTGACCATTGGCCATTTGGCGTTTGGATTTCCCGCTCGTCCTAGCCTTGGTCGACATCCCGGTAGCTTGATCGACCATGACATCTAACCGCAGTCGTGCGTTTGAATGAGTAACTCTGAGCCCGCCTGTCGCGAGTTTGTTTGAAAACCTATATGTCTCCGAATGGTCCAATTTGATGCGGCTCAATTCGGTCGGCGGTCGAAGGAAGAGACGCGTGGCAAGGAAGTCGAGCGCCGGGCTCCTGATGTACCGAAATACCGGCTCTGGACTTGAAGTTTTCCTGATTCATCCGGGCGGGCCGTTTTGGGCGAGAAAGGACAAGGGCGCGTGGTCCATCCCCAAAGGCGAGCTGGAGACTGGAGAAGACCCTCTCACGGCTGCGCGGCGCGAATTTCAGGAAGAGACGGGCCTGCTTCCGCAAGGACCGCTCACCTCGCTGGGTGTCTCGCGCCAGGGGGGCGGCAAGGCCGTTCACGCATTTGCGGTTGAGGGCGACTGCAATGTCGAGGAGGTGGCAAGCAATACCTTCGAAATGGAATGGCCGCCGCGATCAGGCAAAATCAGGCGCTTTCCTGAGATCGACAGGGCGGCGTGGTTCCCTATCTCCGTCGCTTGCGAGAAGATCAACCCCGGGCAGGTCGCGTTTCTGGAGGCTCTCGAAAGCAACCTGAGGGCGTCGGACAAGCGCCAGGGCGGATGACTCGATGAAACTTCAAGCGAGCGATGTCCTCACTCGTGCCGCAGCGCTTCGATCGGGTCGAGCCTCGCCGCCCGCCGGGCAGGGAAGTATCCAAAGGCAACCCCCACCGCAGCAGAAAACACCACGGCGATCAGCACGATCCAGGGTTCGAACACGAACGGCAGCTTGAGTGCGCTGGCGCCGATGGCGGATCCCGCCAGCCCGACCAAAATGCCGAACACGCCTCCAAGCCCGGACATCGCGACCGCCTCGATCAGGAATTGCAGGAGTACGTCGCGGGCGCGCGCCCCGATGGCGAGGCGAATGCCGATCTCGCGCGTGCGTTCGGTGACCGAGACCAGCATGATGTTCATGATGCCGATGCCGCCGACCAGAAGGCTGACGGCGGCGACGGCGGACAGAAAGGCCGTCAGTATGGCCGTAGTATTTTGAACGAGACGGCTAATCTCCTGCAGGTCGTTGACCTGAAAGTCGCTCGCTGCGCCGGTTCCAATGTGGCGGCGCTCGCGCAGCAGCGTCTCGGTCCCCGACTTCGCCTGCTCGGTCTGAGACGCATCTCTCACCGATGCCCAGATCATGCCGACATCCGTGTTTCCAGCGATGCGCCGCTGAACCGCGCGGATCGGCATGACCACGATGTCGTCCTGATCCGGTCCCATGGTGGATTGGCCCTTGACTGAGAGCACGCCGATGACCCCACAGGAAATCTTTCCGATCCGGATGTCGGCGCCGATGGCGCGCTGGGCGCCGAACAGCTCCTCGCGCACCGTCTCTCCTACAATGCAGACCGCCTTGCCGGCCGCCAGTTCGGTAGCGGCGAATTCGCGTCCCTCCGCAAGAGGCCACTCGCGGGCAGTGAAGAACTCGTTTGTGGTTCCTGTTGTCGGCGTGGTGCGGCTGCGATTGCCGTTCACGGCGACGGTCGAGCGCTGCACCATGGGCGCCACCACCGAAAGGCTGGACACATCGCGCCGGAGCGCGTCCACATCCTCCATGTCGAATGGCGAGGCGCTGGTCAGCGTTCCGGGCCGCCTTTCGCCGGGAATGATGATCAGCAGGTTGCGGCCCATCGAGGCGATGTCGCTCGTGATGCTCCGGGTGGCGGCAGACCCGAGACTGACCATGGCGATCACCGCAGCGACGCCGATGGCGACGCCCAGGGTCGTCAACAGCGAGCGCATCAGGTTGTGTCGAATCTCGCGAACAGCGAGGAGGAGGGCATTGGCGATCATGCCTGCTCCATCTCGCGAACTGCGTCGGACGCGATGCGGCCATCGAAAAAACGAATCTGGCGACGCGCAAAGGCGGCAATATCCAGCTCGTGCGTGACGAGGACGATCGTCAGGCCCCGCTGCTCGTTGAGGCGGGCGAGCAGCGCCATGATCTCGTGACTGCGTTTGGAATCGAGATTGCCTGTCGGTTCGTCCGCGAGAATCACAGACGGCGACGTCACCAACGCGCGGGCGATCGCGACGCGCTGCTGCTCGCCGCCTGAAAGTTCGGTCGCCGTGTGGTTCGCCTTCGCCGATAGCCCGACCTGATCGAGCGCCTCGAGGGCTTTGGCGCGCCGATCCTGGCTTGAGGCGCCGCGATACAGCAACGGCAGCTCCAGGTTTTCGAGCGCCGTCGTGCGTCGCATCAGGTTGTAGCCCTGGAACACGAAGCCGATGTAGTAGCGCCGCAGCAGCGCGCGCTGGTCTTGGCAGAGAGCGCCGACATCAACCCCGCGAAAGTAGTAGTGACCCGACGTCGGCGTATCGAGGCACCCAAGGATGTTCATGAAGGTCGACTTGCCGGAGCCGGACGGGCCCATGATGGCGACGAATTCGCCATCGCGAATCTCGAGATTGACGCCGGCGAGCGCCGCAACGGCGGTCTCGCCCCGGCCGTAGACCTTGCTCACGCGCCGGATGTCGATGAGGGCGGGCTGGGTCATTTTCCTGAGACCGACCGCGCGAAGCTTGACGGCGCACCGGCCCCGGTCAAGCGGACTTGCGGCCGGGGAGTAACTCTGAGCGTTGCTGCGGTGGAGGGGCTGAGGCTGGCTGCTGCATGGCCGATATCGACTACGAGGTCGTCGCCGGCGCCGATTTCACCTTCGAGAACCTGCGTCCGGGTTCCGTCACTGGCGCCTAGCTTGAGATCGCGAGGTTCGAGCGTTCCATTTTTCGATACCCAGACACGCCCCCATTCGACTCCGCTTTCGGTTTCCGGCGCCGCCGGCGCCCTTGGGAGGAGGTCTTGCGGCGGGATGAAGCGTAAGGCGCCGTTCGGGACTAGGATGGCGTCTTCGATGCTGGCTGCCTCTATGTCGGCTGTCGCGGTCATTCCGGGTCTGAGGAGATCGTTCGAATTGTCGACCCACAGCACGCCCTGGTAGGTGACCACCCCGTTCACGGTTTTCGGCGAGTTGTGCACTGATACGAGTTCCGCCATGAAGCGGCGCGAAGGATAGGCGTCGACCGCGAAGCTGGCCTTCAGGCCCGCGCGCACCTGTCCGACATCCGCCTCGTCAATATCGACGTCGAGCTCCATGTGAGACAGATCGCTCGCCAGGGTGAAGAGCACCGGTGTCTGCAGCGATGCTATGACCGTCTGGCCAGGCTCGATCTTGCGGTTCAGCACGACGCCGTCGATCGGAGACCGGATCGTCGTCTTCGACAGCAATGTCTGGAACTGGTCCACTTGCGCCTCGGCGAGGGCGAGGCTCGCCCTCGCACGATCGAGGTCGGCGATGGCGCTCTCCAGGCTTTGCTGCGAGACGGCCTGCTGCTGCGCGAGTTTCCGTGCGCGCTCCAGCGCTTTTGCAGCCTGGAGGACAGTGGCCTGTGCTTGCGCATGGCTGGCTCGCGCCTGCCTGAGTTGGGCCTGGATCTGGTCCGTGTTGATCTGGGCCAGCGTCTGGCCCTTCCGCACCTTGTCGTTGAAGTCGACGTAGACAGTATCGATCCGCCCCGAGACTTCGGCGCCGACCTCGACTTCATCGCGGGGCGCCAGCGTGCCTGTAGCGCTTATCGCGATCTGCAATGAACCGCGCTCCACGGGCTGGGTGACGTAGTCCGTGCCGCCGCCGCCACGGAGCAGGAAGTAGGCCGCGACAGCCAAAATCAGCCCTGCGACCAAGGCGATTACCGCCCACGTGCGCATGGACCGCCTCTGGGTGCGACCGAGGCCGAGTCTCGACATCATTTCCGCATCGGGCGCCGGCTCGACCCCGGATGTCGCGAGAGTCGTGTCGTCCATTTCGACGGTCCAAATGTAAGAGCGGCTGCCGCTTTACGAGTGCGGCCCTAGTCAAAACACTAAGAAGAAGCTGTGGGCCGGCCTTGACGCGGCTCAAGCCGGATGTCCTCCCCGCTTCTGCCGCCGGGCGCGTTGGCGCGCCTGAAGAACCAGAGTTTGGCCGCTTCGGTGACCGCCACATAGCCGCCGGCCATCACGACAAGCGCCGCCAGCACGCGGGGGGGAAGCGGTTGAAACCCGAACATCGTCGAGACCTCGCCCAGATAGGGCGCCGCGAAGGCGACAATGGCCACCAGAGCCGTCGCCCAGGCGAGCAATCGGCCCGGCCGGTTGCGCCATGCAGGACCTTGCGTGCGGAGCACGAGCGTCACCGCCAGCTCGGTCAGCAGCGACATAACGAACCATGATGTCTGGAACACCGCCTCGTTCGACCGGACCACCCAAAGGAGGAACGCAAAGGCCAGCAGATCGAAGAGCGAGCTGATCAGACCGAACATCAGCATGAAGCGCTGAATTTCGCGCGAACCGAGGCGGAGCGGCGACCTGATCTGATCGGGCGTCACCGTGTCCGAGGCGAGCGCCAGCATGGGAAGGTCGGAGAGGAGGTTGTTCAGCAGGATCTGCTTTGCCGCCAAAGGGAGAAAGGGCAGGAATGGCGATGCGATCGCCATGCTGACCATGTTGCCGAAGTTGCCGCTGATCGTGATGCAGATGAACTTCATCGTGTTGGCGAAAGTGCGCCGCCCATCCTCGATACCTTCCCGCAGCACGTCGAGGTTGCGGCTTGTCAGCACGATATCGGCGCTCTCCCGCGCGACGTCGACTGCCTGCTCGACGGAAATGCCGACATCGGCGGCGTAGAGCGCCGGCGCGTCATTGACGCCGTCGCCGAGATACCCCACTGCGTGGCCGGTGCGTTGCAGGGCGCGGACGAGCCGCTCCTTGGCCTGGGGGTCTACCTCCGCGAAGAGTGTCGTCCTTTCCACGATGTTCCACAGCGCCTCTTCCCTCAGCTGCGCGATGTCTTCGCCAGTGACTACGGAGCCCGCATCCAGCCCGATCAGTCCGCCGACATGAGCGACGGCATAGCGATTGTCGCCGCTGATCACTTTCACCGCCACGCCGAGGTCGGCGAGATCGCGGATGGCTTTCGCCGCATCGGGCTTGGGCGGATCGCTGAAGGCGAGGAGACCGGCGAGGCACATGTCGGTCTCGTCTTCGATCGCGTAGTCCGCCCGCGTCGGCAGTCGCCGGGTCGCGAGCGCCAGCACCCGGAAGCCAGCTTCGCCCCGCCGTTTGAAGTCCTCCTGCAGCTTGGCTAGCGCGGGCGCATCGAGCGGCGCCGGTCCGGTCGGCGTCATCCAGGAGGAACACAGCGCCAGCACGTTCGAGAAGGCGCCTTTGGTGATCATGAGGCGGGCATCCGCATCCTCCGGCGTCTGCACGACGATGGTCAGGCGCTTGCGCAGGAAGTCGTAGGGAATCTCGTCGACCTTGATAAACCGGCCGGTGCTCAGTCCATCTCGCCGGCCGGAGTCGAGGATCGCCTGGTCGAGAGGGTTCTCGATCCCGGTTTCGAAGGCTGCATTGAGGAAGGCAAGCTGGCCCACTTCGGCGGATGGCTGGCCGTCACAGGAGAGAGCCGCCTCCAGCCGCACTTCGCCTTCCGTAAGTGTCCCGGTTTTGTCAGTGCAGAAGACCGTCATGCCGCCCAGATTTTCGATGGCCTCAAGGCGGCGCACGATGACGCCTTTGCTCGCGAGCCGCCGCGCTCCGTCGGCCAGCGTCACGCTCATGATGGCGGGAAGAAGTTCGGGAGACAGCCCGACGCCGAGCGCCACGGAAAAGAGCAGGGAATCCAGGAACGGTCGCCCGAGCAGCTGGTTGGCGATGAGAACCAGCAGCACGATCGCGATCATCACCCGGATCAGCATGGCGCCGAGACGTCTTATGCCGCGCGCGAAATCCGATTCGACCCGCTTGGCCGCAAGGCGTTCGGCGATCACGCCAAACTGCGTGCCGCGGCCGGTGGCGACTACCAAGACATCCGCCACGCCGCTTCGGACCGAGGTTCCATGGAAGACCATGTTCGTGCGCCGCGAAAGCGACGTAGTCGAAGGCAGCTCGCCCGGTCGCTTTTCGACCGGGAAGGATTCGCCCGTCAGCGGCGCTTCGCCGACCAGGAGATCCTGCGCGCTGAGCACGATGGCGTCCGCGGGGACGACAGCGCCGGCGGAGAGCCGCACGACATCGCCTACAACGATCTCGCCGAACGGGACGTTCACGACCTGGCCGTTCCGAAGCACTTTGGCCGTGAGGGTGAGGCGCCGGCACAGGGCCGCCATAGCAGTGGATGCACGATATTCCTGGGCAAAGCCGAGCAGGGTGCTGCCCAGGACCATTGACAGGATGATCGCAGCCTCGAGCCAATTGGCGAGACCCGCGGCCACCAACGCCGCGAAAATCAGGATGAGCACGAGCGGATTGCTGAACTGACGCGCAAGTAGCTTTGCGGCGGTTGCGTCCCTGTCGACGCCTAGCGTGTTCGTTCCGAAGCGTCGCAATCTGAGGGCTGCTTCTTCGGACGAAAGGCCCGTGACCGAGGATCCGAGCTGCAGGAGCAGGCTTCGCGCCGGCTGCGCCCAACAGGCGGCTGGAATGTTGAAGCCCTGGGCATCCAGGCCAGCCGCACTCGGTGCGCGCGCCGAATGGTCCCGAGACCTTCTCCTTCGGAACATGCTCAGACCAGTATCTCTTGGCCAACCTCACCAGGAAGCTAGGGCGGTCGACGAATAGCGATCCGGATCGACCGCGACTTGATCATGCGCAAAGCGCACGGATCAGCGCACTGGAAAATGCAACCTTCAATGGAGGTTCCAGCAATGGCGAACTTGAGCGTGGATCCTGTCTTGACCCCTTCTGGACAGGCGCAGGGCGAAGGCGGCCTCCGTGCTTATCTTTCCCACGTCTATTTGAAGGTGAGCGCAGGGCTTGTCGTGTCGGCGGCGATCGCGTGGTGCATCGCTAACCTGCCGGCGGTGCGCGGCATCTTCTTCGTCGTGCAGGACGGTCTCATAGGCCTGACGCTGTGGGGGCTGCTGCTGGCGTTCTCGCCGCTCGTGGTCATCCTGATCGCTGGGTTTGCACTCCGCGACCGCTTCGCTCAGGGATCGGGTGTGCTCTATTGGACCGTTGCGGCGCTCATCGGCGCCTCGCTCAGCGTTCTCTTCCTCGTCTACGCGGGCGCCGAGCTGGCGCTCACCTTTCTGGTGACCGCAGGCGCTTTCGCCGGTCTAAGCGCCTGGGGCTATATGACCCGGCAGAATCTTTCGGGGCTTGGCAATTTTCTGGTCGTCGCGCTGTTCGGCCTGATCCTGGCGATGGTCGTCAACTTGTTCGTCAAGAGCGCTGCGGCCGATCTGGTGATCAACATCGTCGGTGTTCTGGTGTTTTCGGGATTGATCGCGGTAGATACCCAGCGGCTCAAAGATTACTACTATCAAGCTGCCAATGACGAAGAGCTTGAGGCCAGCAGCAACTACGGCGCGCTGACGCTCTATCTCAACTTTATCAACCTCTTCCAGTTCCTGCTGTCGATGACGGGCTTGCGATCACGACGCTGAACGGAGACCGCTCGTATTGTAACCTGCGTCAGCCGGGATTGTCCGTCTGTGACTCAGAAGACCGGCCAGCCATCGCTTGCGCCGATCATGCATCCGTTGGCAAGCGCAGGGCGTCTTCCTCGAGTCCGCCGGGGATGCTGAGCAGAGCCGACTTGCCGGACCCTGACGGGCCCCGGCCGGCGCATTCCATCCGGCGTCTTCTGAAACGCGTCCCTTTTTTTATTGCAGTGTTCGGAATCATACGAACGCGCCGCAATGAAGCGGCTATCCATTTCATTGGAGCGCATCGACCTCGCATGCACGATCCGCTCCGGCGTCGATCGGGAGCAGGATCTCTCGCCTTCGCTCAACGCCCCGCGGTTGCCCATTGCGCTCGCGGGGCGTTCAAACCGGCTTGCCAAAAGCGGAAGTGAAGTTTGGCGGCCCCGTGATGTCTCATGTGGAAACAGTGTCGCGCTTCCGGACTGGCATGCGAGATGCGCCATTGACGCGAGTCAAGGAAACGCAACGCCGAAGGTCTATCTGAGCAGATGTCAGAGGTTTTGGAGGCGGACAGCAATGGTTGAGCATGGAGCATCGCAAACCGGATCGGGGGCGCAGACCGAAGTCATACGAAGGCTCTGCGGCGACATCCCCGACTGGAAGCTTGTCGCCATAGCTGCATTGTCGCCGGGAGTCAGCGATCTTGAGCTGGCGGTTGCCTGGGCCGATAATGAGGATGAATCCCGGCAGCAGCGCCCGCTCTCGGGCGTCACGGCTCAAATCTACGACATCCTGACGTCGGACGAGGAAATCGACGAAGAGCGCTGATGTGGTCCGGCCCCCCGGGTCCCTGAACCGGCCTGCCGGGCTGAACGCGCACTTCGAGCCGCGCCACAGACCGGCAACCAGCTCGCTCCCGCATCGCGGGCAGCTGAATTGACGGAACGCAAAGCGCTCGCGCCCTGCTTGCTTTCAGGTGCTGCGTCTTTGATGGAGAATTCGATGCGTCGACCGACTGCTCTCTCCCTGGCCGTATTGATGCTGACGACCAGCTCCTTGATTTGTCCAGCCTCCGCCCAACACGGAGATCGCGATGGACCGCCGCCGCCTCATAGCTATTGGGAAAGCCGTCGCGATCCGCCCCCCGGCCATGAGTTTCGTAAGTTTCCCGATCCGGCGCCGCATTGGGATGACCGGACACGGCCGCCGCCCAACTGGAATCGCGGAGAGTGGTCTCTTAGACAAGATTGGCTCCGTCGCCACGGACATGATGATGATCACGATTCTGCGGTCGGTCTCGTAGTCGGCGCAATTCTTGGATTTGCGCTAGGCGCGGCAGTCGTCGACAGTCAGCAGCAACAGGATTATGCCATATCCCGCCTCAATGATCCGGGCTGGATCGCCTATTGCGCGCGGCGGTACGGATCCTTCGATCCCTATACGGGAACCTACCTGGGAAGCGATGGCTTACGGCACTACTGTCGGTAAGAAACGCTTCTCCATGTGAGACCGCCCTTTGATAATTCTCACAAAGGATCGCGTGACAGCCCCGCTCATGCGGGTGAGCGCGATTGCCGAAGCGCTCGCACCGTTTCCGTCGATCCGCTCATGCACCTATCATCGGAAGTAGAGTCCGACGACGGTGGCTTCCTCCAGAAGGCTGCCTCGCGCAGTGCGTTCCACCATCCGACACGACGGGCGGGGCGAGAGTTCGAGCTTGTCCCGGGAGAGCGCCAGCAGCCGGAGCCGGTAGTGATGTGGCCGATCGCCGTGCGGCGGACAGGGGCCGCCATAACCGACTTTCCTGAAGTCGTTGACTCCCTGAGCGAGACTCGCTGAAGCCGAGGCGGCCTCGGCGAGGCCGCTTGTTGTCGCCATGATGTCGTAGACAGCCCAGTGATAGAAAGCGCCATGCGGAGCGTCGGGGTCCACCAACACAATCGCCAGGCTGCGCGCGCCCACAGGGACATCACCCCACGTAAGGGAAGGCGACATGTTCTCGCCGTCGCACGTGTAGCGCGACGGGATGGCGCCGCCGTTGTCGAATCCACAAGATCTCAGCCACATCGCCAGCCTCCTCAACTCATTTCAAGAACCACTTGTGCCCGCCGATTTCTTGATCGCCATCAAAAGCCGCACGGATTTCCGGTCCACTCGCGCTGGTGTTTGCGCGGCCGTGGCGCGCGCTAGCGGAAAGGCTGCGGCGTTTCTCAAACTTGAAAGTGACGCCCTGAGCGAGAGACCCGGCGCCCGACTTCCCAGCATAAGCCGGCGTCCTGCCCAGCGGGAGCCGCGATTGCTAGACCGGCGCGCCAGCGTCGCCGGAAAGGATCACCTCGTTGAGACGTTTCAGCAGAGCTTCGCGAGCCTTGTCGTTTGGCGCGGTGTCCAGCTTCTCGCGAAGAGCCGTGAAAAACGCGACCCGCGCATTGTGCCAGTCGAGCTGCGACATCGCTTCCGGGCCGATCCTGGGAGCAGGGCCCTTCAAACATTCCGCCGGCGCCCTCGGCCGAAGGCGATAGGACTGGTCCAGCTGCGCAATAGTGATGCGATCCTCAGCGAGGCCGCTGCGGACGAGTCGCGATCGAAGACCGTCGAGATTCTGGACCTCGCCATGAGTCAGAAACACTGTTCCATTGATCGGGCTTCGCGAATTGACCCACTTGACCAGACCCGACGCGTCCGCGTGCCCCGAGTAGACGTCAGTCTCTCGAATCCGCGCCCGAACCGCGACCTCGTCGCCCTGAATGCGCACATCGCGCCGACCGTCAAGCAGCAGCCGTCCGAGCGTGCCGACCGCCTGATAACCGACGATGAGGACGGTGGCGTCTTCGCGCGGCAGCAGGCGCCGGAGGTGGTTTCTGACGCGGCCAGCATCGCACATCCCGCTTGCAGCCACGATTATGTGCCAGCCGCGCTGACGTTCGAGTTCGCGGCTTTCGGCGGCGCTTTCGCTGAAACGAAGCAGTCGCGATTCGCGCAAGGCTCGGAAAGGGTTCGCGCCGGATTCCCGCTGGCCGGACCGGAAGAAGACGTCGCTGGCCTTTATGGCCAGCGGACTGTCGAGAAAAATTGGACCCGGCGGCGCCTCGGTCTTCTCCATCAGATCGAGGAGATCGACCAACAGCTCCTGCGTTCGTTCGACGGCGAAAGCGGGTATGAGCATAGGACCGCCAGCGGCGTGCGCCGCCTTGAGCTCATCCGCGAGAGCCTTTCGTCGCGCTTCGGTTCCGACCGCAACACGCTCAACCCCGCCGTAGGTGCTCTCGACGATGAGATGGTCCACGCCCGATGGACCTTCGGGGTCATCGGCAAAGTCCCGCGCTCCCGGGCCGACATCGCCGGAAAAGCACAATCGGAGGGGAGGGGATCGCCCTGCCGATTCAATCTCGACCTCGATCGATGTCGAGCCGAGAATATGGCCCGCGTTCCACCAGCGCGCCCGGAAGCCTGGCGCCACGGCGGTCCAGTCATCGAGCTGAACTGTCTGAAACAAGGTCAGCGTCTCACGCGCATCGGCGGCGGTGAAGATCGGCTTGAGGTCAGATCTTCCACGCCTGCGATTCCGCCGGTTCAGCTGATCCACCTCAATTTCCTGGATGGTTCCCGAGTCAGGGAGGAGGACGGCGCAGAGATCGCGCGTGCCGCCCGTCGCGTAGATAGCGCCCCTGTATCCGGCCAGGGCAAGCTTGGGCAGGAGGCCGCTGTGATCGATGTGCGCGTGGGTCAGAAGAACAGCGTCAAGGGACGCCGGGTCGAATGGAAAGGGTTCATAGTTCAACTGCTTCAGGGTCTTGGTGCCCTGAAACATGCCGCACTCCACCAGCACCCGGACGCCCGCGGCCTCCAGGAGATAACAGGCTCCGGTGACACAGCCAGCGGCGCCGTAAAAACGGAGTATCGCTTCTGTTTCCATTGCCTTGCTCCGGGCGATCACAAACGGCTAGCGGCAAACGCCGGTTTCGCCACTACGCCCGATACGGTCAGCTCGGCGCATGGTAATTCCGAATGCCTCTCGAACGGTCGGGCGCCGTTGATCAGCGGCGCCCGCACGTGTCTCAGACGCCGACAGACACCTTGTCCTCGACGCTGGCGACTCCCGGCGCCGACCACGCTGCGGTTTCGGCAAGCTCCCGCTCGAACCAGGCGCGGACCTTTCCGTCCAGCCGGACCTTGTCGCCATCAACGGTCACCCGGATACGCCCGGCATCCGTCGTCGCCTGACGTGAAAGAGCATCTTCGATCCGCTTCTTTACATCCGCCGGCTGAATGCGCGGTTTCACCTCGATGAGATTGGTCACGCCGCGGACGCCTTGCAGGTTCCGAACAACGTTTTCCGCCGCGGTTTTCTCGAACTGCCAGGTTAGCTTGCCGGTTAGCGTAACGTAGCCCTTCTCGACCTTGGCTTTGACCGCGCCCTTGGGCACTGTGGTGTCCCAGTCAATGACGTTGGCGACTCGCGTTGCGATCGATTCGTCCGAAAAAGGCTGCGCGAACGGACGGATCTGCAGATCCTCGACATATCCCCGCACGCCGTTGACCCGCTTCACCGCCGCCTCCACATCGAACTTCTGCGCGTAGGTCGCGACATAGCCGGTGAGGCGCACGATGCCGTTTTCAACAGCGATGCCAACGTCGTTGGCGTCGAAGGACGGATCCCACTCGAGTTCGTCCTGCACCTGTTTCTTTAGGGTTTTATCGTCCATGATCCTGCTCCTTTGCACATCGCCTCGTGGGCGAGTTTTTCAAGCTCGCAGAGATTGCGGTTTTCATATTGACGGCGATCAATGAGTTGCGGCGGAGAGCGCGCCAAGCGGTGATCGCACGGGCGCCGACGCCTCAACGTGTCGTTTGCGAAATGCTACACGCTCGCTGTTCCCGATCGTGACAAGTTCCCCCTGGATATCTTTCGCTCTCTCCATCGCGGTTGAAAATCCAGCGTTCGGTGGCGGGCGCGTCACCCTGGTTCCTATTCGCCAAGTTGTTGATCGGGATCAAGAACCTCGCCTTCAGTTCGGCACGATGTTTCGTGCGTTTTGGTTTTTGATCAGTGAAGCAATGCCCCCAATCCATCGTAGCACGATGCTTTCGGTCTGCGAGGCAGCTAAGTTCGCCAAGCGCGCGAGAACGCGCCCGATTTGGGCGGCTAATAAAGGAACGAAACTCATGCGCTATCTTATCATCGGTGCGGCGGCTTTTTTGGCGGTAGCTGCCCCAGGCATTGCTACAGCCCAGACGGGCTATGCCGGTGCTGCCTATGGTAACATTGATGATGGGGCGGATAGCTCTGAGGTATATGGCGGCGAAGGTTCAGTCGCTTTCCAGGCCTCGGACACGATCTCGGTCGAAGTCGACGCCTCCATCCTCGACGGCGACGTATCCGACACGGCCACCGGCCTCACCGGGCACGTCTATGGCCGCAACGACGATCACCTGTTCGGCGGCTTCGTCGGCATCGCCGATTCAGGCAGCAGCCAGACCTGGAACGCAGGCCTCGAAGCCAACAAGTACTTCTCCAACTGGACCCTGGCCGGGGCTGTCTTCTACGCCAACAACGATGACGTCGACGCTGACGGCTATGGCGTGAACGCGGAAGCGCGGCTGTTTCCGACCGACAATTTCCGGGTGCAAGGCAATGTCGGCCTGGCCAGCGCCAATTTCAGCGGCAATGACGACACGGCCATCACGCTCGGTGTGGGCGGCGAGTATCAATTCGATGGTTCGCCCGTCAGCATCGCGCTGGGTTACAACCACACGGAACTCACCGACGCCAATGACGAAGTTGATGCGCTTTGGGTCGGCATCCGCTTCAATTGGGGCGGCACGCTGCGCGAGCGCGACCGCAAAGGCGCAAGCCAGGCAGGAATCCTTGGCTTCGGCTCGTCTTTCCTCGGTCTCTAAGGCATCGTGATACGATCAGCGGCGCCCCGGCTTCGGCCGGGGCTTTTTTTAACCCCCACAAGCCTCGCGACGTCAATTCGGTGACCGTTTCCGGTGAATTCCTGCCGAGCGCCATCGCGCGAGTCAGTGCCATCCCTCGGCGACCGCTTGCCAGTTCCGCTGGGATTTTAGCGAATGTCGGCTTGATGGCGCGGGCGAGGCGATCGTCGGTGAACGTGAATGTCCGGCTGAGGATCCAGATGTCGTGGAAATCCTTCATGCGGGTGTTGTCGCGTCCGAGCGACATCATCGCCTCGATTTTTCCGCGATCACCGGTTCAGACTCGATTTCCCCACGACGCGCCTTGGAGGGATCGGTTCCGTTCAGGCCATTTATGAATTCGGAAAAGCCTTGCACCGGCGCCGTCTCGTGGCGACTTCGCCCATGAAGTGCTTCGTCGCTTCATCGCCAAGGAAGAACCGATTGAGAGTTCGCTTCATCGCCATCGCTCCACGTCCTCATCCTAAAGGTACGTGTTGCGCTCACCGATTGAGACCACCGCCCATTCCGGCTATTTCTTGCGCGAACGGGACGTATGCGCACGCCGCAACCGACCGGCTCCCCTGCGAGGCCAAGGCAAGCGCCCATTTCTTTGAAAGCATGCCGCGCGAGTTGGCGAGCGCTGAGAGGACTACGCCGCTTTCAGTTCTTCAGCGTGTCCAGGTAAGCAGAGAGATCATCGATCCGGTCTGGATCGACAATCAAGTTGGGCATGGTGCGATGCGAGGTGCGCAGCAGGGCGCTGAGCCCCATTCTCGTCACGCCAGGCGTATTGGCGATGAACTCAAATGTCGGCGCCTTTGGATTGGGAGATTGGGTTTGACCGGCTGCGACGGCGTGGCAATCGGCGCAAGCCCCTTCGGCATACACAAGCCCCGGTGAGCGTGTCGCGGTAGCACTCGGGACCTGGCCAGGAGTGCTCTTCGTGTCCGGCTGTTCTTTGCGCTGGAGATCGCAAGCCGCAGTGCAAATGCAGGCCGCAACTATCATCGCGAAGAGCCGCGCGGCTTGACGCACCCGGCTGTCGACCATTTTCGACCCGATCCCGTCAATCATGCTAATTGCCCCTTGTTGCATCCCGCCCCTGGACTACGCCGCCAGCTCCATCAAGTGTCGAACATTTGCGGCATCTTGCACAATTTCTTCGAACGCCTGCGACGCGGAGACGCTGGTTCTCGCTCGCTGTTTTTTGCTTCTTGCCTCGAGGATATCGGCCAGTGCCGCCCGGCCCCGACTGACTCTGCTTTTGACGGTCCCGATTTCGCATCCACAAATCCTCGCGGTCTCCTCGTAAGAAAGGCCTGCGGCTCCGACCAACACGAGCGCCTCCCGTTGAACGTCGGGAAGGAGTTGCATTGCGTTTCTCACGTCGAGCAGCTCCTCGCTCGTTGACGGATCATCGTTCGCGACGAGGACGTTTTCGGCCACCACCGGATCGAGTGGCGCGTTTCGCCAGGCGCGGCGGGTATCCGAGATGAATTGGTTGCGCAGAATGGTGAAGACCCAGGCCTTCAGATTTGTGCCGGGCTGATAGCTCGTGCGCGATTTCCAGGCCTTTGTCATGGCTTCCTGGGCCAGATCATCGGAGTCTGACCGGCCCGCCAGACTGCGCGCAAAGGCGCGGACGTGTGGAATCAGCGAGACAAGCTCGGCCTTGAATGTCTTGTCGTCGACAACTTGAGACTTGATCATTTCGCGCTCCTTCCGAGAGCTCAGCTAAGGTCTTTGCTTCACGTGATGACTTTCAGCTTGCGAGCCGCATCGGGCTGTCGTCGGCCTCTCCGCCCAGGGCCAGCTCCTCGAGCACTTCGCGGCGGGTGATGCGGCAGTCATAGAGCGACGTCATGCGGATCCAGCCACGCCGCTGGAACTCACTCATCTGACGCGAAATCGTCTCCAACCGCAGCCCCAGAAATTCGCCCATCTCACCGCGACGCATTGGCAGGCGGAATGCTTGGTCATTGGGGGCGCCGCAGAGGTCCGATATCGAGATCAGAAACGAGGCCAGCTTCTGTTCCGCCGATTGCGCGCCGATCGACGCGAGCTGCGCCTGGGCTGCCCCGAGCTGGCGTCCGAGCTGCCCGAGCAACTGCTGCGTCAGTGTTCCGTCGCTCGCGCAGATTTCGGCGATTTTTCCGATCGGCATCGAGCGTACGGTCACATCGGTGATTGCCTGGCACCCATTGAGATGGTCGGCATCCGACTCAAGGCCGAGGATCGAGCCGGCATTGGCGAAACCCACTACCTGACGCTGGCCATCGATCAGAGTGCGATAGAGCTTCATCCATCCGCTCTTGACGACAAAGACGTGGGTGCGCGCATCTCCCTCGAAAAACAGATGCTCGCCGGCGTCCAGCTCACGATCCTGCGTTGGGGAAGGGCGAGTCGACCTGAGTTCCCTCGAAGCCTGTTGTCCGAAATCTGTGATCCGTCCGTCTGCGATGCACATCCAACCATCTCCATCACTTGTGTTGTTGGAGGCATCCTCGATCGCGCTCATGATGCGTGTTTGCCGGAGTGTGACGGGCCGTGTGACGAACTATGACACGGTGGGGGCCGATACGCGGGCGATCGCGCCGGCAGGCAGCTGCTCTCACGTTCGAGCCTCCCGGCTGAATTTGTGGGCTATTCTCGGTGGGCTGTGCTCCACACTCCCAGCAGCCGCCTGTTCGGCGCTGGACCCCGAGGACGCCTGCAATCAGCATGTGTACGGTACCGCACACAAGTGCGGTTTGTGCCTGCGTAACAATCGGCTATTGTTGAGTGAGCGTTCGGCGCCAAATTGGTGGCCCTCGCGCCAGTTCCGATGGAGCCCGGTCATCAGTTGATGGACGCCAATTTCTTTTGGCGCAGGCATGATGGGAGGGGAGACCAGTTCATGGGTGAGGCCAGAGGGCCATCCGGTGATCGCAAGGTCACAATACTCATCGTCGATGACGATCCGAGCATACGCGAGACGCTCGCCGATTTTCTCGATGGCGAGGGCTATGCGGTGCTCCAGGCCTGCAGCGTCACCGAGGCCCGCAGACAGCTGGCTCAGGGACCTGATTTGATCCTTCTCGATCTCACCATGCCGGGCGGCGACGGGCTGACCTTCGCGGCCGAACTCAGGGGCCGTGGAACGACGCCGATCATCATCATCTCAGGCAAAGGCGGGATGATCGATCGGGTGGTAGGTCTTGAAGTTGGGGCCGACGACTATCTTTCGAAGCCTTTCGAGCTTCGCGAGCTTCTGGCTCGTGTGCGAGCCGTGTTGCGACGAAGGCAGCCGCAGGACGCAGACAACAATGCCCCGTCGGTAGACATTGCGGGCCAGACAGCGCTGTTTGGCGGGTGCCTGCTGCTGATGCCCGAGCGGCGCCAGGTAGTGAACCAGTCTGGCGCGGTGATCGATCTGACGCCTCGGGAATATAATCTCCTTGCGGCCCTGGTCGAGCGGCCGCGCCGCGTTCATGCGCGTGACGCAATCGCGAGCCTCATGCGGCGGCCCGATGGCGCGGTCGACGATCGCAATATCGACGCACTGGTCAGTCGACTGAGAAGCAAACTGGATGGCCATGTCGATGCGGCCAGCCTGATCCAGACCGTCAGGGGAGAGGGCTACGTCCTGGCCTCAGAGGTCCGCTGGAGCGGAAGTCGTCCGAATTGATCAGCGACGGCCTTCGAGAACGTCGCGAAGCGCACGGGCGAGCTTGATCAGCGAGACCGGTTTCGACAGGAATGGCCGGCTGTCAGGCTTATCCAGTCCGGCCGCCATCTTGGCGGAATAGCCTGACATCAGGACCAGACGGATCGCCGGAGCGACCTTCTCGATCTCGTCAGCGAGCTGGTGTCCATCCATCCCGCCCGGCATGACAACGTCGAGCAGCGCGATCTGGACGTCCGGATCGTTGCGAACCGCCTCCAGCGCGCTTCGGCCGTCGATCGCGACCCGGACCTTGTAGCCGAGACTTTCAAGCCTAGAGACCGTTACAAGCCGGACGTCCGGATCGTCCTCTACCACCAGGATGGTTTCAGCCTGTCCCTGCGGCGGGACGGCGCCGGGCTTGTGCCCTTGTGGCTCAGCCGGTTCCTTCGAACGCGGGAAGAAGAGGCTCACGCGTGTGCCACGGCCTGGCTCGCTGTAGATCCGCGCGTGTCCTCCCAGCTGCTTGAGAAAGCCATAGACCATGCTCAGGCCGAGGCCTGTGCCCTGTCCCACCTCCTTGGTGGTGAAGAACGGCTCCAGCGCCCGGTCGCGGACTTCGGGCGGCATGCCCTTACCATTGTCCGAGACGGAAACACGAACGTAGTCCCCCGGCGGCACTTCCTGGATCGTACGTGGGTCGTCGATCACGCGCGCGTTCTCGGTCTCGATGACGAGCTTCCCACCCGCCGGCATCGCATCTTTTGAGTTGATCGCAAGATTCAGGATGGCGGTTTCCAGCTGATCGATGTCGGCGTCGACCACAGCCGGATCGGCTGAAAGCTGCAATTGTATATCGACGGTCTCGCCGATCGACCGGCGCAACATGTCCAGAAGATTGTTGAAGGTCATATTCAGGTCGATCGCCTGACGTTCAAGGGGCTGACGTCGTGCGAAGGCCAGCAGGCGTTGAGTGATGCGGGCGGCCCGCTCGACAGCTTCCTGCGCCCGGCTCAACGCGCGTTTGGCGCCGGGCGCCTGGTCATAAGCAGCCATCATTTCCAGATTGCCGCCGATGACGCTGAGAATGTTATTGAAATCGTGGGCAATGCCGCCAGACAGCTGGCCGATTGCATCCAGCTTCTGATGGTGGAGAATCATCTCCTCGGCCCGCTTCTTCTCCGTAAGGTCGTAGATGATGCCGATGAAGCGCGTCGATCCGGCAATGCTGGCTTCGCCCACCGACAGGTACATGGGGAAGATCGTGCCGTCCGATTTGAGGCCTTTGAGTTCGCGGCCGACGCCGACGATCCCGCTGACGCGTGCATCACGATCCCGGGCCAGGTAGCCATCGTGTGCTTCCGCAAAGGGCGATGGCATCAACGTCGAGACGTTGCGCCCGATCAGCTCGCCTTCTGCATAGACGAAGAGCTTCTCGCAGGAAGGATTGACATAGCGGATGATCCCGGTCGCATCGATCACAATCAGGCCGTCGACCATTGTTTCGGTGACGACGCTGAACTGCTGGTCGGCAAGTAGTGCTTTCAGAGCGTGCTCCGATGCCGTCTGAACATCTTTAAGCCTATAGGATCCGCGATCGTCGGGATAGAATGAAACAGACGGGTCAGACCGCTCCGTTCTCGCCCGAATCCTATGTGCTTGCCCCGCGTGACATCGGAATGAAGGGCACACGAACGCCTGCCTTCGGTTCAATACAGTCATCTGCGGATAGCCGTATTCCCTAAGGCGTCGTCGCGGCCTGCGAGATGGTCTGTCAGTCCGAAGCGTGGGCTCGTCCAATATATCGGCATCTCGGAGCTGCACGAGGGCAATGCCAATCTTTCAAAGCCACGAGATCACCAGGGTGGGTGACGGCACGCCTGTCCGATCCTCTAGCGCCGTCCAGCGTGCGTTGAGGTCATCAACAAGCGAACGGTTGTTGCTGATGAAAGCGGCAATGTTTTCGGACTGTTTGTTGCGCCGCGTTCCGACCAGGATAAGTGCAGCCTGCTGGTAAGCCTCTTTGGACGTCATAGAAGCAGGATCGCACTGAGGTCAGCCAGTCCTTGTTGATAAGAATCAAACCCCGAGTTGATCCGATGTCGCTGCTTCAAGGCGGAAAGGACCTACCGTCCAGTCGTCCGCATATCCGTTAATAAGGGATCCGAACAAGATTGACGTCGCCAGCCCCGAGCGATCGGTCGGCTAGGCGTGAGGTTGAAGCACCGCCCAGTAAGCTGCCTCTCGAATCTGTGGACGTCTGGACGGTCGGGGGCGAGCAGATGACGAATGGCCGTCTCCGGCGATTTCCAGCTGTGCGAGCCTAAAGCGTTCAATGTCCGCTTACAGCCAACAAGCCGACCGTCGAATCGCCTGGCATCCGGGGTCGATGCGCGCCTCCGAATTTGCCTGCCGCGTCCGCCGATCAAGGGACGCTGGCGCTCTTCGCCCTTGACCACCGGCCTCGTGCGGCAGGCGCTGTCGGTTGGGGTCGCGCAAGCGGCCCCGGCTCCGCATTCCGCCGCCGGGAAGCTCATCGGAGCATCCCATGACTGTCCAATCCCCAACCATTCAGTTCATTCCGTTGAACAAGCTGATCGCGTCACCGCGCAATGTGCGGCGTAAGGACCGCAAGGCCGACATCGACGGGTTGGCCGCCTCGATCGCCTCGCGTGGCCTTCTGCAGAATCTCTGCGTCGTCCCCGGGGAAGGAGAGAGGTTCGAGGTCGACGCCGGCGGGCGGCGTCTCCTGGCGCTGAAGCAGCTCGCCAACGCGGGTACGATCGCGAAGGACTTTCCCGTTCCCTGCCATGTCGTCGCCCGCGAGGATGGCCGCGAGGTCTCCCTGGTCGAGAACGTGCATCGCCTCGCCATGGACGCCATGGACGAGGTCGACGCCTATGCGGCGCTGGTTGCCGAAGGCGCCTCACCGGACGAGGTCGCCCGCCGCTTCGGCGCCACGCGGCGGCATGTCGATCAGCGCCTGGCTCTTGCGGGACTCTCGCCGAAGATCAAGGCGGCCTGGAAACGGGGCGATGTCAGCCTTGAAGCGGCTCGTGCCTTCTGTCTTGTGGAGGGTCACGCCCAGCAGGAAGCCGTGTTCAAGAGCCTCGGCCGCCCCGTGACGCACGCCGCTTCCGTTCGTGCCCGGCTGATGGAGGGCCGGATGCGCGCGTCAGACCGTCTGGCGCGTTTCGTCGGCCTTGAGGCCTATGAACTGGCTGGCGGCGCGGTCTTGCGCGATCTCTTTGACACCGACGCCGTCTATGTCGACGATCCCGCGTTGATGACGCGGCTGGCCGAGCAGAAGCTCGAAGCCGACCGCGAAACCTGGCTGGCCCACGGCTGGGGGTGGGCCGAGGTCAATCTCGGTCAGAACCGCGTCGAAGGCGGATATGCGGCCACGCGCCTTCAACCTGACTGGCGGGAGTTCACTGACGCTGAGGAAGCCGAGCTTGCCCGGCTGCGCGGCGAGCTGGAGGTTCTCGACGCCGCGCTAGACGATAACAGCGTGGAGGATGATCCGCGCTGGGAGACGCGCGATGACTTAGCCGGTGCCATCGAAACCCAGCGTCAGGCGGCCCGTGCCTGGGATGCGGATCTGATCGCCCATGCCGGCGTGGTCCTGTCGATCGGTCATGACGGCGAAGTCCACGCAACGCTCGGCGTCATCCGCCCTTCCGACGAAAAGACTATCAAGGTGATCCGCAGAAAGAAGGCGGCTTCGCTCGAAGCGGGCCGGGACGACGCTCAGGAAGATGAGATCGATGTCGATACCGACTGTAACGCGGTATCATCCCATGACGAGAGTTCTCTCCCCAAGGGCGTCATCCGCGATCTGTCGCAGGCGCGCACGCGCGGCATCCGTCTCTTGATAGCGCGAGACCGTGAAACCGCTCTCGCGGTGGCTGTCGCCGCCATGCTCGTGCGGTCCATCTTCCGGAGCGAGTTGTCGGGCGTCGGCGTCGCAGCGCACCCTGCGCACGTCGATGATCTTGATGCGCTGGAGGAAACGCGCGGCGCGCTGATGGCGCACGTGCCGGAGGCCGAATCAGATGTGCTGGGCTGGTGTCTGGCGCAGCCTTCCGGCACGCTGTTGGCGATCCTGGCCGTGCTCGTCGCCGGGTCCATCGACCTCGCGCATGAGAAAGGCTCGCCTTCCGATTGGCACCGTCAAGCGTTGGCGGACACGCTGGCGGAAGCCCTCGATCTCGACATGCGCGACTTCTGGCAGGCGGACGCCAACTACTGGACACGCCTGCCGAAGACGGAGCTTCTGGCTGCGCTGGCCGAGTCGCCGGGTCTGATCGAGAAGCGCGAGAAAGCTCGCGAGGCGGCGCTGAAGGCGCACGCCAAGCTCAAGAAAGACGATCTCGCCGCAAACGTGGGTGAAGCGTTCGAAGGAACCGGCTATCTGCCGGACATCCTTGTCACACCGATCCCGAAAGGTGGCGTTGAACTGACTAACACAGGCGCTGCGGCGATCGTGGCCGAATAGAGATCTTGCAATCTGAAATCGAAAGGGGTCGCCGGCAAAACCGGCGGCCCCTTTCTTTACAGGCCCTAGGTTGGGGGGACGGGCCTGCCAAACCTAAAGCGCAACGTATTCTGCCGCCGACAAGCGAAAATTGCGTGAGACTTGTCGATGCCTCGATCTTTGCCGTCAGAAGTCTATGGCCGTGGAGTGGTTGGCGAAGTCTTGTTGGTGCCCGCCGCATCGCGCGGCGGCTACTAGTAGTAGCCGTAGGGATCCTTGGGAGGTTCTCCTTCCGGGTCGTGGAAATCATCGACGGCTGGAAAGAGCGCCGACTTTTCGAGGGTGAATTCGAGGCCAGTGTCATCGAGCGATGCTAGCAGCGCGGTGAGGCGGTCGCGGACCCATTCGTTCATCCGCGCCATATTGGTCGAGCTGTCCTGGTCCTGCTGGCTCGTCAGCCATGCGCTAAGGCGCGCGACTTCGCGCTGCCGATCCGTGAGCGTGGTCAGGAAAGCGAGCCGGTGGGTTTCTCGTTCGCGACGCAGGCGAGCCTTTTCGCGCCTGCGCTGCATGTGGTCGAACTGCCGCTTCCACTCCTCTCGCTCCTCGCGCTGGACCTTCTCCGCGGCGAGGGAGGCGCGCAGACCCAGGACGATCTCGTCCAGCACCAGCTCAATCTTCTGCGTCTTGCCGTCCGACCAGCGTCGGCGAAGTCCTTGGCCGCCATGTCCCTCGATCTGCACGACGAGGTCGCCCAAATAGATAGTGTCCCACTCCGGGTAGGGGCGTTCGTAAGGGCCTAGATCAAAATCGTTCCAGGGTTCAGTCCTGTTCCACCGGTTCTGAGAGCGTTTCTTTTTCTTCTCTTCTTCTTTCAGTTCTTCGGGAGTCGGAATGTGCTTTTCACGACGCGTCTTCTCCAGAAGCGTGAACGTCAGATCGTCTTGGCCCGCTGCGATGCGCGTGGCCTTGCCTCCGGGAGCGAGTGCCAGACCTTCCTTATCGAGGCGTCGTGCAAGGCCATCCAGAATGAACACGGCGCGCTCGATCTGCGCCGTCGAGACGATGACGCCATGCATTCCTTCGTCGGTCGCGCGAACGGAACCATCGCGTCCAGGTTTGGAGTTTCGCAGGGTCAGCGCCGTG
>Ga0210377_10000964_pt1 | contig 26982 bp, 22 predicted proteins | sample PLM4_65_b1redo_FD_155480 | JGI IMG/M metagenome (GOLD analysis project Ga0210377, IMG submission 155480) | Groundwater sediment microbial communities from an aquifer in East River, Colorado, USA - PLM4_65_b1 redo | ecosystem: Environmental > Terrestrial > Soil > Riparian zone | place: USA: East...
GCATATGAGACAGGCCAAACCATTTATCAAGTCAAACACGAACTCTTTTCAGATTATTTACGTCAACAACTTCGTTCACCTGCGGTTCAGATGACGCTTGCGTAAGTCCATGAGTCTATTCGGGTGGACGGACTCCAGTGAAGAAGATTGGAGCTTGCAACAAAAAGTAAATGCGCAGTGGAAATTCTCGGCGCAAGTCTGGATACGCATCCACTGGAACTGGTTTCAGAAAAAATCGTGGCCGCCGGCGCGATCTCAACTTTGGAAGCGGTTGAAAGGATTGGACGACGAGTTACCGTCGCGGGCGTCCGGCAAACTTCCCATCGCAGTCGTACCGCCAAAGGTGACGCCATGTTATTCCTGACGGTCGAAGATCTCCATGGAACCCTGGATGTCATCCTATTTCCGGATGTTTATCGCACAGTGAAATCCTTTGCCAACTCAAACATCCCCTGCTTCTTACAGGGGTTATGGAAAAGGATACTGGACGCGCAGAAGCTTTTTTGAGAGCGGAGAAAGTTATCCCGATCGGATCATTAGTAACCTAATAAGTAATCCAGCCCTGGTTTGAAGAACATGCCGAGCAATACCTAACTATATACGACATGCACGCCCTGACCACCCTGCCTGGATCGGTTGTATACCGATGCGGGTTATGGATTTACCCTTCAGACACTTGAGCCAAAATTAGATCGATAAGCCTATATTATTGTTCCGCCTTGATGAGAATGGCAGGAACATCATCGGCATGCAATGACAAACCCCGTCCTGATAAAAAGATAGTGTTCCCCTGAATGCGCCCGGTGTTGCTGATCAGTTCTCCCGACCCATCCAGCTGTTCGGTATTCACGATTCGGCAATCATCCAAATAAAGACCTGTTTCATCATCGTGCGCGCTGATCTCCAATTCACGAGCGTTGCGAATTTCTGCCCGCGGGTAAAGATCATCGGTTGGCGTGGCGCTTGACAAACGTGCCAAAATCCGTTCTTTGACGGAATCAATGACCAGTGTCGTCCCTACGAGCTTGGCGCGCCGGGGTGCGATGTTTGACATCCGGCCACCAGGTATGTTGGCCACCGTCTCATTCCAAAGAATCCGCAAAATGCCCACTGGGCTATTTCGAAAATTTACAACTTCAATAAATTCCGATTCGGATTCAGGTGGCTCAATGGAAGGCTGGATCTCGACAACCAATTGATCAAAACCAATATCATTCGGAATACCCAGCCAGTTGCGCGCCCCCTGGATAAAGTCCTTTCGAAGTTTTTGATTTGCAGTTATGGCCTGCCAGCCCCCGGCCGGCAGGGGTGGATAATTTGCAGGGTTGTCATCCGTGGTTGAAGGCATTGGGTATTTAAAGATCTTTCGTCGAAGGAATGCTTCCTCCAGACTTTTCGCAATCTCCGTATTCTCGCCAAACTGAATCCGATCAACAAGAATCAAGGCCCGGCCATAATCAGCCAATGTAATCTCGCCGCCCGGCAGATAATCAAGTGCGCGATAAAAAAGCGTACGCAGCCGACGGGCCAGATCTGCCAACGGTCTACCGGAGGCAGAATACTGGGGATTGGGTTTGTCCTTGTAAACAGTCCTGGCGAGCTCGTTCCGGTATGGGGCATGATGTTTACGTATAACATCCCAAATTGAACCACTCAAAACCGTGCTGGCCTGGTAAACACCCCCTCCGATCGGATCTGTAAGTTCCTCATTATTGAAAAAACTACGGAGCGTCTTTCGTTTTCCATCGCTGAGGAGATGCCCGATGTTTTCCGCAAACTGACTGAATGCGTTTTCTCCGTCCAGCGATCCGCTTGAGAGCCCCATCACATAATCCATCAGGGTATTGCTTTTAAGGGTCATCAGTAATGCAGTTAGGTCAGCAAGGGATTCGTGCAAGGCGCGTGCATGCGGATTACCAGTATTATAGAGATGAGGGTTGATGCCGTCCACGATGGCATGAGCGGTTTCATGGGCAACCGCTTCGCGGGACAGGCTCAGATAGGTGGCCTGGCCTTTGCCATCGGTACCCGGGGAAAAACCAAAATAGATCCTATGTGCCTCACGCACATATCTTGCATCCTTACCCTTCGTCTCTTCGATCGGCCAGCATTCCAGCGGTAAAGGTGAAAATTCCCAGGCTATGGGACGGCCCAACACATTCTTGTTTTCTAAAACACTCATGGTCCGCAGAACACAGGCAAAGGTGCTAACCAGAATAAACTGACGCGAATAGAGTGCGTTCAGGATTTTTTTTCTATCGCCGGTCTTTAGTAAGTCGCGAATCTCAGCAAGGATATTCCCACCCAATGGGCCACGATACCCCCCAATTTTTCCCTTGCCCTTTTCAATGGCCACCTGCTCCGCATCAGAGATCACCACAAGATCTGTCCGGGGGCCATCCTCGAAACTGGAACGAATAAATTCCGCACCCTCGATGGGTGGCAAGGCGTTGCCATCGACACTCATTGTGTCCCAAAAGGATGGATCTTGCAACAAAATCGGGATACGGATTTTCATCTAGCGACCAGGATGCTTCTCATAATAACGATGCAACACTCACTGCAGTCCACGGTTCGTTGTCGAAGTCTCCATGTTTCAGGGATGCCGTGAATTTTCCAGCATGGGCTGCCTTTTGGATATCCGCTTCCAGCAATCCCTGAAGTTTGAGGTTGCGCGACCAGTTTATATTTGTCGGCCAGGCATTGATGGTTTTCCATGTATCATGAACCAATGCATCATTTCCACGATAAACCGTCGGATCCAGGTGTCTGGCAAGTCCCAAAATTGGGACGTCACCTTTATCCTTTTCCTCGGCCAAACCACTGACTGCATACAACAGGGAACATGGGTAGATGCATTTCAAGAAGGCATCCACCTTGTCATTTTTTGAAAAGCCGGCAAGGAGGGCATCCTGCATTTCGTCGGCATCCTGCATGGTAAATATATGGAACCTTTCAAAACGGTTCTTGTGAGTAACCACTTTTTGGAAGGTTTCGAAGTTAACGGCGGGAGCCAGGAATATCAGGTTGCCGAATTTATAATCACGTACAGTTGGGTTGTCAGAATGTCCAAACAAAGCGTCTACAGATTCGATAAAGTAGCTGAGGTGGATGGATCCAGCGCTGTGCCCAATAAGCGACACCTCTGTATCGGGATGCTTCTTAATGTATTCAGCCAACTGTCTAATCACATAATAGCCTCCGTGAGGGACCCCGTTCACTTCCTCAGCAAGATAGGCTTTCCTAGCATTTTCTTTCATTTGATTCCAAATGAGAATGCCAAGGTGATTCAATTTCACTAGGCGGAAAAACTCCTCTGAAATCGTGGCTACAAATCCATGATCCTCCTTGCGGACGAATCTTGCACCTACAGCAAACACCAACTTCCCGAGGAATTCCCCGACGTTTTTCAGCACCACCACATCGACGAGACCCACACCTGGACGTTCGACGAGGGACACCGGTTCCGTTGCGGATGCAAGTCCCCCAACATCATCTTGAATCAAGGTCATCAATTCACCGGCATTCTGATTAAGCGTTTCGACATCCGGGTGAGGCGCCAGCCCCATGCCATTTCCACCCCCCAGCTCACGCAAGTACTCCATGAATTCTTCATCGGCAGAAAGCTTTTCCAGGAAATCCTGTTTATCCTGATCATCAAATTCATCGTAATCAACGACGGCCGGTTCATAAAAAGAGAGTTTGTCCCTATTCTCCTCGATCTCCACATCTTGTAATTGGGGCGGTTCAACCAGTCCAAGACCTCCAGCCCTTGCCTTGGCAGCCAAGGTTTTGGGGAGATATTTCAAAATACGCTTGAACAAAAATGTTTTAGCCAACTCCGCCATATGCCCCTTCAGAAAGGCAATTGGGTCGTCGGCAAGCTCTTCGCCCCAGTCAGTCGCGGCCGACCTGATGCTTTCCTTGATGCCTGTTTCCCATACAAAATAAATGGGGTAAACCTCTTTTGCATTGAGTGCATCAAATAGTATTTTATTTTCAGGATTCTTGTGGAATGGCAAGTTCCCGAACTCCGATTCGCCCGAGACCAACCCCCCGTGAACATAAATGGCAACCTTTTTTTTGCCGGATGCATCCAAATTCGTAAAGATGCGATCGACATTTTCCGGTAACGAAAACTCCAAATCCATGCCACTGGTAGCTTTCAATAGCGCATCCGCCCAGGCAATATGGACCCGGTTAACCTCTGGCAAAACGAACTCATTGGACATGGCGATCTCCTTCCAGGTCGATACACGCATATGGAGTTTATGTCGGATTTCGATGTGGTGATGTGCCACACTGCCAAAACGTACTAATATAATAGCATAACCCAGAAGTGATTTCAATAACTTTTCGAGCACTGAAATGTGTTCACATTTACTTGATTAACACCTGGCCATTCTCTCTTTTCGACTCATTCATCCTGAAGTAAATGTGGCATTAGAGCCTAACGTGCCACCATCGATATCTTTTTGAGATAGATGGTTTACCCGCAATCCAAAGGCTTGGGCGCAGAGTCACATTGGCAGGTGTAAGCCAGACTTCCCGTCGCAGCCGAACCGCAAAGGGCGATGCAATGATATTCCTGATCCTGGAAGATCTCAGCGGGACCTTGGATGTCATTCTGTTTCCGGATGTTTATCGCGCGGCGATATCCTTTGTCAGCTCCAACTAACCTTGCTTATACCGGTATGATGGAGCAGGATGCCGAACGGGAAGAACCCTTTTAGAGGGCGGAGAAGGTTTTATCGTTGAGATAAAAACTCACCCCATATATTCATAGCAAGATAGCGATCATTCCGTCCCGATCTTTTTTCCCACCGATAACAGTGTCAATAACCAACGAACAAAACGCGGCAGATAGGCCAGTCCAATCAAAGTCATAGCCCCAAAAATTAATATTTCTATACGCTCGTAATGTTGAAATAACCAGGTCAGGATTATGATCACGACAAACCCGCTGGCAACTGAAACATTCACCAATCTAACCATCCGAAACATTGCGAAACTTATAGCAGTTGCCAACATGGTCTCCAAGGGAACCACCCAAAACAGCAGCCCAGCAATAACCATCACCCCCTTGCCACCTTTGAACCTCAACCAGACTGGATAATTATGACCCAGGACTGCACACAACCCAGCCAAATTAACCAGAGACTGATCCACGCCCAACGCCCCAACCAGGATCAACACGGCAATACCTTTGCCAGCATCCAATGACCCTGCCAGCAACCCCCAACTTAATCCCGTAGTACGGACCACATTGTAAGCCCCAACATTGCGATACCCCGCCTCTCGCAAATCCAGGCCTGATTTCATTTTGGCTATGATTTGTGAAAATGGGATGGAGCCTACCAGGTACCCCAAACTGGCGCATAATAAAATTAGAGCAGGACTCTCAGACATATCACCCCTTGGTTAGCGCGTCTTTGATCATATCCGTCAATATGGAAAGACCAATGGTTACAAATGGAGATGAAACAGTTAGGGAAAAACGCCTCAAGGTGGCAATATCAAAGGGCCAGACAGGAAAGGAAATGGTCAGAACCTGAATGCGTTGAAGTTGCTCCACCTTGTCGATGGTGGCCTTTAACTCCTCTGCCGATCCTTCCAATTCCTGATAGGCCTCGGAAAAATCCGCATTGAACTGTTTTGAAATCTTCAACAACAACTGGTTTTTCGCGTTCAACATGGCATTCCTAGCCGTTCCCAATGGAGCAAAGAAACTGAGCGGCGCAACAATCACATAAAGAAGAATCACAATATGGAAGTAATGAAAGGTAAATAAAAGGCCGCGAGTGTACAAGCTGTATTCAGCCAAGGCCGCGACCATCCCCCCCAGGGCAATGACATAGGTACTGCGCAAGGCGTATTGCCCCAGGGGCAGCAAACCACCTGCCCGGTCAGGATGCATGGGATTGACATTGACATTTCGTAATAGGCTTCTGAACACAAGCGTATTCACAACGCTGCGAACAATCACAAAGCCAACCACATACGCCGTTGGCACGATCACGAGAATAGTACGGATGGCAACAAAAATAGGTTTGGTGTTGTACCACAAGACCGTGCCATATCCATTGTATTGATAAAAATACAAACCACCTGCAATCACACTTAACAAGCTGGCTGTCAGAAAGGGTATCCGGCTGGCAAGGATGGGTTTTACCGCCTCCAAATCATCCTTGCGAATCTGTAGCGTCCCACCCTCTTCCAGCTTGGTCAAAACCTGCTTCGGAGAATTACACAACCACACATAGTACATCCAGACCACAAACACGGTCACGGTCTCAGAAATAAAATAGAACCCATCGCCCAGCAAAGCCCGAACACCGGGACGTGGTAATAAAGTGCCGGCTGCTATGGAAATTAGAAAAGAAGTGGAAAGCGCCCAAAGGTAGGCAAGCAAGGCTGCCTGGAGACTTGACCAGGCTTTCCGGTCAATCCATTGCGCCAGTGGATCCCTCATAACAAAATCCAGCTGACTAACCGCGGGATCGACAGTTTTTTTTGAAGTGGAAGATTTCATTTCACATCACCTCAACTCCCAATGGCATATAAAAATGGTTGCAAGAGCTTGAATCCTAAACGCTATAAGCATCGCAAGCTTGCATAACAAGCCGATTAAATTTTATTCAGCCTCCCATAAACATCAATTGCATTGTAATACACATCCAACATTTTTTGAGCCTCTTTCTTAACATCAAAATTTCCTGCTTTCCGCGAAGCGGCCCGCCCAAATTCCTGCCGCAACTCGACATTATCGAGCAACAGCCTGATGGCACCGGCCAGGGCATGGATGTTATTATCGGTTAACAACCCATCCCGGCCGTGAGTGACAAGATCACGAGTGCCAGCTGCATTCACAGCAACTACGGGCAGTCCGGCCGCCATCGCCTCCATCGTGACCCGTCCAATGGTTTCAGTGGTGGATGCAAAGCCAAACATATCTGCCGCCATCAGGTACTCCGGTATCCCTTCGAACCCCACCTTGCCTAAAAAATCAACCTGCCCGGTTATGCCCAATTCAGCAACATAATATTCCAATTCCTTGCGTTGCGGCCCGTCTCCAATTAACACGAGGCGGAACTTGGGGTGGGTCTGCATAACCAGGTAAGCGGCCCTAATCAGGGTATGCCAGTTTTTTTCAAGGGATAATCGCCCTACGGAGATCATCGTCAGCCCACCCGCCCGTCTCATACGGTCACATAAGCGAGTCTGGCTGATTTTCTGATAAGGTGCCAAATCGATTCCCGTGGGTACGATAAAGACCTGGCCTTCAATGCCAAATTTTTGGATCAACAGATCACGGATCGTCTCTGTGTACACAACGATCAAATGACAATTTTTTAAGAATTGCCGCAAGCGATAATGGATCACATCCTTGACCAGCATTTGCACAAACGGAAAATTAATCGGAAAGAAATGACTATGTTCCCAATATAGGGTGTGAAAGGTAAACACGACAGGCAAACCCAGTTCCCTGGCCTTTGCCAAAGCCACCTGCCCAAGAACGAACGGGTGATGTGCGTGAATGATATCCAAATGTAGCGCAGGCAGACGCCGATTCACATTGGGTGAATACGGGAAGATCAATGGGAAATCCATCGGCATGGTAAAGCTGGAAGTGGGATAATGAAATATTTGCGATTCACGCTCGCCATACCCGTGCGAACTCTGGGTGAAAATGGACACCTGATGACCAAGTTCCAGATGAGCCTGACGCAAGGCGCTAATCTGCCGGACAACCCCACTGATGGTTGGAAAATAGGTGTTGGTGAAATGACCAATGTGCATATACCATCCTAGGTCTGACTGTCAGAATCGAACAGCCTGCAACTTCAAAATTATAATCATTACATCCAGTTTAGCCAAAACAAAACCAACCATCGCCCGGCACTTCATCAAGCGAACATACTTCCCATGCACAAAGAAACTCTCCTGCAGCGTTTCACGACCATGTCAATCTATAATTGTGCAGTCCAGCCAAGGCGGTCAAAAATTCTATGGATGAAGATCACAAATCTCATTCAACTGAGCATCTCTGAAATTTCACTGATCGCTGCCACCCTTCAAAAGAGGGGTCCCTGCCATACCCTTATTTTTGGATTGGGCAACGACAGCCTATTCTGGCATCTCCTGAATCAAGACGGTCATACCGTCTTTCTCGAAAACAACCTGATCTGGTATGAAAAGGTAATCAGCAAACATCCTCAAGTCCAGGCGCATGTGGTGCAATACAATACATACAGATCACAGTGGCAGACTCTGCTGGCAAATCCAGCAACCTTGAACCTGGCCCTGCCAGTTGAAGTGACAGCAAAACGCTGGGATGTGATTCTGGTTGATGCACCCAATGGCTGGCGCGACAATCAACCAGGCAGGATGAAGAGTATCTATATGGCTTCGAAGCTCATTCGGCCTGGCGGGGATGTCTTCGTTCATGATTGCAACCGAAAGGTCGAACAAGTCTACGCATCAACCTTTCTTGGAGATATTCACCTAACCGCCAGCATTGGAAGATTACGCCACTTTCATATGAGTGATGAGGCGCCCTCCGCCCTTACCCGGATTTGATTTTTGACAACTGACCACTCATTCCAAATTGAACAACACAGGGCTGGCGCAAGTAGTATCTCAAGCGCGATGCTCAAGGTCGGGATTGAACACCCAACGGCACAAATCCATAATGGAAGCTTGATCCAGACAACGAACCCGTAACCCAAAGCCGGCACATAATCCTGTAAGACCCTCCCACCAGGCAATACCTTCATCGCCTGGCAGGACAAATTCCAATATGGTGCGACGCACAAACGGCAGGGCATACTCCTGCACAGCCAGCAACAAACCCTGGTGCAAAATATCCAAGCCCTCTGTAACAGGAGTACCCCACTGTTGTACCTGCTTTTGGAATTCCAACCTCGGTTCAGGATCCGGCCAGAATAATTGCAGGAGCCGCAGAGTCCAGCCAGCTTGCATCGAAGATAACACCGATTGATACGCCTCCTGCGGTCGCACGTCAGGACGATCCGGGTCGGCGTAGACTTCCGCAAACAAACGGCGCGTATCATCTTCGCCGATCAAGGCAGCATGACCGCCGACCTGTGTAAAACCCTTTACCAATACGAACGCCTGCGTGGTGCCTACTTGCACGTTGTTCATCGATCAAACCACCCAGATGACCTTTAGGACTTTTGCGGTCCGACTCGGATGCCTGGCTTGGCCCTTATTAAAGGGAGGACATTCCTCAAACCTTCCCCATTCCAACCGGCCCGGTTTCCACTCGGTTGCCAGCTTAATCAAACTGTCCTCCATACCCGGTTTGACCACCACGTAGTAATGGATACCCTGCACATCGCATTGCTCCAGGCCGACCGCGCCGATGATCTGGAAAAAGTAGGCGGCATGTTCCCAAAGATCCCGGTGTTTTTCCAAATCCTTGTGCACCTTCCGTTTGTTGAAGACATTGGGGGGTTCATTTAGAACGATTGGTAATTTCATTAACTCTTCTCCTTTTATAGTGATTTAAAAATTGATTCGGATACATTCAAGTCCGATGCCCGGAAACCCGGTCGCATGGGGCGATTACCCGTGGGGATCAGACCTTTGCCCTGCTCAAATTTAAATAAGGGCGAGAACGAAGGACGTGCGGCAGTCCGCTCCACAATGGTGGAGACTTCCACGATCTCACGCACGATCTGTCCATGCTGTGGATTGCGTTCAATATACACAGCCGCAGTAACTGCCTCTGCAAAGGATTGCGCGATCTGGATCTCGGACATGCGCGCCGCATCCGGATGCGCCTGCACGACCTGCAGAAAACGCGGCCAGACATGTTCGGCGCTGGTGGCATGGATGGTGAAGGCGCTGTGTCCATGTCCTGTAGCTGCGGCACGGATCAATTCCCAGGCCTCTGCACCACGCGCTTCGCCGATCACCACCCCATGCGGGCGCGAACGCAAAGCGGAACGGATCAAGTCATACATCGTTACAGGCGGCGGACCGCCACGAATTTCAGGACGGGTCACCGTATAAATGATATTGCCTGTATCTGCCTTGCCATCTCCGTTCCAACCATTCAAGACGATCTCGTTGCTGTCTTCCACAATAAACAAACGGATCGCGCCGCGTGGGTAATAATCCAACATTTCCTGGAGTATGCGTTGTCCAACAAAAGTTTTGCCCGAACCGGTTGTGCCGGCGATGACCAGTGTGCCACCATGCACCATCACACTCAATAGATAATTGGCGGCGTCTGGTGTCAGAATGCCATTGCCGCGCGGAAATTCTTTCGGATCAAATTTTGGACGGGGCACAGGCGGAAGTCTGTTTTGACAAAGTAAAGCCAGACTCCCTTGTGTGAGATCAGAGACTGTGCGGTAATTTGAAACCCGCAGTGTGATCGTATCTCCATACGGTGAGGCTGGCGGCATGATGTAATTAATACGCACGCCTTTTCTCCGCACGGTGCCATCGATGAGCGGAACCATGACCTGCAGCATCGCATCGGCAATCGGGTAATCGGGCGTCGGCGCGCGTTGACCTGCGCGGTCAATCATGACTCGCAAAGCATCACCGATTCCTTCGGGTGCAGCGCCGGCATGTTCCCAGCCACTCGTGGTGGTGTACACATAGATATGTCCCAGGTTGATGGCAATGTCTTCAATGTCGGAACGGGCAATCAATTCAAGCAAGGGACCCATGCCAGATAGGTCGCCGATCAAACGCAGGATATATTCGGGTGGTAGTGTGACACCTGCATCGACTGCACGCACACTCAATTCTTCAAAAACTTTTCGCGCCAGGGCTTCGATCTCCGTGGAGGTCATACTACGCTGCAGCGATTCAATGGCTTTCTTCGCGCGCGCTTCCTCCACGAGCATCGTCCACCAGCGTTCCAGCTCATCCGAGGAGCGGGCTTCCGTGACTGGCTTGAGTGTTTTTCCTGTAATATCGAACATCGCTTAGCCTTTCCCAAACCAGCTGCGTTTTTTCGTGGTGTTCGGCAATAAGCCAATGCGTGATGCGCCTTCGCGAACAGCGGGAACAAAGTGCGATGCGAAACCCAATAACGAGTCGGCAAACGGACCCAGTTCTTCCAACTTCTCTTTCTTATAGCGCCAGATCAATATATCATCGCGACGATCCGAGTTCACGGCTTGCGCCGCGAGGCGCGGATCCACAATCGGAATAATGCCATTCGGTATTAATGCCAATTCAATCTTGTCTTCACTCAAGGCTTGCTGCAACATCTTATGTGCCGCCTTGAAGCCATCCCCCACCACCTGGTTGTAGCAAAGTTTGACACGGCTGCCCACAAATTCTTGAGCACTGCTTTTGCCAACCGCACTTGCCAATGAATTGATCATGCGTGCGATCCAGCGCCGCGTTTCGGCGAGATCAGGAATTTCCGGTTTGATGACAATCGCAATGCCTTCGGCGGCTTTCAAGGCGGCGCGATGCACCACATGCGCAGGATTGATGCCCACATCCATGATGACCACACCACCAGCAGCGACACCGGCTTCGTACAATCCTTGAATCACCTCTGCAACTTTGGCTTCCTGTTGTAGAACCTCATCGCCCAGATCGTCGGTGATCAAACCTGGTAGGACTCGCAGAGTAGGTAAATTTTCTAATGGCGTAAACGCATTCAGATAGGCTGCCCCCGATGCCACATCGCCCATCACGCCCTTGTTGGCTTTGGCGATCTCACGACGAAGCAAACCAATCATGGTCGTGTTGACCCGTTCCATACGCATGTGATATTGCAGTGCCCCGGCATTGCCATCGGCATCGACAAGGTAAGTGGTAATCCCACTGAGGGCTAACGCCACTGCAAGATTAACCGCCACGGTAGTTTTACCCGTCCCGCCTTTCGGTGACGTGATGGCGATCTTACGGACCGCCATGCCGGATTGAATACGTGCCGACATATCACTGCCAAGGACAGCTCGGCGATATTGATCATCCGCTGCCAGGTTGCCAGCCTCCGCGCGGCGCATTTCTTCATACAGTTTATGGATGTCCACATCTGAAGGCGGATACGCCAAGGCTGGTACGCCGACACCATTCGCCCAGGATGCCATACCATCGCCCACACCTGCGATCACGAAGATCAACTTGCCGCGTTCGGCAGCCTTCACCAGACTCTCCGGTGAGATGGACGACTCAGGTGAAACTACGATCAAAGCCCGGAAGTCAAACAGGTCAATATGCTGTGGCGTGAATGCCGCGATCTGGGCGATGACCGCATGACCCTGTTCCGCCAGTTGCATATTCAAGCGGGAGGTCACCGTCCCGGCACCCAATAACAGAACCTGCATTACTGCCCGCCTCCCAAAACATCTTTGCGGTCCTGCTTGAACAAGTCTTCGAAGTCCCAGTAGGTAAAGCCAGCCGTGGGCATTTCATCACCGCGCGCCATCAGGGAAACGACAAGCCGGTCGCCTTGTTGAAGCGCAAGGGATAACACTTCACGACTTTCATTCGGTACGAGCAGCATCAACATCTGCGGCTGGTCCTGGAGATTGAAAGCTGAGTTGGAATTGCTTTCATCGGTCGAGTCAGTTTGCACGGGCAATCCCTGTACTGCGATGACTCGCACACCCATCGGGAACAAGTCCTTGGCAAGCGGGGGCAATGCACGACTCAATGCATCTGCCTGTTCCAGTTCAAGCGGTGAAGCAGGTGTTGTGGGTTCGACGTTGTATCCCGGTTGCAGGATCAACTCGGGCTTGGGGGTGGGCGTGCTCATCTGTTGCGGACGGGTGCTGATCACCACCGTAACGCCTACCAGGTCTCCGGGTAAAAATGCTTCTGCATCGGGGGAGACAAGATTCATTGCATCCAGGGGCAGAGGGAATAAACTATGTCCAGGATACTGCGCCAGGACCGCAGAGAGTCGTGTGCCTTCTGCAGCCTGTGCCATAATCGCCGAACGAAAGATGGGTTGTCCATTGAAGATCGGTTGGGCAACCACCCCGCCAACCACACCAGTTACTTCCTCACCGGGGATATACAGACTGGCGTTGTCGTCCTGAAAGACAGTCTTGACTGCCAGGTCACCCGCTGTGATGACATCGCCGATATTCAAGTCGCGCGTGGCCGACAAGACCTCAAGCGTGGGTGGTTTTTGCGCCGCACCGAGAGCGTTCAAAGCAATGAACGCCACCAGAAAGATTCCAACCGACACACCCAGCACCACCAGGTTCACGCCGGTCGAGGCAATACGTTTCAACATGTTTCTTTTCTCCAATCGTTGAGCTTCCAGGGCAGATCGCCCTGTTCAAATGCCTGCCGTATGGCAGGGGTATTTACAATCATTTCTTCGAGACGTTCCAGGGTTTGACGCAGCAAACCATACAGCACCATCACCACAAAGTCCGTTCCCAATTGACTGGGTTGGAACAACAAGTGATGAGCCAGAGCGATGGACCTGGCTGTTTCCAAGACTTCTGAATCTGCCAGGGCCTCCGCCGACACACGTGGCATATCTGGAAAACATTGTTGAAGCAGATCCGCCACTTCATTTTTTATATGAAGGGGAACATCCTGATTTGGCAAGTCCGGTTTTGGTTCGAGCAGCGCGGGCGGATCGAGCAACTCTGCAATGGAAGTGTTTGGGTTAATGCGCAGCTGTTCCACTGCACGCGGCAGACGCTTGAGACCAGCTTGGATGGCATCCACCAAGCGCGCCTGTGCTAGTGGAGGCAGAGCCGCCACTGCTTCGATATTGCGAATGGATACATGTGCTCGCAAGTCGGCCGGAAGTCCCTCCAACAAGCGCTGCCTGCGTTCCTGTTTAGACTGATACGTCTCACTCATGGGCTGCATCATACAAAAGTGTGTCGGGGGGTATGGTCTCTGTGTCGTTAGAGCATGACCATGAAATTTAAATATATGGTTGGCTGTGAGCATTATCCAAAAAAACAAATCCCCCGATTGGACTTAGGCATTCAAAATTGGTCAGCCAGGTCGAGCCGCCTGGGATCTATAAAAATTTTTGCAGACTCAGCGCAGCTCGGCCGAGATTTGAATATCATCCAATTGAAACCGTTTTTCCCCACCATCCTCGAATTTCAAATCCAGTGCTGGCGCGATTTCCCACCAGCGACGCGTTTTTTGGATCGCCAGGGAGTTGTCACTCCACACATGAGCTTCAACGGATCCAAAAGCCGGCATGGATAGCTGACACTGTACAACCTGATCCACCTTTAAGATCCCCTGCCATTCCGTTTTACTGATCCAGCGCAAACGCAGCTCATAGGCGTGCCAGGCATGCGCGTCAACCTGCAGGGCAGCCACCTGAACCGGCATCCACTTGAGGGCGAGATAGCAAAGCGGACCATTTGTGCCCTGTATGTTGGAGGACTCCCCGACCACTGAAAAGCCAAACATGTCAAACGGTTTTACAAACAGACCATTGGCTTGCAGTGTGCCAACCGGCTGAAAGATCACGCCGGCCGTACCATAGAATTCTTCACTGACCCGCGAATTGAATTTCAGAACGATATCATTGGTGGGGGTTGGACGGAAACCACTACCCCCAATCAGCGATAAATTGTTGTACTGGCCAGCCGCCGGTTTATGCAGGAAAAACGAATCTTCGTCCTTGAAGACCGGGTCGGGAAAATGCTGGATTGTCAAAACATCTTCGAATGTCATCGAAGTTGCATGCCATTCACTTGCGCTTAAGACTTCGCCGCCACCGTTGATGATGGAGAAGTTCCAAAAATCCGCTGACAGTTTCCCAGTGAAGTGATCTGCAACCGGAGCAGGATTTTGGAATTCATCCGGGCTTAGCATTGCCAGATTTTCCAGCCGCTGCGTTTCGCTCCTGATCGCCCATTCTGAAAACAACTGAAGAGCATTCAGCCCGAGGAATAAAATCAATGGCACCAGGAACACAACACTTGTTTTTAGGTTGTGTTTTGCTCGATTCATCCGAGTATTTAATTCTTTCTCATGCAGAGATGAATCATAGGAAGGTATGCCAAGAGGGATGGGGGATGTGTCGCTGGTCATGGGGGTCATTTCGATTGTTTTGGCGATCCCGGAAAGGAATAAAATAATAAATCAAAACCCACGAAGAACCCTAATAAATGAACATAACAATTCAGTAAGTTTCACACTGGAGGATGCCATTCACGGGTCTTGTTGCCGTAGCTTCTCGAGAATGTTCACTTCCCCGCGATCAGGGAGTCAACATTCTCCATCAAAAGAAATGAGCTATCTACATTCCTGACACGTCACAATGAGAGCTTACAGCGAGCTATAGAGATCCATCCTGGATATGTCTTTCAAATCGTCGGCGATGGATCAAGCTAATTTTCATTTTAGCCCTCTCCTGTACCTTGGGAAGTAGCGGTAGAGGGTGCTTCCCAAGATGATATAAAGCACTTCACAAAACTACAAGGATGTTGAAGTCGTTCTGATATATTTTTTGTCACAGCGGTGCATATAATATAAAGATACCCCTCGAAGCGTTGATGCTCTCGAATCCGCAGGGTTCGATTAAGAGATGAGAGGTGGGTGATCACGTTTATCAAAGGAAGCAGTAATGCACGAGCGTGCAAATTTTCAATTTGAACATGGGGCAGCGGTCCATGCCTGGCCCCCCGGGCTACGGCGACCGAGACACTTGAGCTGTGGCAATCACAAATCTCTGCGCAGGCACGGACGGCCAACCCCAGGCACGACCACGACAATCTGTTTCACATGCATCAGAACTGGAGCAACCTAATGAACCGGATATCCATCTCCGCGCGTGTATATCGCTGGCTGCATATCACGCCGCTACAGGAACGGATCAACCGTCGCATGGCAGCTCTGCTGCAGGTCATTCTGATCAGCTGCATCGTCATCAGTGCAGTCTCATTTTTCGTGAGCTTGGTAATTGCGCAGCATATTTCCTGGCAGACCAGTTTGATGCGCAGCACGCTTGCCATTCTGATCAACGGGATGCTGTTGGGATTGCTAAGGCGCGGTTATTATCGCGGGCCAGTGTTGATCCTGATTGCCATTTTCGTCAGCCTCGAGATATACACTGTAACCACAGCGGTCAGCTTACGTGAGATCGCCGCAACGCTATCCTTTTTTTCACTCGCCATTCTATTAGCGGGTTTGCTGGTGGGACGGCACGCCCTCGTAACTACATTCGGGCTTAGCGCGGGGACAGTTGCCTTCAGCGCCTATTGGGAACAGAAGACAGGGATTGGAAATCAAGGCGTTATCATCGCCGGAACTTTCATTGTGCTCAATGGCCTGATGAGTCTGATTCTCGACTGGTTTGGTGCCACGCTCCGCACCGCATTGAAGGCAGCGCGAGAGCGCGAAGTTGCACTGGAGACCGAGATCCATGAGCGCCAGCAGACCGAGGCCGCGTTGCGCCAATCGGAAGAGCGCTATCGCAAGTTGATCAACAACGCCCGCGATGTGGTCTTTACGATTTCGAACGACGGTATTCTCACCACCCTCAACCCAGCTTTTGAGATCTTTACCGGGTGGTCGCGCAAGGAATGGATTGGCCGTCTGTTTTATGAATTGGTGGCGCAGGCTGACCGCGTGCGTGCCCAGGAACAGTTCGACCGCATCATCCACGGCGCCACATTACGCGCGCTGCGCCTGCGTCTGCTCACACGCCTAGGCGAGGTCTTGTTCGTGGAGATGAATATTTCGCCACAGACCGAGGCTGACCAGGTTGTCGGCTTATTAGGCATCGCGCGGGATATGACCCAGGAACAACAAGCTGAAGATGCGCTGCGTGAGGCGGAGGAGAAATATCGCAGTATCTTCGAGAATGTTGTCGAAGGCATCCATCAGACCACACCGGAAGGCCGCTACGTGGTTGCCAATCCTGCCGAGGCGCGCATGCTTGGTTACGAGTCGCCGGCGGAATTGATCGCGAACGTGACCGATCTCAAGCATAACTTCTATGTGGATCCCAACCGCCATGAACAGTTCAAACTGGCCCTGGAGCAGAGCGACACGGTGATCGGCTTCGAGTCACAAGTGTATTGTAAGAATGGCAGCATCATTTGGATTTCCGAGAATGGTCGCGCTGTACGTGACGAAGGTAGCCGGCTGCTTTATTACGAAGGCACCTCGGAGAACATTACCGAACGCAAACAGTCCGAAGAAACCATCAAGGAAAGCGAAGACAAGTATCGCCGTCTGGTAGAACATTCACCGTATGGGATCGTCATTCATGTACAAGGCCGGATGGTATATATCAACCCACAGGGTTTGCGATTGAGCGGGGCAGAACACGCTGAGGAGATGCTGGGCAAACCAGTCCTCGACTTTGTCCATCCCGATTCGCGTCCGACTGTGATTCAACGCCTGCGCGAGTTGAGTGCAGACCAGGAAGCGCCACCGCTTGAGGAAAAATTTATCTGCCTCGATGGCCGGGTCATCGATGTGGAAGTAAGCGCCTATCCGTTCACATACCAGAATCAACCCGCTGTGCAGGTCGTGTTCCAGGATATCACCGAGCGCAAACGCGCCGAAGAAAAAATTCAGCAGCAGGCGAACGAAATGACCGCCCTGTATGAAACGACCCATGATCTGGTGATCGGGCGGGACCTTTCAGAACTGCTGCAAATTGTGGTCGCCCGGGCGGTCGGACTGGTCAGAGCTTCCGGCGGCGGCCTATATTTGAGTGAGCCGGAGCAGTCTCAGATCCGTTGTGTGGTGAGCTATAACACTCTGTATGACCATACTGGTACCGTGCTGAAATATGGTGAAGGCGCAGCCGGTCTGGTGGCACAGACCGGCGAGCCCTTGATGATCGATGATCATCGCGCCTGGCCAGGACGCGTCCACGAACAGGATCAACCTTCTGGCTCCGTGCTCAGCGTGCCCATGCGCTGGCAGGACCGGGTGATCGGGGTTATCCACGTTCTTGAAAATGCCAAGGTGCAGGCGTTTACCGAGCAGGATCTACGCATTGTGACCCTGTTTGCCAACCAGGCGGCTGTGGCGGTGGAAAACGCCAAGCTGCTCGGCGCACTACAAGACGCACTTAAGATCCAGTCCAGACTCTTTGATGCAGCCTCCGCAGTTACCAGTCAATTGGATGCCGAAACGGTTTTGCGTGAGATCGTAAAAAATGTGCACAAGGCAGTTGAGGCGGATCAGAGCAATGTGATGTTAATCGATGAGCGGGGGTATTGTTACCGTTGGATTGGGACCGGTTATCCCGATGAGCTGCAACCGCACCAGGTCCGACGCAACGGAATTACCAGGCAGGTCATGCAATCCGAAGAGGCGATCTTCATTTCAGCTGCCCAAAATTCGAAAACACTAAACCCGCATATGCTGGAAGCCGGTATCCAGGCCACGGCCTGTCTACCTTTGTTTGGTAAAAGCCACGCGATAGGTGTGATGTGGGTAAACTTCATGCGACCCCACGAATTTTCCCGGCAGGAACAAGCTGTTTTGAAAGCCTTCACGGATCATGTATCCATCGCGGTCGAGCACGCAACTTTGTTTGAGGTCGAACAGCGCCGGCGCCAGGAAGCTGCGGCGATCGTGGAAGTGAGTCGCGATATTTCCGCCTCGCTGCAACTGAATATCGTTCTGGAAAGGATCGCGTTTTACGCAAAAGACCTGCTCAACGTGGAAACCAGCGCAGTGTATTTGGCTGAGCCGACTACACCCACGCTTCATGCGGTTGCCGCGACCGGACCGGATGCCGAGGAGATCAAGCACGATTCACTAGAAATTGGCGCAGGCATTCTTGGTAATATCGCACTGCAGAGGTTAGGAGAAATCGTGTACGATACTGCCACAGATCCGCGTGGAATCACAATCGAAGGTACCGCGGTGACACCGCTCGAACATCTCATGGGTGTACCCGTGCTCTCAAAGGATCAATTGATAGGTCTGATCGCAGTGTGGCGCAGCGGAGCAGGGCTGGAGTTCAAACCCACTGAATTGGATTTCCTCAGCAGCCTGGCCGGACAAGTCGCAGTCGCGATCGAAAATGCGCGTTTGTTTGAGGAGACCCAGCAGCGCCTCCACGAAATGCAAGGCCTATCGCAGATTGGTGAGGCGATCAGTCAAACTATCGAACTGGAACCACTCCTGACGCAAATTCTGGATGCCATCTGTGAAACCATTCCCGCCGCCGAAAAAGGTTCGATCCTGCTAGTAGAAGGTCAGGAGGCGTTACGTGTGTATGCCATTAGTGGATATGCCGATCCGCGAACGCGTGCCGTACGCTTTTCCACAGAAGCTGGTTATGCCTCGCTAGCCATACGGGATAAGCGTGGCATCCTGGTTCCCGATGCACGGATGGACGTTTCCATTCAATACAATGAAGATATCCCAGAAATGCACGAGATCCAGAGCGCGATGGTTGCGCCGTTGATCGTCAATCAACGGGTGTTGGGTGTCATCTCCCTGGACAATGCCTCGCGGAAGTCAGCCTTCACAGAAGATGACTTGCGGTTACTGCTGACGCTGGCGACGCCCGCCGCGCTCGCCATTGAAAATGCGCAATTATTTAAGAAGACCCGCCAGCGGCTGGCAGATCTGGAAATTTTACAAACCATTTCCACCGCCCTGAGGGTTGCCAGAACTCTGAATGAAGCCCTGCCCATCCTCCTTAATAAACTGATCGACCTGTTGGAAGTTGGCAGCGCATTGTTGGACCTGCTTGATCCAGTCAGCGGCGAAATTGTGACCGAATTAGCGTATGGCACCTGGGCACCGGTCACAGGTTTGCGGACACCCAGGAACGCTGGGGTCAGCGGCCATGTACTAACCACCGGCCAGCCCTACATCACCACCCATATGGTCGCAGATGGATTGGTTAGTCGACCTGACCTGGTTGGCGGACTGAATGCCGTAGCATGTGTGCCGATTATTGCCCAGCATCAACCCATTGGGGTTTTATGGGTCGGGCGCGACACCCCTATTACCGCGGAAGAAGTCAGTCTGCTGACGGCGCTGGGCGAGATGATGGGCAACACCATCCAGCGCATGAGTCTGCGTGAGCAGACCGAACATCTGCTTGAAGATTTGAAAGCCTCCAATCGGGAATTAACCGAAGCCTATGACACCACGCTGGAAGGGTGGGCCAAAGCCCTGGAATTGCGCGATCGGGAAACGGAAGGCCATACCCGCCGTGTGACCGAACTGACGCTGCGTCTGGCCAGATACATGGGCATGTCGGAGATTGAAATGGTGAACATTCAGCGCGGCGGATTGCTCCATGACATTGGCAAGATGGGAGTGCCGGATCACATCCTTAAGAAGACTGGGCCCCTGACCGCGTCAGAATGGGTGGAGATGCGCCAACACCCACAGCATGCCTACAACATGCTTGCGCCTATTGGTTATCTGCGTGGGGCACTTGACATCCCGTATTGCCATCATGAACACTGGGACGGCAGCGGTTATCCACGCGGGTTGAAAGGCGACCAAATTCCCGTGGCCGCCCGCATCTTTTCCGTGGTGGATATATGGGATGCGCTGATCTCTGATCGCACCTACCGTACAGCCTGGCCGCGACACAAGGTCGTACAGTATCTCAAGGAGAATGCCGGCCAGATCCTCGATCCCATCGCAGTCAGTAGCTTCTTCGAAATGATCGGGGAAGAATAAAGAACAAAGGCATTTAATGGGCATGCATATCATCGCATCTTAAAACTGGAGGAGCTTCTTTTGCCGGACCGTACTGCGAACGACAAGGCCGATAGACCAATCCGGGAAATAAAAAAAAATGGATGCGTTCACTAGTGAAGATATCCATTCTTCATCAAATTGCCATTATGTAGCGCCTTAACCGTGTACAGGAAATATTTCAGGTTCAAGTCGCGTAGCGGCCTGAAATAAGGTTTGTGACGGAAATTTCATTCAGACTTGAACAACAACGCAAGGATGTCCGCTGTATAATGACCAAATACAGCAGGAGTGTGAGGTGAATATGACTGCATCCAAACTGTCCTTTGGGCGAATCGTGTTATACAGCATGGCTTCAGCCGGGCTTAATATCCTGGCCATCACTGTCAGCACCTGGCTGCTGTATTTCTATGCACCCCCGCCGGATTCAGGCCGGACAGCCTACCTGCCAGCCGCCCTGCTAGGAATCTTATTAACCATCGCTGCTTTATGGGATGCTGTGATCGATCCCTTCATCGGACATTGGAGTGATACACTCCGTTCGCGCTGGGGACGCCGGCGGCCCTTTCTGTTATTTGCCTCCCCCTTTGTGTTGCTGGGTGCGATCCTGCTTTGGACTCCGCCAGTTGGACAAAGCGTGACAATCACCGCGTTGTATTTAATGGGGATCATCCTGATCTACCACACCAGTTACAGCCTGGTGGGCATTCCCTACGATGGCACCCTGCCAGAGATGGCGCCTGATTCACAGGCCCGCATGGGGCTCAGTTATTGGAAAAGTGTCTTTGGGATCATCGGGGTATTGATCGGCTCGTTGTTGGCTGCGCCTCTGTTTGAAAGCATCGGACCGATGGCGATGGGCGCCGCCGTGGGCGGCGTTGCGATCGTCACGATCTATCTGACCCTGCTCGGCTTGCGCGAAACAGATCGCCCCTTGGGAGCACCCATGACGGCCATCGATGGACTGCGGGCCACATTCCGGAACAAACAATTCATCATCCTATTCATCTCCACCCTCTCCATTCATATTGCCTACCAAATGGTACTGGCAAACTTTCCCTACTTTGTTACCCTTGTGCTCGGTGAAAGCGAGGGGTCGGTGGGAATCTATCAAGGTATTCTGATTATCGTCATGGCGCTCACCGGCCCGTTCTGGCTGTGGCTGAGTCGCAGGTATTCCCAGCGTGAACTACTCAATGCCAGCATGCTCGCCATGACCATCGCCTTTGCCTCCGGCTTCATGGTGGGCACCCTGCCACTGACCCTAAATCTGCAGGCGATCCTATTTTCAATCCTGATCGGCTTGTCTCTGGGAGGCTACCTGATCATCATCTATGCCATGATGGGCAATGTGGTCGATTATGATGAATTGTTGACCGGCCGCCGGCGCGAGGCAATCTATTACGGAACCTTTTCCTTTGCGATCGGTTTGGGGACGGCCGTGGGCACACTCATCCTGCCGTTGTTATTGGAGACCTTCGGTTATACCCGTACCAACCCGTTAGGTGTTAGATTGGCATTTCCCATCATGGCAGCCTTCATATTAATCGGTTATTTTATCTTCCAAAAGTACCAGCTTGGGGACACCGTCGAGGAGACCCGCAAGAATTTGGGATTGGATTAACCATTCCAGGAGTTTGTGATGAGCTTCGAACTTCAGGCCGGGGTTGCCCGGCGAATCATTACGCCACCTAAGGGCATCTTCCTGATTGGATACGGAGACCGCACCCGCGGCAACCTGGGAGTCCATGATGATCTGACTGCGACCGCACTCTGCCTGGCAGCTGGTGATCAACGCATCGCGGTTGTCGCGTTGGATATGCTGACGATCAACGAGTGTATCGTGGATCGGGTACGTGACCAATTGAACGGCATAGAAGTATTCCTGTGCTGCTCACACACGCATTCCGGCCCGATCGCATATGCCGATGAACAATCCTCCAAACCCAATCGCGAGTATATCAACAGCCTGGTGAACAACATCGTGGCAGCTGTCCGTGAAGCTGCCATGCAAACAGCACCTGTTCAGTTGAGTTGGTCCACTGGCGAGGCCGGCATCGCCATCAATCGCCGCGAGAAACAAGCGGATGGTCATTTTGAGATTGGCCGCAATCCGGAGGGTCCAGTGGACCGATCGGTGGGCATACTCAACATTCTTCACCAGAATGGCACGCGGGTTGCGACCGTGGTGAATTACGCCTGTCATGGCACAGTGCTGGGTCCCCGGAATCTACTGGTGTCTGCGGACTGGATCGGGGCCATGCGGTCACAAGTTGAATCTCAATTGGGCGGTCTGGTTCTTTTTCTACAGGGCGCCACAGCCAACTTAAATCCTGACATGGATTGGGAAAGTGAAGGCGCTTTTCTAACCATGCAAGTCCAGGGTGAAAGTGTGGCTCAGCGCGTTGTCGAAGCGATCTTGAAAGGAAACGAGCCTTTGCAGGGCGCCGCGCTGCAGGTGGAGAGACAGGAAGTCTGGCTACCCCTGGAGACACAGGTCACATCCCCTACACCTCTCAAAAAGAATTATCACCTACCTTTGCTGGGCATGGCCGGCTTGCCCGGCTGGATGGGATTTGCTGTGGATGCCCTATTGAAAATTCGCTATCCCTGGAAGCCACGCATCGCAGCGCGAGAAGGCCGCTGGCATGTACCCATGCGCATTGGTGTTGCAAGAATTGGTGCCCTGGCACTGATTGCCTATGGCGCTGAAGTCTTTACCGAGATCGGTCTCAAGATCAAAGCCTTATCGCCGGCCAGGCACACATTGTTTGCAAGCATCACGGATGGCTGCATCAGTTATTTACCGACGGCGGCTGCACACGCCGAAGGAGGCTATGAAGTGGATACCGCCCCCTATGCCTATCGTTATCCGGGCCGACTGGCAGAGGCATGCGAAGCAATCGCTGTGGAAGAAACGAAAATGATTTTTCAAAAAGTATACGCCATTCAGTCCGAGTCTTCATCGGATAGATAAAATCGTAATACACCAACATACACCCAATTCCATATCATTTCACAATTGTCCGCCAGCAGCAATCGTCCGTACCACCCTTTGCAGATCATCCACGGGCGCCGGCTTGGTCAAGGCATTCGCACCCAAAGCCCGATAGTGTTCCACCAATTGCACATCCGCGCTGCACAGCAACACGCGCCGAGCCTCCCCGCGTTCCTGCAGCATGGCATATATTTCTTCTCCCGATACACCGGGCAGGTGCATATCCAGCATCACCACATCCGGAAGGATCTGGTCTTGCAAAGTTTCCAGTCCCTGCCGCCCATCATGGATCAACTCCACATCGAACCCACTCATCTCCATCACGATCTTGAATAAATTCGCCAGATCACGATCATCCTCAATGATCAATATTTTTTTCATATCAACTATTCGCTTTCTTCAAAGGAAATGTGACGGTGAAGACCGAACCCTGCTCCACCGTGCTTTGCACGTCAATCCGTCCATCCATCAGTGTGACCAGGTTTTTCACAATGGATAAGCCCAGTCCCGCACCCTGATGACTGCGGGTGGCATAGTCCGAGCCGCGCCGGAATGGTTCAAAGATATCCGGCAAACGTTCAGCAGGAATACCGATGCCGGTATCCTGAACAATCATTTGCCATTCGGTCTCAAGCATCTTCACTGACACAGTGACTTCGCCATAGTCCGTGAACTTGATCGCATTCCCAATCAGGTTCACGAGAATCTGTTGCAGTCGGCTGCTGTCGCCAAGGAGCATCTCAGGCAAGGCAGGATCAACATGCGTAATGAGTTTGAGACTCTTTTGCCCGGCGAGGCCGGATAACAAGTTCTTCACCAGCAGCAGCAACGACGCTGGTGAGAAAGGTTCATTGCGTACTTTCAAAGTGCCGGCTTGCATTTGCGCATGATCCAGCAAGTCGTTGACCATGTACGTCAGACGCTGTGCGTTGACGCGAATGCGTTCCGCCATGTGGGTTGCCATATCGTTGCGCAAGGCAATGACCTCCGCAAAACCGATGATCGCAGCCAGGGGCGTGCGCATCTCGTGACTGACCACACCCAACATGGCTTCCTTGGCGCGCTCGACCTCCACCTGGCGCGAGATATCCCGCACGATGGCAACACGTCCAACACCTTTCACGTCACTCCATTCAAAAGCCAAAACACGCCCGCGCAATTCCTGTTGACCATTGCCCTGCGAGGCAAGTTGAGTCAAGCCACTGCCCATCAGGGAAAGTGCAACCGGGTTTGCCAGGATGACTTGATCTTGATCATTCAACACCACCACCCCATCCGCCACGCCATCCAGGATAGCAGCATTCTTTTGTGCCTCCATGCGCGCCGTGCGGATCGCGCCATTGGCAATCGACATGCCCAACCAGGTCAATGCCGCCAGTACAAAATAGATGGCAATGGCATAAGGATTGGTTGAGACATGCAAAATGATGACTGAGATATATAGGTTTGTGATGGAAACAAGCAAAGCAACGCCGAAGACCGCCATCGGTGGCAGGACAATGCCCCCCGCCAGGATGGGAAGTGTCCATAAGATCAAGCCGCGTTCCACGAGCTCACTGGGAATATCTGAAATCGCTGTGGTCACGATCAGGGATAAAACAAACAACCAACCCGCCAGAGTCCCGGTGCGTTCCCAGCGATTGAGAAAAAACAATAGCGCGAAAACGACCACCACAGAAATACTACTCAACAGGGTCAATGATCCTTCCGGATCACGAATGGCAGCCAACAATGAATCGCCGTAACTGAACGTGGCAATGATCGAGATGAGTCCTGCGGTGATAAACAACGCCAGGATAATATTGAGAATTTGCCGGCGCCTGCGATCATCCGGATCGAAGGTATCCGGCAGTTGCAGAAGTTTGTGAAGCTTCATCGTGCCTCCGCAAAGATCTTGATATACCCAAGCGCAAACCATTTGTCTCCGCCATCCTGGAATTTCAGGTCCAACGCTGGCGCGATCTCCCACCAGCGTTGTGGTTTGTACAACACCAGCGAGTTATCGCTCCAGACATGCACCTCCACCAGTCCAAACGCCGGCAGAGACATTTCACACAGCACGACATCATCCACCGCCAGGATGCCCTGCCACTTCGTTTGGCTGATCCAACGCAAGCGGATTTCGACATCGTGCAAAGCATAGGGTTCCACTGGAAGTGCCTTGACTTTCACGGGCATCCAGTTGAGCGCCAGATAACACAGAGTGCCATTAACACCCTGGATGGAAGACTCTTGCCCTGCAATTGAAAATCCAAACATGTCGAAGGGTTTCGCGAACATCCCATCCTCCCGAAGTGCGCCGACCGGTTGGAAGATCACGCCGGCTGTGCCATAGAAGGGATCGCTGTATTCCGAAGAAAAACGCAGAACCACATCGTGAAAAGGCGTTGGACGAAAACCACGCCCACCGATCAGGGTGAGGTTGTTGTACTGTTCCGCGGCCGGTTGATGGGTAAGGTCTGCGTTTTCGTTTTTGAATTCGGGGTCGAGGATATGGTGAATCGTCAAACCATCATGCAGTGTCATGGCAGTGGCATGCCAGGCGTCCTCATGCGAAACTTTTCCAGCACCATTGATGATGGAGAAGTTCCAAAAACCTGGAGATAATTCACCATCGAAATTGTCTTCGAGTGGTTCAGGGTTTTGATACTGTTCTGCGGTATTCGCTGCGATTTTTTCAAGCCGGCTTGACTCACTTCGAATTGCCCAGGCAGCATACAACTGGCGATAGTTCAATCCAAGCCACACCAGCAAAACAACGATGGGCAGGAGCAAAATGTAGATCGTTTTCATATCAATCACTTCTCGTTCAATCCTTCTTACGGAAATGTTCATTGGGTAAGTCATCATTCTTGCGGAGTTGACTTACCGCATGCAGGGCGTATGATATGAAAGTGTGTAGGGAGGTATGGTGATTGTGTCGCTACATATGTATAGCGGTCTCCATCCCCCCTAAAAAGACAAGCCAGATTGATTTCATAATAATTTTTATATTTTTCCTCCTAAAACCAGCCGATCAACGGACGGGTTATTTTTTGAGCTATTTCTTCCAATCTGGTGATTACCCACAAGTCCGCAAATCCCTCACTTGACCGATTCGCGCCGAACTTTTGCTCCCGCATTTGCCATTTACAAGGATATGTTTTGCCCAAATATGGTGGAGAAAAAGATGTGGGTAATCACCAGCTCAGGGCTTTCTTAAAGTCGAGAGATGAGAGCGAAAGCGTGGGAGGGATGAGCGTCGAAAAAGCGTCTGGCATGTGGGAGATAAGCAAATTGGGTTTTGGTAAACACCAGGCCGACCACGAGATTATTGAGACACGCCATGACACGTCCAGCATGGCCTTTGG
>Ga0210377_10000965_pt1 | contig 26977 bp, 27 predicted proteins | sample PLM4_65_b1redo_FD_155480 | JGI IMG/M metagenome (GOLD analysis project Ga0210377, IMG submission 155480) | Groundwater sediment microbial communities from an aquifer in East River, Colorado, USA - PLM4_65_b1 redo | ecosystem: Environmental > Terrestrial > Soil > Riparian zone | place: USA: East...
GCGTGGGCGACAACATCGGCTTCATGTTCGAAGGTAATACCGTTGCAGTGGCAGGATCACTGATGGCCGGCCTCAAGATCCCCATCATGTTCGACGCGGGTGAAACCAGGCTGTCGATAATCCCGTTCACCACTGATGCGCTTGGTGTGCAATACGGCTATGAACTGTCCAGCGGCGGCGTGATGCGGGCCAACCGCTGGGCAGAGCACCGCCGTGAAACCTCTGCGGTCCAGTACAACGCCGATCAGGGTACTGATGCAAACAAAAATACGGGTGCGGCTACCGGTTTCGCTTTGGTAGCGCAGAACGATATCGGCTACATCAACTTCACCAAATGGGCGCCCAACTACGCCATGGGTGGTAACGGTTCATCCATCAATTCCTTTGATATGAGTTCCAGATACTTCCGTGTCGCCGCTACGCCCACCGTCAGGGACTGGGATATGGTGGTCGGATTCGGGGTGATGGGCGGTGAATCGCTTGTCACCGATAGTGCTGCTCCGGTTGGCATAGCTTCACTGTGGGAAACCAAGCAGACTTTCGCTGACTTTCAGGCACATGGACTACTCGGCAAGAATGATTTGGGTGTTTATGCGCAATATGCGAAAGCCCCAATTGTAAATAATACTCAGGCTGTCGGCAGCATATACGGTTCAACGAATGTAGCCGGTGCGACTGATCGCAAGGCATTTACCCTGGGCGCAGACTACAGCGTGATCCCCAATGTGCTGAGCCTCGGGGCTGCATACCGTAATGCGCAGAACGGTGCTGCCGCGTCTGTCAATGGCGACAATGCACTGACGTTTACCGCCGTGTATGACCTTGCGATGAACGTGTCGCTGCACGCCAACTACAGCAAGTACAAAGGTACATCTCGGGATGCAGTTGGGGATCAAACCAGCATGTACACTTTGCAACTCGAAGCCGGATGGTAAAGCTACGACTGGTTCAGTTTATTTACCAGCTTTCTCTTCCGTCGTCTTTCCAGCAGAAGCGGGTATGTCTCTATGCTAGTGAACTCGCAACGGGCTCATCGCAGTTTTAACTTCTGCCGGGGTGTCGGTCATTCCTTGTTTTTCAGAAGTGTTTTCAGCGTGGCAAAAGGATTATGCGTCGCAGTGGACGGCTGATTTCCTGAACTTTTTGGCTGTGATTGTTGTTCCAGCAATCGCATGTGCTCGTTATCGTGGCAATACAAACAGAGCAGTTCCCAGTTGCTGCCATCCGCCGGATTGTTGTCGTGATCATGGTCTTTGTGGTGTACCGTCAGTTCGCGCAGGCGCGTGCCGGAAAATTCGCGACCGCATCGCCCGCAGATCCACGGATACAATTTCAGCGCCTGCTCGCGATAGGTCGCTTCGCGTTCGGTACTGTGCCGGCGAGCCTCGGCGACGACACGGTCGAGCCGGGTTTGATCAGGTTTGCGGGGCATGTCAGGATGGTTCTGCCCCGGCATTGCCGGGGCACAATTCACCAGTAGAATCAGCTCATCTTGGCGGGCACTGGCTGCTTCTTGGGTTTCTTTGCTTCCTTGGTCTTGCGTTGCTGTCCTTTGGCCATTATCGTTCTCCTGTAATGATTGAATGCTGGAAGATGCGGCAACTGATGCAATAAAAAAATTTCGATGCCATCGTGTCTACCCAAGTTCCGGTAAAGCCCGATGCGCAAGCATGATAATCCTGCACTGGCAAAAAAGTAAATATTATTGCGGGTAACTCAGCCGGTTACCCGGCTAGCCGCGCAGTAATACTTACCCACTGGCAGTAGCGTGGCCGGTAAAATCACTTAGTTCCGAGCTGCGTCAGCTGTTATCCTTTGCGGCATTATCGAACAATGGGGTCTGCCATCAGTAATTCAGCCCAATCTGTCGCCTCCACCCGCCGCTTGTCGTCATTGCGCGATCTGTGGCCTTTCCTGCGTCCTTATCGGGCACGGATCGTGTTGGCCTTCGTGCTGTTATGCCTCGCTTCCGCCACGATATTGATGGTGCCGCTGGCGTTTCGCGATCTGATCGATTTTGGTTTCGGGCAACGGCAAGATGCAAGTGGGGGGGTGCTGGGTAAGCTCAGTTTGAACGGACACTTCGCTTTGCTGTTCGGCATGGCCAGCCTGTGGGCGCTGGCTGTGTCGGCGCGTTATTACACCGTGGCTTGGGTAGGTGAGCGGGTCACAGCGGACATACGCAGCGCGGTATATGCGCGAGTGCTGGCGCAGTCGCCGCAGTTCTTCGAGACCCTGCAGACCGGCGAAGTGCTTTCCAGGCTGACTGGTGACACCACATTGATCCAGACCGTGGTAGGTAGTTCCATTTCGATGGGTTTGCGCAGCGTTTTCCAGTTCATCGGCGGGATGATCATGCTGGCGGTCACCAGCCTTTATCTGTTCTCGCTGAACCTCGGTCTGATGTCATTGCTGATGTTGCCAATTTTCGCCGTCGGGCGCAAAGTCAAAAAGCTGTCGCGTGAATCGCAGGACAAAATCGCCGATGCCTCGGCGCTGGCTGGCGAGATACTCAACGCGATACCGACCGTGCAGGCCTATACGCAGGAGCAACGCGAAACCCGGCGTTTCGCCGATCGTACGGAAGCGAGCTTCGTCACCGCGATCCGGCGCACCCGGGTGCGAGCGGCGATGACTGCGCTGATCATCATCGCGGTGATGGGTACCATCATCTTCGTGCTATGGGTTGGCGCAAACCAGGTGCATGACGGCAGCATGACCGGTGGGCAACTCGCTTCGTTCATCCTTTACGCGGCCTTGGTAGCCGGGGGTGTCGGCACGATGGCGGAAGTCTGGGGCGATGTGATGCGTGCGGCGGGTGCGGCCGAGCGCTTGCTGGAACTACTGCATGCGGAGTCCGCGATCGCCGAAACGCCCGCTCCGAGAATATTACCGCAGCCCTTGCAAGCGGAACTCCGTTTCGAGCAAGTCATTTTCCGTTACCCGGCACGGCTGGAAATTGCTGCTTTGGACGGCATCACGCTGGATATCGCGCCCGGCGAAAGCGTCGCCCTGGTCGGTCCTTCCGGTGCCGGCAAGACCACGCTGTTTCAACTTCTGTTGCGCTATTACGACGTGAGCGATGGCTGCATCCGCCTCAACGGACAGGACATTCGTCAGCTCGGCTTGCGCGATCTGCGCGACAAGATCGCGATCGTACCGCAAGACCCGGTGATCTTCTCTGCCAATGCTCTGGACAACATTCGCTACGGCCGCCCTGCTGCCAGCGATGAAGAAGTGATGGCCGCGGCCAAAGCGGCGCTGGTGGACGAATATATAGGCCGTCTGCCGGACGGATATCAAACATTTCTGGGCGAACGAGGCACCCGCTTGTCCGGCGGCCAGCGCCAGCGTATTGCGATCGCGCGAGCGATACTGAAGAATGCGCCGCTGCTGCTGCTGGATGAAGCTACCAGCGCGCTGGATGCGGAATCCGAAATCCTGGTACAGCAGGGACTGAATGCAGCGATGCAGGGACGCACCACGCTGATCATCGCGCATCGTCTGGCCACGGTGCAAAAAGCCGACCGCATCGTGGTAATGGAACACGGGCGCATCGTCGAAACCGGCACGCCCGAAGATCTGCGCAAACAGGCCGGGCTGTACGCGCGGCTGGCGCGATTGCAATTCGAAGTTTGATCAAGAAATCTGACGCCTCGCCTTCGCGGCGATTCGGTATCCTGTCAGGGCATCCGCTTCAGACGGAACAGTCCGTTGGTATCGCTGTCACTGCTGAAGTACAGCGCACCGTCTGGCCCTATCGCCACACCTACAGGTCTTGCCCAGCGTTTGCCATCGGCCAGTTGAAAACCGCTGATCAGGTCATCCACACGCTTCGCCTGCCCATCCTGAAAGCGTACCACCACGATCTTGGGTGGACGGCGACTTGCAGCGCTGCCAAAGAAGCCACCGCCGGGCTGCGTACCCCATGAGCCATGTAGTGCGACGATGGCATCCTGCGCCAATTGCGAATCCATGGCACCTTCGGGAACAAAAACCACGCCCATCGGCGCATTGCGCGCCGGAAAAGTGGCAGCCGGCGGCACCACTTCATCGATCTCGCGAGGCGGTTTGCGTTCAATACAATCGTCGCGTCGTATTTGTTTGCCATCGAACTGGAACCACGGCATGCCATGGAACGAGCCGGCGGTGAGCAGGCTGAAATATTCCGGTGGCTGATCGTATCCCTGATGGTCTGGACCATTATTGCTGGCATAAAGCAAACCTGTCTGCGGCTGCCAATCGAAGCCCACCGGGTTACGCAGACCCGAGGCAAAAGGCTCCCAGCTTGGCTTGCCGCTATCCTCGCGCAATACCAGTACACCGCCGCGACGGTCTGCGAACGAGTAACCCACTCCCAGATACTGGTCGCTGCAGTTATTCTGTATTCCCAGACTCACGTAAATTCGCCCATCCGGACCCACCCCTACCGTGCGGCTGACATGCCCGCCACCATTCGGCAGAGCGGCGAGCAGCCTGACCTGATCCGCCATTATCTTTGCCTGCCCCAAACGGTAAGGAGAGCGATAAAGGCCATCGGTGCGGGCAATCAATATCTCATCCCGCCGGAAAGCTACGCTGTGAGGATATCCGTCCAGCTGCAATAGTACTTCTGGCTTGGTATAGGGAGGTGGCAACCGGTACACCTTGCCGGATTTTGAACCGGCGAAAAGATCACCGTTGGCTGCGAAGCTGAGCATACGCGGTGCATCCAACAGGCTGAGCAGTTCCAGCCGGTAACCCTTGGGAATGTGTACGGTTCTGCGCTGCCCATCCAGCATCAACGTTTGCTGTTCGTAGGTCAGCGCTGCCACACCGGCATATGCTGGTGCAAACACAAGGCAAATCAGAATTGGCAGACAGGCTTTTCTCAGCATTTCAAACTCGAATGATGGTTGCGCTACGGGGACGCGATCCCGTAACCATCCCGTAACCCACGTTGGATACAATGATACCCCGATGGACAATTATTCTCGTTAATGAGACTAAAAATGTTAGAAATTGTCAATTACAGCATTTTCAGTCGTCACAGGCAATTCTGCTAAATACCCTCCAGGCCAATATTGGCGCGGTATTGCGCGATAGTTGCTGATCTTGGCATGCAATATGCTCGTTAACTATCAAGGCCGCAAATTCAGGTCCGGCAGTTGCAAGCCGTAATGCGGAGTATACCGAAGGAGGTGTGTCATGAAATCCACTATGGACATGAGCAGCTACGAAATCGAACAGGATGCAATGGAGAACGAGTACGGGGAAGAGATTCTGTCCGCCGGCTGGAATCCTGCTGTCGACCTGGTTTGCGAGCAACTGCTGCAGATTCCGACCGATGAACAGATGGCCATAGCTGCGGAACTTCCCATGCTGGACTCGGTGGCAGATGTTTCTACGGCGGTCTCGGAGTTATTCCTGAGAAAAATGTACTCATACCAGCGTTGACTTAGGGTGGTCCAGCTTTGACTTCGGGATTTTGGTGGCATGGAAGACATCACGAAGCAGATCACTGCGTTAAACGGTAATCAAACTGGCGGAGGGACTATGTTCAAGTTATGTGTCTATTATCACGGTGTCCTGCGTTATACGCTCGTGGCCGATATGGAAAAGGCACAAGAGTTGCGCGACCAAGGTTTTTACGTAGTGGTCAAGGCTGTCGCCTGATGCTCTTCCCGGGCTGACAATTCTACGCTAACCGATTTTTGCGATCTAAAGTGCCGCATCAACATTCAGCATAGGAAGCTCCGCATTGTGAGATCTGGCAGGAGCAGTTTCCTCTGTTATTCATTCAATTCTGGATAATCAGTATATCCCTTCGGTCCCGGCGTATAGAACGTGTTCATGTCGGGTTCATTCACTGCATCACCAGCTTTCCAGCGGGCAACCAGATCCGGGTTGGCGAGGAATGGGCGCCCTACGGCGATAAGATCGCATTTGCCTGCAGCCAGATCGCTTTCTGCGCGCGCAGCATCATAGCCGCCGGAGAGGATCAACTTGCCCTTGAACTCGCTGCGGAACATGCTCTTTATCGAGCCAGGCACCGGCGGCGCACCCATGGACGAATGGTCGACCAGGTGGATGTAGACCAGACCTTTTGCATTGAGCTGTTGCGCAAGATAGGTGTAATCTGCTTCCATCGCGTCATACAACGGCATGTCATTGAACACGCCGAACGGCGACAGACGTATGCCGACCTTATCCTTGCCGATGGCTTTGATCACTGCATCGGCAACTTCGAGCACAAAGCGCGCGCGGTTTTCTGTCGAACCGCCATAGCGATCGGTGCGCTGATTCGAGTTCGGACGGATGAACTGTTCTAGCAGATATCCGTTAGCTCCGTGTAACTCGACACCGTCAAATCCTGCAGCAACTGCGTTTTTCGCGCCTTGGGCGAACTCCTCTACGGCAGTCCTGATGTCCGCCTCGGTCATCGCCTGAGGCACCGGGTGCGCCTTCAGACCCTCGGCATCGGTGTACATATCACCGGCGGCAGCCACTGCCGACGGAGCAATAATGCGCGCACCTGCAGGCAGATTGAGCGCATGGCCGACTCGCCCGCAGTGCATGAACTGCAGGAACATCTTGGCGCCCCTGGCGCGAACCGCATCAGTAACGCGTTTCCACCCCGCAACCTGAGCTGCGGAAAAAATCCCCGGTATGCGCGGATAGCCGAGCCCGTTGGGCGAAGGCGATGTGCCCTCGGTGATGATCAGACCGGCAGTTGCCCGCTGCGCGTAATACTGCGCCATCAGTTCGTTCGGGATGTTGTTCGTGGCACGACTACGTGTCATCGGTGCCATGACAAGATGGTTTTGCAGCGTGAGTGAACCCAGTGTGGTTATAGAGAACAGCTGCGACATGATTACTCCATTTGGAAAATATTCATTTGCGGCATCGACGTTGAGAAATGCATCGGGGCAGACTTAGTTGCCGGTGCTGGGTATTCAGCGACCAAACTGCCTATTGAATTACTTGCGTGCCGGTTCAGTCGCTTCGTGGATGGTTTCCTTGGTGCTTTCGATGACCTTCCCGGCACGTTCCTTGACCGTCTCGACCTGCTCGGCATAAGGATTACTCAGGATAGGCCTGTGACGACCAAAATTCATGCCAAGATGAAATGCGATGATTGCCCCCACTACAAGACCGATCAGAAACTTCTTCATATCTGCACCTCCGAATTTACCAAATTTGATAATAGCAGTTTAGCTCCAGCTTATGCTTGTTCCCGAACGAGGGATGGAGGCTCGCATGCTCATGCAATTACCCTGCCCAGTAAAGTATCTGCAATCACGAATATGCACGCCGGACATTCCGGATGATATATGGCAATGTCGTCGTTGAGCCAGGGTGAATAGCTGGTATAGATGGAAAATGTAGAGAGGGTGAAAGATCAAGCCTCAAAGTGCTGCCCAACCGCCAGAAAGCTTTATTTGCGCTTATGTTCCAGCGCGATGCCGACCAGCTCCAGGGCTACTCCAAGGATAAGTATCACCTCTCCCGGCCATTCTTCAGGAGCGAGGAACATCAATACTGCGCCCAGCACCACCAAGATCACGGCAATGGTGCGCCGAGTACGTGGACGAATTACCATATCGACATCCTCCGCTGTTCGCTGGTTTGGTGTAAGGAACCTCTGATTAGGTCCCGCAAAGTGTCGTCCCTCAGTGTTATGCCCAAACAAGCACCCAAGGCATTGCGCTCATTTGCATCGTAATCCAAACTACGACCGGCGTCATGAGCCTTGCAATCACCCGTAAAGTACATGATGCGATCCTCGAGCGCATTAAACAGAAGTTGATTAAGTATAGTTTAGGCAACCAATATCAGTCGAGATGATTTTACGCCGGCCAGCAACGTGCCGATCACTATATCAAACACGGAGAACCCATGAAGAAACTAAAGCATGAAGCGGAATTATTCAAGGAAGCGTTGCTCGCGGGTGTGAAATACGCCGAAGGTCGTGGCGTGGTTGAATTCGAACCAACTGATTCGGCCAGCGAAAAGCTCTTGTATATATACCGGCTCATGGTTCATGATAAAGTCATGCAGCCATTGCCGGAAGACCAGGTCGCCGAAAAGACCTTGCGGCACAAACTGGCAGTCTGGTACTCGAAACAGCTGCCGAAAGATCATCCGCTTTTAAAATAAATCAGTCTGATTCGATAATTACGACGCAACATCCCCATTCTTCGCATGGCAATGAGTAAAGCCCAGAGCACAGAGAAATTCCGCATCGACAAATGGCTGTGTGCCGCACGTTTTTTCAAGACGCGCTCCCTGGCAGCCGACGCTGTCGAGTGCGGCCATGTTCATGTAAACAAAGAGCGCGTCAAACCGGCTAAAGCAGTCGCGGTTGGGGACATGCTGGATATCCGCATCGGGCAGAAACAATACATCGTCGAGGTGCTGGGGCTGTCCAATGTTCGAGGGCCGGCAACCGTGGCGCAGCAACTGTATCGCGAGACCGAAGATAGCCGTCAGCGGAGGGAAGTCATCGCTGTCCGACTAAAGGATCAACCTCAGCCTTTCCGATTCAGGGGTAGACCGACCAAGCGTGATAGACGCGAAATCGAGCGTTTAACTAAAGGAAGGCGATGATCTTGCATGTGTTGAAGTCGAATTGATTGTAGTCCGAACTGCGCAAATCAGCGCGGCTCGTTCTGTGACAGATGCCGCGCCACCGACAGCCATGCACCCAACCAGCCAAGATACATCGAGAACAGCAATAGCGTCAGGCTGTCGCCAGGCGACAGCAGATGCAGTGAGAACTGGCTGGTGTAGAGTCGCGATAGCGCATCGAGTTGCCAGTTCAGCAGCAGCATGCTCAATGAGATGATGAGCCAGGCCATGATCCCTCCGAGCAATCCCTGTATTGCCCCGAAATAGAGGAACGGGCGGCGAATGAAGCCGTTGGTCGCGCCTATCAGTCTGGATACCTCGATCTCGTCGCGCTGGGTGAGGATCTGCAGGCGTATGGTGTTGAAGGTGATGGCGATCAGCGCAAGGCTGAGCAGGCTGGCAAGTATCAGCACCATCATCCGCCCGAATTTGAGCAATGCTTCGAGTTTGTAGGCCCAGGCAGAATCGAGTTGTGCCAGTTCCACTTTGGGCATCTTCGCCAGTTCGTTGCGCAGCTCATCCAGTGCTTGCGCTTCGCCACCTTTGGGATAAACGATGAACGCATCCGGCAGGGGGTTCTGTTTCAGGCCGCCGATCACATCCGAGAGGCCTGTGCTTTCCTTGAGGTGTTCCAGCGCCTTGTCGCGGGTGACGAATTCGGTGCGTGTGATAGCCGGATGCTGTTCAAGTTTCTTGCGCAGCTTATCAACGTCATCCTCCTTCGCATCCATGCTAAGGAACAGGCTGATTTGCGGCGTGCCTGAAAGTTGTGAGACCAGGCCTTGTGCGTTTTGCAGCATCACATACATCCCGGCGGGTAGGCTGAGTGCGATGCCGATGACCAGTATGTTGAGCGACCCCGCCAGCCTGGACTCGAACATGCGGCGCAATACCCCGGCGATCTGAGCGAGTGCGTGTCTCATGCCTGTCCTGAGCCTGTCGAATAACCGGCGACTTGGCCTTTGTTGTTTGAAGGTCTAGACGAATGGCTAGTAGTTCCATCAGCGGGTTGCAACTCCCCTTGCCTGAGCGCGAGCACGCGCACATCGGTATCCTGCAATATGCTTTCATCGTGGGTGGAAATCAGCAGGGTGACGCCGACCTGATGGAAGGACTCGAATATAGTCATGATTTCGCGGGCGTATTCAGCATCCAGATTGCCGGTCGGTTCGTCGGCCAGCAGGATGGTGGGGCGATTCACGATTGCGCGGGCGATGCACAGTCGTTGCTGTTCACCGCCGGAAAGCGCGATGGGGTTGGATTTTTCCCGCTTGAGCAGGCCGACCTTGTCGAGTGCGGCACGCACCCGCTTGTGGCTTTCGCGGTAATCGAAACCGCAAATCTGCAGGGGCAGCATGACGTTGTCGAACACGTTGCGGTCGAACAGGAGTTTGTGATCCTGGAAGATGATGCCGAGATTGCGGCGCAGATAAGGCAGTGCGCGCTCCTTGAGGACCCCGACGTTTTGATTGTTGACGATGACACTGCCGAGGTTGGGACGCTCGATCGCGGCGATGAGTTTGAGCAAGGTGCTCTTGCCCGCACCGGAGTGCCCGGTGAGGAACACCATTTCACCCTCCGCGATATTGAATGAGACGTTCTTAAGCGCCTGATAACCGCCTGGGTAACGCTTGTTGACCTGGTTGAAGCGTATCATTCGTCCATGCTCAATAATGCTGCGATAAATTCTTCCGCGACGAACGGGCGCAAGTCATCCAGTCCTTCGCCCACGCCGATGAAGCGCACCGGGATCGGATGTGCCTTGGCAATCGCCGCGATCACACCGCCCTTGGCAGTCCCATCCAGCTTGGTCAATATCAGTCCGGTAACGCCGAGCGCCTGATCGAAGGCTTTGACCTGGCTCAGCGCGTTCTGCCCTGTGTTGGCATCCAGCACCAGCAGAACTTCGTGTGGCGCGGCTTGTGAAACCTGTCCTGAGCCTGTCGATGTGGCCGTTTGTTCTGGCATTGCCTTGGCGATGACGCGCTTGACCTTCTTGATTTCTTCCATCAAATGCGCCTGGGTAGTCAGCCGCCCGGCAGTATCGGCCAGCACCACGTCGACGTTGCGCGCCTGAGCGGCTTTTATAGCATCAAATATCACCGCAGCGGCATCACCGCTTTGCTGAGTAATTACCGTCACGCTGTTGCGCACTCCCCAGGCCATCAGTTGCTCTCGCGCTGCAGCACGGAAGGTGTCGCCCGCCGCAAGCATCACCGAAAGCCCCTGTGCTTGCAGGTGTTTTGCCAGTTTGCCGATCGTGGTGGTCTTGCCCGCGCCATTCACGCCTACCAGCATGATCACGAAGGGTTTGTGCGTCGTGGCCTGCAACGGCTGTGCCAGCGGCTTGAGCAGCTTGAGCAGGCTTTGAGCGAGGGCATCCCTGAGTTGAGCAGCTTCGCTCAAATGCTGATCCTTGACTTGGTGACGGAGATCGGCGAGCAGAGCGTTGGTCGCGTCCATGCCGACATCAGCGGTGATCAGGATGGTTTCCAGTTCCTCGTAAAGATCGTCGTCTATCCTTGCATTGCGGCTGAACAAGTCGGTCAGTTGGCCGCCGGTACGCGCCAATCCGAACTTCAATTGACTGATCCAGCTGGAGTTGAACTTGTCTCTGGCGGTCTGGTCTTTGTCTGGTTCGGGTGATTTTTTTTTCAGGAAGCTGAACATTGGATGAACTTGGTCGGAAGAGATAAATATATCGGATAATGCGCATTCATTTTATGCCATTAAACGTCGAAGGGTTAGGGATATGAAGAGTTTTTTATTTTACATCGTATTGTTGCTGGGCAGTTCGCAGAGCTTTGCTCAAGCGGAAGTGTTCGAACGCACACTATCCAACGGGTTGAAAGTAATCGTCAAGGAGGATCATCGCGCGCCGGTGATCGTCCAGCAGATATGGTACAAAACAGGCAGTATAGACGAGCGCACCGGTACCACCGGTGTTGCGCATGTGCTGGAGCACATGATGTTCAAGGGTACCAAGACTGTGCCGGCAGGGGAGTTCTCCAGGCGCATCGCGGCAGCGGGAGGACGCGAGAATGCCTTTACCAACAATGACTACACCGCATATTTCCAGCAATTGCACAAATCCCAATTGCCGCTGGCGATGAAGCTGGAATCTGACCGGATGCACAACCTGAACCTTTCTGCGGCAGAGTTCTCCAAGGAAATCAAGGTGGTCATGGAAGAGCGCCGCATGCGCACCGATGATGATCCGCAGTCGCTGCTGTATGAAAACTTGATGGCGACTGCTTATCAGGAACATCCGTATCATCATCCGGTGATCGGCTGGATGAGTGACCTGGAAGCTCTCACTGTAAAGGATGCGCAGGATTGGTATACACGCTGGTACGCACCGAATAATGCCACGCTGGTCATCGCCGGCGATGTTAAAGCCGATGATGTGTTCGCGCTGGCACAACGATATTACGGCTCGATTCCCAAGGTCGTTCTGCCAGCAAGGCGTAACTTTACCGAGCCGAAGCAGGTGGGTATCAGGCGTCTGGTCGTGAAAGCGCCCGCCGAATTGCCGCAATTGGTGATGAGCTATCACACGCCCACGGTCAAGGATCCCGCGCAGGACTGGAAGCCTTATGCTTTGGAAATCCTTGCGGGAGTGCTGGATGGCAATGAATCGGCACGCCTCAACAAACATCTTGTGCGCGAGCAGCAGATCGCCAGCTCGGCAGGTGCGGGTTATGACTCGACCGCACGCGGACCCAGCACGTTCACCCTCGAAGCCACACCGAGCGCGGGCAAAACCGTGCAGGAAATCGAATCTGCATTGCGCCAGGAAATCGCGCAAATGGTGAAAGACGGTGTGAACGTGGACGAACTGAAACGTGTCAAGGCGCAGGTTATGGCTGCCGAAGTGTACAAGCTCGATTCGCTGTTTTATCAGGCGATGCAGATCGGGCAAATGGAGAGTATCGGCTTGGGTCATCAGGCGATTGCGGTGATGCTGGATAAACTTCAGTCGGTGACTGCAGAGCAAGTACAACAAGTCGCAAAGGAATTATTGAACGACGACAATCTGACTGTGGCGGTGCTTGACCCTCAGCCGCTTTCAGGCAAGCCGAAATCCCAAACTAAAGGAACGTCCTATGTTCGCTAAAACAAGGCTAATTCAATCCATAGTTGCTGCTGCCTTGTGCTGTGCTGCGACCGTCTCAATTGCCACTCCCAGCATCCAGCACTGGCAGAGCGCCAGCGGGGCGAGGGTGCTGTTCGTCGAGAATCACGATATCCCTATGCTGGATGTTGCGGTGAGTTTTCCTGCAGGCAGCAGTTTTGACACTGCCGAGAGTTCAGGCGTGGCGGGCTTGACCCATCATATGCTGGATGCCGGCTCGGAAGGAATGAGCGAGGACGAAATCTCGCGCGGCATGGCTGACATCGGCGCGCAATTCGGCGGCGGATTCGATCAGGACAGATCCAGCGTTTCATTGCGTACTTTGAGCAGCCCGCAGATACGCGACAAGGCCCTGGATATCATGGCGCTCGTTCTGCAACGCCCGGTGTTCGCTGATGGGATACTGGATCGTGAAAAAGCACGGCTGATCGACACGCTGAAGGAAGCCGAGACCAAGCCTGAAAACATCGCCGACAAGGCTTTTCAGAAAGCGGTTTATGGAACACATCCCTACGCATTGCCAGTAAGCGGCGAGATCGTCAGCGTGGAGAAAATCACCATGCATGATCTGCGCAACTTTTATAATGCGCACTACAGCGCCGGCAGCGCAGTGGTAGCCATCATGGGTGATGTGACACGAGCCGAAGCCGAGGCGATTGCACAAAAACTCACTGTGCAATTGCCTCCTTCTGCAGCAGCATCGTCAAAACTGCCCGATGTAAAAATGCACATCCAGCCTTCCGAGCAGCGCATCAGCCATCCTGCAAGCCAGAGTCACATTCTGGTTGGCGTCCCGGGCATGTCGCGCACCGACCCTGATTTTTATCCTCTGTATGTAGGTAATTACATCCTTGGTGGCGGCGGATTTGTGTCGCGCCTGATGAACGAGATTCGCGAGAAGAAAGGCCTGGCCTACAGTGTCTACAGCTACTTCATCCCGCTGAAACAGCCCGGCGCGTTCCAGATCGGCCTGCAGACCAAGAAGGAGCAGGCAGACGAGGCGTTGCATTTGGTGCGCAGCACGCTCGAGGAATTCATCGCCAAAGGTCCCACCGAAAAGGAATTGCTGGCCGCCAAGCAGAACATCGTCGGCGGGTTCCCGCTGCGCATCGACAGCAACAGCAAGATTATAGGCTATCTGAGTATCATCGGTTTCTATGACCTGCCGCTGACTTATCTGGATGACTTCACGAGCAAGATCGAACATGTCAGTGTCGCACAAGTCCGTGATGCATTCGCCCGCCATATCGATCCTCTGGCGATGGCGACCGTGATCGTGGGTGCTCCTGAAGAGGCCGCGAAATAAATAGAAAGAACAGCAAAACAAAGGGCACCTTGAACAAGGTCAGGATCGTAGGCGGCGATATGCGCAGCCGCGTGATCAATTTTCCCGATGCGGAAGGTTTGCGCCCCACGCCGGACCGCGTCCGCGAAACATTGTTCAACTGGCTGGGGCAAACGTTGTATGGACGCACATGTCTGGATCTGTTTGCCGGTAGCGGAGCGCTGGGTTTTGAAGCAGCGTCGCGCGGAGCCGAGCGCGTAGTGATGGTGGAACGGAATCCCGCAGTTTGCGGTGCTTTGCAGGAAAACCTTAAAAAATTTGGGTGTACTAATATTTTCGTACACTGCCGGGATGGGCTAGAATTCATATCGCGCAATGATCAGCGCTATGATGTGATCTTTTTGGATCCGCCGTTCAGTGGCGATCATCTGCCAAGGTTGCTGGAGATATTACCGCAACATCTGGCTGACAAAGGCATGCTTTATCTGGAATCCGGCGCGCCGATCGAAGTCCCTCTGCCTTGGCAGGTCGTAAAATCGGGCAAGGCGGGGCAGGTATATTTCCAATTGCTGCAAATTGCTCAAATTCAATTTGCGGGATAAAGCGCAAGGAGCCGCGCATAACCAGCGACTTGCCCGCTTGCGGGCTTAGTCGAATGGCTAGTAGTTTTATTAGCGAATGACGAGGCATATCGAAACGGATAGACAAGGAATGAGCGACAACGTAGTTGCGGTGGAGGCTCATATCGGCGTAGCCGATGTTAAACTGCGAAGCAGTGGCCATAACCAACATGCGACACCGCGATTTGCCCGCCAATTGAAATTAATATGATCAGAGTGATTTATCCGGGTACCTTCGATCCGATCACGCGCGGGCATGAAGACGTGGTGCGGCGTGCCGCAGGATTGTTCGGCGAAGTCATCGTGGCGGTGGCGGAAAGCCGCGAGCAAACACTGTTCACGCTGGATGAACGCGTGGAAATGTCACGCGTGATCTTCGCGGATTTTACCAACGTGCGTGTGGAAGGTTTTAACGGCTTGCTGATGAACTTCGTTCGGGAACATGACGCGCGCGTGGTGTTGCGCGGATTGCGCGCCGTGTCGGATTTCGAATACGAGTTCCAGTTGGCGGGCATGAATCGCAATCTGTATCCCGAAGTCGAGACGCTATTCCTGACTCCGGCGGAACAATATACTTTCATCTCCGCCACGATGGTGCGCGAAGTCGCGCGCTTCGGCGGTGATGTCAGCAAATTCGTGTCGCCCTATGTGGTGGAAAAATTACAAAAAAAGAATAAAATAGCCAATTAATTTGGATAATAACCAGGAGAAGCAGCATGGCATTGATGATTACTGATGAATGTATCAACTGCGACGTATGCGAGCCGGAGTGCCCGAACGATGCGATTTCGCAGGGTGATACCATCTATGTGATCGACCCGAACAAATGCACCCAATGTGTGGGGCACTACGACACGCCGCAATGTGTGGAAGTGTGCCCGGTGGATTGCATACCGCTGAATCCAGATCACGTGGAGAGCAATGAACAGTTACAGGCCAAGTATGACAGACTGATGGCGGCGAAAAATAGTTGAACCGCCACGCCCGCGAATAAGCCGCGCCGGGAATGCGCGGCTTTTTTGCATTTTAGGAAGCAATAAGTCAGTGTTTCAGCCAAACTCCCTTGATAGCCTCTGCATCAGAGCTCGCGCCCAATGCCGGCAAGCCATAGAAGTCGAGCATGGTGCGCAGGACATTGTAGTGATTGATGAGCTGATCGCTCTTTCCGGCCAGCACCATTGGACCCACCAGTATCGTCGTGATGCGATTGTTTGACTGGTAATGATCTTCATCCCAGGTGAGAATCAGCAGGCTGTTGTGTTTCATCGCCCAGTCGACATAGGGCGCGATGTGTATTTTCAGCCAGTTGTCCGCGTCTGCAAAGCTGCCGTTGTGCATATCGTTATTCATATCGGGGATGACAAAAGCAATGGTTGGCAACCTGGAAAAATCCTGCGGGAAATCGGCAAAGCGTTGGTTCACTGAGGCTGGCAGCCTGGAGCCCTGCCAGTTCACCACCGGATTGTGTTTGCGGGCATAAGCGCCGGACAAGCAGGTCATATCACCCGCTTCAGGCAACGACTCGGCGTAACTGGCAAAGCTCAATCCTGCGTCCAGCAAAACCTTGGCGAGGTTGTCGGAGTCAAAGGCATGCGGGCAGGCATTGTTGGTGACGCCATGCGTGGAGCCGGAGAAAAATGCCAGGTAGTTCGGCTGGCTCGGATGAGTGACGCCATAAGACCGGGTGAACAACATGCCGCGTTTAGCCAGCGCGTGAATGTAGGAATCCTGGTTGCGCGGGTCCATGATCTGCATGAAGCTGCGATTTTCCTCGATGACCACCACCACATGATCGGGGCGCGGTAGCAGCCCGGCATGAGCGGCCGGTACGTGGACAACGGCGAGTAGCGCGACGAAGAATATACGGAGCTGGCGCAAGCTAATACCCTTCGGCTTCTTTGGCTTTATTCTGGGTTTCCTCGGCTTCTTTTTTCACAACTTCATCCACACCCTTGGCCTTTTCAAGCGCTTCGCGCTGCGGGGCGGCAATCTTTGGTGCAGGTGTGGAGTTGTCGCAGGCGGCGAGCAACAGCAAAGTGGCGAGCAAGATGTATTTCATGATTCCTCCCTGTTAACGGGGTGAAAGTCTGGCGAAGTGAGCCATAGTCCGGCCGTGGCTTATTTCCGAGCGCAGCACTCTATCACAAAGTTGTCTGGCGTAAAGTTGCCGCGCATCAAGTTTACTTCTGGCAACTCCGGCAATAAAAACTGGAGCGCTGTCCCTGGCGGATCTGCCTGATGGGTGAACCGCAACGCCGGCACGGTTCGCCACCGCGCCCGTACACCCAATAATTCTGCTGGAAGTAGCCAGGTTGCCCGGTGCTGTCGACGAAGTCGCGCAGCGTGCTGCCGCCTTGGGCTATGGCTTCCGATAAAGTGGCACGGATCGATTCGACCAGCTTTGCGCAGCGCGGCAGGCTGAGTTTCCCGGCGGCGAGCTGCGGTTTGATGCCGGCGCGGAATAGCGCTTCGTTGGCGTAGATGTTGCCCACCCCGACTACGATGTGGTTGTCCATGATGCATTGCTTGATGCTGATGCTGCGCCCTTGCGTGGCCTGGTATAGGTAGCGCGCATCGAAGTCGGCTTCCAGCGGCTCGGGGCCGAGCGAGGCGAGCAGCGGATGGGTGTGGACATCGCCGCTATGCCACAGCACCGCGCCGAAGCGGCGCGGGTCGCGCAATCGCATCAGCGTGCCGTCGCTCAGCAGCAGATCGAAGTGATCATGCTTTTCTGGAGGAGTGTTCGCGGGCAGGATGCGCAGACTGCCGGACATACCCAGATGCAGGATCAGCGTGCCGCTGCCGCAATCCATCAGTAGATATTTGGCGCGACGCTTAAGCGAGTGGATGGCCTGTCCGCGCAACAGCCTGGGCAGGTTTTTCGGGATCGGCCAGCGCAGGCCGGCGTTGCGGATCACGGCATCGGAGATGGTCAGGCCGGTGAGGTGCGCGGCGAGGCCACGCCGTGTGGTTTCTACTTCGGGGAGTTCGGGCATGGTTAAAAAATTGATTTATGAACTGCGATTGATCCACGAAATACACGAAAGGCACGAACAGGAAAACATGGGCGATTCGTGAATCGCCCCTACGGAATTATTGGGCGGGCGCAGGGGCAATTCACGAATTGCCTTCATTTATCCATTTCGTGTTGTTCGTGACTTTCGTGGACAACTGTTTTTCAGGCGCGCCTGCGCTTCCACCAGATATACCCACCCGCGCCCGCCAGCAACAGCGGCAACACCAGCAGGAAACCGATGCTGATGACATTGAGCTCGGTTCTGCTGAGTACCAGGCTGCTGTCCTTTGCGGCGCGCGGTTGCAGCGTGATCAGGTGCTCTTCGCCGGCCAACCAGTTCACCATATTCACACCCAAGTCCACATTGCCGCCGTTGCCGGCGTAGCTGTTGGAGAGGAACGCGCCGTTGCCTACCACTACGATGCGCTGGTCTCTATCATTGATGCGACGTTGCAGGGCCATCGCGATAATGACCGGGCCGGGCGTGTCGCGCAGTTTGTCGAAGACCGGCTGATTTGTGTCCCCCTTGCCGCCGAACATGCTGCGGCTCACCCAACCGCGCGCGGCGACTTCCACCAATGCGTGGTGCTGCCAGTCCGGATTTTCATTCCACACCAACGGTCGCGCCGAGGGAAAGGCTGTGATCAGGTTGAAATTGCGTGTGATCGCATGCGGCGGATAGGTTGCGCCCAGCGACCAGGTGGAAGGGGCGTTCATTCCGTTGGCCGCGGGATCGATCACAATGCCGGGAGGCAACAGCAAGTCAAGTTTTTCGGCAATGGGTTCCAGTCCGTGGAGCGGTTCGGCATCCAATAGCCAGAGCAGATTGCCGCCGCGGTCTATATAGCGCATCAACTTGTCCAATTCACCGGGCATCAGGTCGAGTTGGGGCTGGGCGATCACCAACACGCTGACATTGCTCGGCACTTCCTGAGCCAGCGCCAGATTCAGGCTGTTGAGGTGAAAGCCATTCTGTTTTAACTTCGCGCCGAACAGCGAACCGAGGTCATGGTTGGCAATCCCGTCCAGTTTGCGCTCGCCGTGCCCGTCCAGGTACATCACGATCTGATCGCGTGTGTGCGCCAGGCGCAGCAGGGTGCTGGTGACAATCTGCTCGTTGATCTGGCTGAGGTGCTCGCTGCGTCCGGCATATTCGAGCACCATCTCGCCGTTGAGCTGGATATTAGCCGCGCGGGTCTTCTCCGGCTCCTTGCTTGGATCGACGAACACCAGATTGATGTCGGGTTTGTAGCGCTGGTAGAGCGACAGGAAGTCGCGAATGATCTTGCGGATGTCGCCGAGACGCGCATCCTGCTCGGTGGCATACACCGTGATGTTGACCGGGCCGCTCAGTTGCTTGAGCACCTCCACGCTGGCGGGTTCCAGGCTGTTGCTGGCGTTGTGGGTCAGGTCATGTTGCAGGTGATATCGCGTGGCGAGATAGCCCAGGCCAACCGCGATACCCGTCAGCAGAAATACGAAGAGCAGGTTGCGAAGTGCAAGATTTGAGAAAAATTTACGCATGATTCATCCGTAAATCCGGTTGTTGCTGATACGGCGCATCGTCAGCAGCAGGAAAAACACACTAAACAGCACGAAGAACACGACATCGCTGCTATCCAGCAAGCCGGCATTGAATTTCTGAAAATGATTGAGTGGAGAGATGATGTGCCAGTGTGAATTTTCCGCCGACGCGGCAATGTCGGCCAGCCACAAACCGGCAAGTGCTGCCAGGGCGCCGATGGCGGCGATGACGGGCTGTGCGGTGAGCGAAGAAACATACAACCCGACAGAGACGTAGCTGGCAGTAAGCAACAGCAGACCGAGCAGGTTTCCCAATATCAGGCCGTGATCGAGATGTGTGCCGAGCGACAGCGTGTAGATCATCAGCGGCACACCGGTCATCAGCAAGACCAGAAAGGCCAGCAGTCCGAAAAATTTGCCGAGCACGATATGCCGTATCGACAGCGGCGCGGAGAGCAGCAGCGCAAAGGACTGATTGCGCCGTTCCTCGGCGATCAGGCGCATCGTGAACATCGGCACCAGCATCATCAGCAACAGCGCCACCATATTGAATAGCGGTACTGCAACGATGGTCGTAACACCGGGCGCGTTGGCGAGTTGCGCCAATTGCGGTTGGAGCTCAAGGAATGTCTGCAGGGTGTTCAGGAAAAACCAGGTGAAAATGAATTGCAGGATGGCCAGCATGAACCATGTCGATGGCATGGCAAACAGGCTGCGCAGTTCACGCAGGGCGAGCAGACGGATCATGGGTTTTCATCCTTCGATAGTGCCCCTGTCGATCTTTCCGGGGCGGTGATCCTCACATACACCTCTTCCAGAGTGGCCTGCAGCGGCGTGAGTTGCTCAAGTTGCCAACCTTGCTGTTCAGCCAAACTGATCAGCGCGCCCTTGGGGTTGTCTTCCGGTTTATGCAGCACGCGGAACTTCGTGGCGGTTAGCGGCTCTACGTGACTGATCCCGGCGATGCCTTCCAGAATGTTCAAGGGCGGGGGGTTGCGCAGACCGACGATGAATCCGGATACGCTACCATGTTGACGCATATGCTCACTGGTGTCGCTGTAGATCAGCTTGCCCTGCTGCATGATCTCGACCCGATCGCACACGCTTTCCACTTCGCTGAGCAAGTGGGTGGAGAGTATCACGCTGTGGGTATCGCCCAGCTCGCGGATCAGGGTGCGTATCTCCCGGCTTTGCGAGGGGTCGAGTCCGATAGTGGGTTCATCAAGCACGATCACTGCAGGATGATGGATGATGGCTTGTGCGATACCGACCCGCTGCTGATAGCCCTTGGACAGCGTGCCGATAATTTTTTTACCGACGGTTTCCAGGCCGCAGCGTCGTTTGGCTTGCTCCAGCGCTTCGGTAATCGCGGGGTATTTCATGCCGCGCAAACGGGCGGCGAAGTTCAGGTATTGGTTCACGCTGAGTTCGCGATACAGCGGCGGTGCTTCGGGCAAATAACCGAGGTTCGCTTTCGCCAGCTCGGGTTGACGCAACAGGTTGATACCGCAGATCTCTATGTCGCCGCTGTTTGGCGACAGGCAGCCGGTCAGCATCTGCATGGTGGTGGTTTTGCCCGCGCCGTTGTGTCCCAGCAGACCCAGCACTTCGCCGCGTCTCAATTCCAGAGACACGTCGTGGATGACCAGATGTTCGCCAAAGCGTCTTGTCAGGTTGCGCGCGGAAAGCGTTATGTCGGAAATGTTGTTGGGCAAAGTTATGTTGGGAGTCTGTCGTGGTTGTGAATTCGGTTAAATATAACCTATTATGCGCGTCCATATCAAAAGCAGTCATGTTATGAACCAGTTCAAATACTTCATCTTCGGCAGTTTTCTGCTCACCGCTTGTGCGCAGGCTCCAGCCCGGCCAACTGATGAGCATCCCGCCGATCCGCACGAGTCGCTGTCGGAAGAAGCACCGGTGCTGCCCAATATCGAGTTGAGCGACGAGTTGCTCTACGAGTTTCTGTTGACCGAGATTGCCAGTCAGCGTGGCAATGTTGCGCTCGCTGTCGACGGCAGTTTGGATCTAGCCAATAAAACGCACGACCCTCGCCTGGCCATGCGTGCCACGCAACTGGCACTTCAGGCAGGACAGTTGGACAAGGCTATCGAGGCACTCAAGATCTGGCGTGGGGTCGATCCGGCTTCGCCAATGGCAATGCGCATGTACGCTTCGGTGTTGCTGCGCAGCGGCAGGCTGGACGAGGCCCGCCAGGAGTTGGTGACCGTATTGAAGGCCGATCAGGCCAATGCCGGACGTATCTTCTATCAGATATATCAAATGCTCGCCCCTTATCTGGATAAGGATGAAGCGCTCAAGTTAATGCTTGAACTTGCGCAACCCTATCCGCGGGTGTCAGAAGCGCATTGGGCGGTAGCGCAACTGGCGCAAGCGTCCGGGGACGAAAAATTTGCCCTCGATGAAGCAAGGCAGGCGCGAAGATTGCGTCCGGAATGGGATACGGCGGTTTCACTGGAGGCGTTCCTGCTGAAGAAAAGTGCACCGCAGCAAGGCCTGGATTTGCTGAGTAGTTACTTGTCGGATCATCCGGATGCGCAGGAAATCCGTTTGCAGTACGCCCGAGCGCTGCTTGAGCAAAAGCAGTACAAGGAGGCGCGTAAGCAATTCCAGTTTCTGGCCGATGAGAATCCCGATAATCCGGAGACTGCGTTCGCGATCGCGCTGATCTCATTGCAACTGAAGGATTTCAAAGGCGCTGAAGATCATCTCAAACAGGCGCTCGACAAAGGACGGAAAGACCAGAACACGGTGCGCTATTATCTCGGCCAGTTGGGTGAGGCGAAGCAAAGCAACGACGAGGCGATCGGGTACTATCGTCAGGTGAATGGCGGGGAATATCAGTTTGCCGCGCAGATTCGCATCGCCTATCTGCTGCATAAAAGCGGCCGGTTTGACGAAGCGATACAGCAACTGCGCCAGATTCAACCTGCCGACAACCAGCAGAGCGTGCAGTTGATTTCGGTCGAGGCGCAAATTTTGCGCGAAACGAATCGACTGTCCGAAGCCTATCTGGTGATGCAGCATGGTTTGGCGAAACTCCCCAATGATCCCGATCTGCTTTACGGGACTGCGATGCTGGCTGACATGCTCGGCAAGCCGGATGTGTTCGAACAATTGATGCGCAAATTGATCAAGATCCAGCCTGATCATGCGCATGCCTACAATGCGCTGGGCTATGGCCTGCTGGAACGCAACGAAAGGATCCCGGAAGCCATGAAACTGGTGGAGAAAGCCTTGCTACTCGCACCCGATGATCCTGCCATCATGGACAGCGTGGGTTGGGGATATTATCGCAGCGGCAAACTGGACGAGAGCGTCAAGATGCTGCGCCGCGCATTCGCAGGCAGCCCCGATCCCGAGATCGCTGCGCATCTGGGCGAGGTATTGTGGATACGCGGGGATAAAACAGAAGCCAGGAAGGTCTGGCAGGATAGTCTTAAAGATAACCCCGATAGCGCCAAGCTGCAGGCAGCGATCAAGAAATTCATGCCTTGAGTCTTCCCTTTGTACACTTGATTCCGACCCTTCGACTCCGCTACGCGGAGCTTGTCCTGACCCTTCGACTGAGCTCAGGACTAAAGGCCTTGTCGAAGGGCTCAGGACAGGTTTGCCTGGCAGTGCTGTTGAGCGGCTGTACTTTGCTGCCGTCCAAACCGGAGCCGGTCGCGCGACCGGCACAGTCGGCGTCCGCATCATTCGCGCTGAACGGACGCATTTCAATCGATCACCAGGGAAAGCATCATTCAGCCGGGCTGCGCTGGACACATCAGGCCCAATCGGACGAAATATTGCTGTTCGCGCCGCTTGGGCAAACGGCGGCTCGCGTTTATTGCGATGCTGAAAAGGCGACGCTGGATGATGGCAGCGGCCACTATCAGGCCAAAGATGCAGAAACCCTGATGGAGCAAGTACTGGGCTGGCATTTGCCGCTGAGCGGTCTGCATCAATGGGTGCTGGGCATGCCGGACAGTGATGGTGCGGCGCAGATCGAGCGGGATGACACAGGCCGGATCAGCGTGCTGCATCAATCAGGCTGGGAAGTGCGTTATCTGCGCTATGCCGACGCAAGCGCGGACAGTCTGCCGTCGCGTTTGCAGTTGAATCATGAAGACTTGCAGATGCAATTGCTGATTGACGAATGGGAATGGAATCCGCAGTGAGAATAACGAACCGAATAATCAAAGTGCAAGCTGGATAATGAGTATCGTATAGAATGCCTCGGCTTTAACCAAGGGAGCGGTTACCGAAACGATTTTCAGCAGGGTATGAATCGCACTATCAAGAAAACAATCTCTGGGGAGGGATTTCATGGTTGCCGGAACAAGCAGAAAGCTGTCTGGGGTCTTCAGGTCATGTTGGGGAGCGATTCGCAAGGCTGCCAAACTGGCATGGTGGCCGTTCAGATTGGTTGGCATGCTGTTTTCCTCCCTGTTCGGCCGGATACACTGGGAACAACCCGCCTGGCTTGACCTTAGCTTTGCCGGTTTCTCAACAGCGTTGGGCTGGATCAAGCGTAATCCTCGGCGCGCTGCAAAATATGGCTTGATCACACTTGTACTGCTGATTGCCGGCGGCGGCGCATGGTATGGCTACAGCCTGATTCCGAAACCGGAATTGGTCACCCTTGATGTAAGCAATCCCCCGCGCACCCAACTGGAAGAAGATGATGCCAAACCACATCCGCTCATCGTCCGTTTCTCAGCCTCTGCCGCCCCGCTGGAAAAAGTCGGCAAGGAGGTGGATGGCCTACGCATGAGCCCCGGCATGGCAGGCCGCTGGATTTGGCGCAACGATAGTACGCTTGCGTTCGAACCCGGAATCGACTGGCCGGTTGGACAGACGATCAATGTGAGCTTCGACAAGAAGCTGCTGGCCGCATCGGTACGGCTGGATAAATATTCATTCGATTTCCATACCGCGCCGTTCGAAATGAATATCCGGTCTGCAGAATTCTTCCAGGATCCCGTCGTTCCCAATCTGAAGAAAGCCATCGTCGAGGTCGGATTCTCCCATCCTGTGGCACCGGAAGAATTCGAGAAGCGCGTCACCTTGCGCATGAAAGGCCAAAGCAGTGGTGTGATGGGCGTAGGCGGGGAAACCACGCCCTTTACCGTGAGCTATGGCAAGAAAAAGCTGTCTGCTTTCATCCATTCCTCGCCGCTTCCTATCCCCAAAAAAGACAGCTTCCTTAGCGTAAAAATTGATGCCGGGGTGCTTGCGCAGAGCGGCGGGCGCGGCGCGTCCGACGCACTTGAGAAGCAGGTTGCCATACCGGGATTGTTCAGCCTCAGGATCAATTCTGCCGACATGGTTCTGGTCAACAACGAGCGTTACGAACCGGAACAGGTATTGACACTGGAAACCTCTGCCACAGTGCGCGAGGATGACATGAACAGCCGGATCGAAGCCTGGGTGCTGCCGGTTTATAGCCCGGAGACGCCGGTCGAAAAGCGCAAGTCTCCCTATTACTGGAACAGTGTGCAGCAGATCGGCGAGCAGTTGCTCAAGCAGTCCGATAAGCTGGTGCTCAAACCCATCCCTGCCGAGCAGGAACACACCACCAACCTCAGTTACAAATTCGAGGCGGATGCGGGACGGTTTATCTATGTGCGCGTCAACAAAGGACTCAAATCGTTTGGCGGCTATGAGATGGGCGAAACTTACGATGCCATCGTCCGCGTAAAAGAATTCCAGAAGGAAGTGCGCATCCTGCATTCCGGTTCGCTGCTGCCGCTTTCCGGAGAGCATAAGGTGCCGGTGCTGGCGCGCGACGTGGATGCACTGCAATACGAGATCGGGCGTCTGCTGCCGGGGCAGATACAGCATCTGGTCAGCCAGTCATATGGCGAATTCGGCAAACCGAATTTCAGCAACTACAACTTCAACTTCGACAACCTGACCGAGCGCTTCACCGAAATTTCAGACCTGCCCAAACTTGCGCCGGGCAAGGCGCAGTACACGGCGCTCGATCTCGGCAAGTATCTGAAGGAAAGCGGCGAGAACAAGCGCGGACTATTCATGGTCAAGGTTAATGCCTATGATCCTGTGAACAAGCGGCCGCTGGGCCGTGCGGATACGCGCCTGATCGTGCTCACCGACCTGGGCCTGCTGGCGAAACGGTCGGTGGATGGCAGCCAGGATGTGTTCGTCCAGTCCCTCCACAATGGCATGCCGGTCGGCGGCGCCAGCGTGCAGGTGATCGGCAAGAACGGCCTGCCGGTGCTGACCCAGGAAAGCGATGCCGATGGACACGTGCGTTTCCCCGCGCTCAAGGATTTCACCCGCGAACAGTCGCCGGTGCTGTACCTGGTCAGGAAGGGCAGCGATATATCCTTCCTGCCTTACGAGCGCAACGACCGCGTGCTCGACCTCTCCCGCTTCGATGTCGGCGGCGTGTCCAACAGCGTCCAGGCCGACAAGTTGCAAGGCTACCTGTTCTCTGACCGCGGCCTCTACCAGCCGGGCGAGGAATTCAAGGTCGGCATGATCGTGCGTACATCGGACTGGACTACCCAGCTCGCCGGCATCCCGCTGGAGATGACGATCAGCGATGCGCGCGGCCTCACTGTAAAGCGCGAGCGCATCAAGCTGCCGGAATCCGGCTTCGTGGAAACCGCCTATGCCACGCAGGACACTTCGCCCACCGGCACCTGGAACGTGAACCTGTACATCGTCAAGGACAATCACGCAGCAGGACTGATCGGCTCGACTTCCGTCAAGGTGCAGGAATTCCAGCCCGACCGCATGAAGATGAGCGCGCATTTCTCGGAAGAGTCGACGGAAGGCTGGGTTTCGCCCGAAGACCTCAAGGCGCGCGTTTCCCTGGAGAACCTGTTCGGCACGCCGGCGGCCAATCGCAAGGTGCGCGCAGCGATGACGCTGTATCCGTCGTATCCGTCGTTCCCCTCGTACAAGGACTACAGCTTCTACGATCCGCAACGCGCCAAGCAAGGCTTCGAAGACCGGCTGTCCGATACACAGACGAACGACAAGGGCGAAGCCGAATTCGACCTGCGTCTGCAGCGCTTCACGCGCGCCACTTACCGCGTGCTGTTCACTGCACAGGGGTTCGAGGCCGAAGGCGGACGCAGTGTTGCCGCCGAGCGTGCGGTGCTGGTTTCCAGCATGCCCTACCTCGTCGGCTTCAAGGCCGATGGCGACCTGCGCTACATCAATAAGGACGCCCAGCGCTCGGTGCAGTTGATCGCCATCGATCCCAAGGCGAACAAGACCAAGGCCGACAGCCTCAAGCTGGTGCACATCGCGCGCAAGTATGTGTCGGTGCTGACCAAACAGAATTCCGGCGTGTATAAATACGAATCCAAGGTCAAGGAAGTCGTGCTTTCGGAAAAACCCTACGCAATCGCCGCGAAAGGCACCAGCCTGGCGTTGCCGACCGCTGAGCCGGGCGATTACGCCATGGTGATCCGCGATGCCCAAGGGCAGGAACTCAACCGCATCGAATACTCGGTGGCGGGACATGCCAACCTGACGCGCTCGCTGGAGAAGAATGCCGAACTGCAGATCAAGCTCGCCAAGACCGACGTTGCACCGGGGCAGGATATCGAGCTGGAGATCCGCGCACCCTACACCGGCAGCGGCCTGATCACCATCGAGCGCGACAAGGTTTACGCCTGGCGCTGGTTCAAGGCCACCGCGACCAACACCGTGCAGCACATCCGCGTGCCGGCCGGGCTGGAGGGCAACGGCTACGTGTCGGTGAGCTTCGTGCGCGACATCAACTCGCCCGAGATATTCATGAG
>Ga0210377_10000966_pt1 | contig 26973 bp, 20 predicted proteins | sample PLM4_65_b1redo_FD_155480 | JGI IMG/M metagenome (GOLD analysis project Ga0210377, IMG submission 155480) | Groundwater sediment microbial communities from an aquifer in East River, Colorado, USA - PLM4_65_b1 redo | ecosystem: Environmental > Terrestrial > Soil > Riparian zone | place: USA: East...
CCCATGCCCTTAGGCGCACCGGTAACGATGACCTGCGGGCCTGTCGCGGCAGCAAGCGCGATGGACGAGAGAACTGCGCAGACGAAAACCGAAAGGGTCCGCATCGAGTGCTCCTGATCTGAAAGGAACTATGAGGATAGCACTCGGGGCGGATGTGACAGTCGTGTCATTCCGAGGGCGAGCGAGGGAACTGGGGGGCGGGAGTCACAGAAGCTCAATATTCGAGCCGCCCACGCCCCCAGGTTCCTCGCTACGCTCGGAATGACACAAGGTCAATCGCGTCATCCGGATCCCTCGCTGCGCTCGGAATGGCACAAGTATCACTCCGGGAACAAGCTTCGGTCGATGCCGGGGATGAGCTTCAGCGCGTTCCTGTAGTAGATCTTGCGAAGGACCTCATCAGGCAGACCGAGCCCGTACATCTTCCAGAACGCGTGCCGCTTCCGGTAGTAATCGAAGTACTCATCCTCGGTTTCGAGAACGCGGAAGTAGACGGGATACTCGTTCGCCGCCCACGTGTCCTTCCCCATCATCACGCGGTCCTGATATTTGATGAGGAACGCACGCGCGGTTCGCGGCTGACGCCCCAGCTCGTAGAGGACCGCCGCAATCTCCGTGTAGACGTTCGGCAACTCGTCGAGCAGCTTGCCGAGCGACGCGAGATCGTTGCCCATCCAGCCGAGGTGCGCGGCGATGAACTTCGTGCGGGGATGCCTGCGGAAGAGATTGTGCTGCTCTTCCATCGTCTGTTCGAACGATGCGAAGCGCGTGTCGCTGCGGCGGCGCGACGGCACCTGCGTCAGCTCCAGCCACCGCTCGTTGTACTTGTCGACCGGGTGCCAGAACGCGCGCGGTTCGCCCGTGTGAATCAGCACCGGGATGCCGAGATCGGCAGCTTTGTCCCAGATAGGATCGAGACGCGGATCGTCGGTATGGATGCGAACGCCTTTGGAGTCCGTGATGAACATGCCCAGATCCTTGAAGATCTTGAGACCCTGAGCGCCGTTGCGGACATCCTCTTCGAGCTGTTTCGCGGCGCGCTCGCCGAAGCCCGGTTCATCGACACCGCGCCAGTCGATGTTCCCGAACGTGACGAAGCGTTTCGGATAGCGGCCCTTCAACGTCGCGGAACGCTGCTCGAGCTCTTTACCCCAGCGGCCGCTGAGGTTCACCATCACGGCGAGATTGATTCCGTCCATCTCCGACACGAGCTGCTTCACCTCGGCCTCGGAAATGTCGCTCTCCTGATGGTTGTGCACGTCGATGAACGGATACTTCGCGCGGGGCGTGGGATGCTCGGGCACGACGAGCGTCGACTTCGGCTCGTACTCCTCGAACGACATCGTGGACTGCTGCGCGCTGAGGAACGGCGCCAGCAGCAGCGATGCGAGTGTGGCGAGTTTCCAGCGCATCGTCAGACCTCGATTTCACCTTTCAGTCCACGGAGATGTTCGCGAAACGTGAGATTCGGCTCGCGCTCGCGGCGTGCGATGTAGTCGCGGAGCCGGAACTGCTCGGCGAGCGTCACACCTCTCGTAACACGCTCGGCCTGCGCGCGTTCGCGAGTGTGGATCTCGCGCGCGGTCGCAAAAACCCGATCGCGCTCGTCTGCACGGATGAACACGACGCCGTCATCATCGGCGAAGACGGTGTGGTCGTGGGTGACGAGCGTGTCCCCGAACCGCGCCCGATCGAGTGCATCGGGCGGCCGGCGATCGAGTCGCGCCGGTCCGCAGGGCCACGACCCGTAGCTGAACACCGGCAGCGCGATTTCGCGAAGCTCGGCGGTGTCGCGATGCGCACCCCACACGATGATGCCTGCGACCCCGTGCGCCTTCGCTTCGAGTGTCGTCAGGTCGCCGATGCATCCTTCGTCCAGCCGTCCGCCGTTGTCGATGACGAGCACGTCACCGCGATCGGCGGCGAGGAATGCCTCGAGAAACACGTCGACGCTGCCGACATGTTGAGCGGGCCGCACGCGACCGAACACCTTCATGCCGGGAACGATCGGACGGATGCCAGGAGGTGCGGTCTGGAGAAACACGCCGAGCCGCAGGGCGGCGTCGGCGATCAGAGGCGTCGTGAGGTCGAGCATGCCCGATGATGAACGGCTGACGACTCAGAAATCCAGCGCATCATTGTCATGCTGCCGATGAAGCGTACTCATGAACGAATTGAAAATTGAAGATTGAAAATCGAAGACCCCAACACAGCGTGAAATGAGCGATCTTGTAACGGACGTCACATGGCGAGGTATAACGGCTCACGACGCGATGTTTGGGAGCCCTCTTACACTGCCTTCGCTCTCGAAAGGTGAATCAAGCATGAAATCAACACTCCTCATGACATCAGCCGCAGCGCTCCTCGTTCTTGCGTGCGGTAAGCAGCCCGACATGGTCGTGACGGCAGCGAGCCCCCAAAAACCGGCCGTTCAGGCCTCAGCGCTCCCGGCCGACCATCCCGACATCAGCGCCGCGGCGAGCAACACCGCTCCCACACCCGCTGTTGCCCCTGCCGGCAACCTGACCGGCAAGGTCCTCGAGACCATGAACTCTGGCGGCTACACATATCTCAAGCTGCAGACCGCGCAGGGAACGATGTGGGCGGCAGTGCGCGAGATGAAGGCGAAGGTCGGGTCGACCGTTTCCATCAACGCCGAAATGACGATGGAGAACTTCGAATCGAACTCGCTGCATCGCAAGTTCGACCGCATCGTGTTCGGCAGCGTCGCCGGACCGGCGCCGGAGCAGAAGGCGAAGCAGGCTTCCATGCTGTCCGGCTCCAGTCCGATGGGCACGCCGACGCAACACATGGCGGCTGCCGCGAACGTCGGCGACGTGAAGGTCGCGAAGGCGGAAGGACCGAACGCGAAGACGGTCGCCGAGCTGTGGGCGTCGAAGGATGCGCTGAAAGGCAAGACCGTCGTCGTGCGCGGCAAAGTCGTGAAGTCGCTCCCCGGAATCATGGGAAAAAACTGGCTCCACCTCCGCGATGGATCGGGCTCGCGCGCGAACGGCAGCGATGACATCACCGTCACGACCGACGCGATCGCGTCAGTCGGCGACGTCGTCGTGGTCACAGGAGTGGTGCACGTCGACAAGGATTTCGGCGCGGGATATCTCTATCCCGTGATTATCGAAGAGGCGAAGCTGACCAAGTAGGCCTGCAAGGCGCGTAGCCCCGGGCGTAAGCCCGAGACCAAGACGCCCCAAGCGTAAGCCGCTGCCAAGACGTGTAGCCCCGGGCGTAAGCCCGGGGTTGGCGACGTCATGCACGCGCAGCGAGCCGGCGTGAGCCGGCGACACCGTGTCGACCCCCGAGGTAACTACCGCTGCCGCAGAGGATCGCGACGGCGGTCGTCGGGGCTGGCGTCACTCTCCTCATCGAGCACCGCAAACGCGTCGCGCTCTTCCCGCTCCTGCGGCACATCCTCTTCGTCGGTCACGGGATCCATGGGCACGCCGCGGCCGGCGCCGCCATCGATCGCTCCCCTGTTCGGGTTCGTTTTTCTCCTGCCGAGTCGCATCAGTTGATTCTGCTGCAATCGACGTTCCGCTCTACCACCTCGAAGGTGACGCTCCACCCCACCCCCTCCCGCTCCACCGCCCGCCACAGATGGGCGATCAGATCGGCCAGGATGCCGAGGGGCGCGAAGGAGAGCTGCTCGAGAACCTCATCCGCCGTCTCCACCGCGAAGAAGTTCAGCAGTTCCTGCGCGTGGATGTTCGCGGAATTGCCACACGCAGTCTCGAAGAGGCGCATGTCGTCCGGCGTGAGTCGCATGACGAGGAAGAGCATCGGCGACCGACCGGCAAGGGGCCGTAGACGAAGGCGTCTTTCCTGCGTGAAACCGATTGTGCAGGTGTCGCGAATCAGGACACCTGTCCACAGTCTGCCCTCGGATGAAGCGATCACCGCCGACGTAACACATTGATGACTAACAACTTCGCCGCAGACGCTGATTTGGCAAGGCCCTCGTACTACAAACGAACCAAATGAGCGCCTCGATCATGCTCCCCTCCCTCCACACGGCACCGGCAAGGCCTCACGTGGCCGCGGACTCCGGCGAGGTCATCCTCATCATTGATGATGAGGCTACGGTTGCTGAAGCCCTCGTCTTCATGCTGGAAGCGCCTGGCCGGACGATCATCGTCTGCCACGACGTCGAAGCGGCCGAGATGAGCCTGCAACGGTACCCGGTCACCCACGTCGTGACCGACGTGCAGTTCTCGTCTGCTTTCCGGTGCGAAGGGATCCGCATGATCGACGTGATCCGCCGCCTGCGCCCGGAGAGCCGCGTAGTGGTCGCGACCGGGTACGGTTCGGAGCTGATCGAGCGGGCCGCCGCAGCACATCGGGTGGAAGCGTTCCTCACGAAACCGTTCGATCACGCGCAGCTCCTGACGGCGCTCGACCTTCCGAACACGGTCAGCTCGGGTCCCTCGCGCGTCGTGCGCATTCCGACGATCGAGGAGCTTCTCGAGGCATCGTCGAGCTCGAGCGCCTTCCAGCCGATCATGCGCATCGACGACGGCGCGTCGGTTTATGGGTTCGAGGCGCTCGCGGAACCGCATCCGCACTGGCCGCTCGCCACGACTGTCAGCCTGTTCGAATACGCGGCGGCCAAGAAGCGCCTCTTCGATCTGAACCTCTCCTGCATTCGTGGCGCCTTTCGCCTCGGCGCCCCGCTCGCGAAAGCATCACGCCTCTTCGTGAACGTCGATCCTCCGGTGCTGTCGTCGCGCCACTTCGTGACGGCGTTTCGCAAGACGGCGGCGATGACAGGGGTCCCTCTCGATCGCGTGCTGATCGAGCTGACCGAGAACGGCGCGTGCCCGGATGAAGAGGCAGCGGTGAGAGCAGCCGCGGACCTGAAGGCGGACGGCGTCCAGTTCGCGTTCGACGACATCGGCAGCGCGCATTCGCACCTCTCGCTGATCGAACGGATCCGGCCGACGTACCTGAAGATCAGCCACACGTTCGGAATTCACTTCGAGCGCAGCACCGCTAACACGCGCATCATCAGCAACATCATGGCGCTGGCGACGGAGTTCGACTGCGAGGTCATCCTCGAAGGCGTGGAAACCGCGGAGAGCGTCGCGGCCGCCCGCGACCTCGGGATCAATTATGCGCAGGGTTTCTACTTCGGCCGCCCGTGCAAGGTGGAGCAGGCGAGGAAGATGCTCGTCGGCGATCTCGCCGAAACGACCGCGAACTGGGATTGAGGAGTCTCCCGGCCTCATGCCTGTGTCATCCCGAGCGTGAGCGAGGGATCTGGCGGTTGGGCGGGCACAATGCACGAGCTTCGCGCCACCCAGTCCCCCAGATCCCTCGCGACGCTCGGGATGACACGCTGCCTAATCTTCTTCCATCAGTGCCGCGTGCGCGAAGTTGCCGATCACGGACGGCTTGATCCGCCAGATATCGCTCGCGTACTCCTGGACGGTGCGATCGGACGAGAACCTGCCCATCCGCGCGATGTTCACCAGCGACTTACGCAGCCATCCCTGACGGTCGCGATACGCGTTGTCGACTTCGCGCTGCGTGTCGATGTAGGGTTGCAGATCGGCGATGTGGACGTATTCGTCGCGCGCGGAGAGCAGGTTCGCCACGATCGGCCGGAAGATGTCCTTGTCGCCGCGGGAGAAGTGCCCGGCGGCGATCGAGTCGATCACGCGGCGCAGCTCGCGATGGGCGCCTAAGTAATGCTCCGGCTGATAGCCTGAGGCGATGAGCGAGGCCACTTCGTCCGCGCGCAATCCGAAGATGAAGATGTTCTCCGGCCCGACTTCGTCGCGCATCTCGATGTTCGCGCCATCGAGCGTGCCGATGGTGATCGCGCCGTTGAGCGCGAGCTTCATGTTGCCGGTGCCCGAGGCCTCTTTACCAGCCGCGGAGATCTGTTCGCTCAATTCGGCGGCCGGCATGATCACCTCGGCCAGCGAGACACGATAATCGGGAAGGAAGACGACGCGCATGAAGTCGCGCGATCGCGGGTCGGAGTTCACCACCTCGGCGATGGAGTGGATGAGCTTGATGATCAGCTTGGCGATGAAATAGCCGGGGGCTGCTTTTCCGGCGAACACGAACGTCCTCGCGACCGGCGGATACTTGCCGTCTTCCACGATCTCCCAGTAGCGATGCACGATATGCAGCGCGTTGAGGAGCTGCCGTTTGTATGCATGGATGCGCTTCACCTGCACGTCGAACATGGACAGCGGATCGATGGTGATGCCGGTCAGCTCCCTGGTCAGTCTCGTCAGCGCGACTTTGTTTCTCCGCTTCACGGCCTCGAGCCGGTCCAGCAGCGACGCGTCGTCGACGAAGCGCTCGAGCTGGTGCAACTGATCGAGCGCGACGATCCACGAGTCGCCGATCGCATTGGTGATCAGCGACGCCAGAGGGCGGTTCGCGTGCAGCAGCCACCGTCGCGGCGTCACGCCGTTCGTCTTGTTGTTGAACCGCTCCGGATAGAGCTTGTAGAAATCAGGCGCGAGAACGGTCTTCACGAGCTCGGAGTGGAGCGCTGCCACGCCATTGATCGAGTGACTGCCGGTGATCGCGAGGTTCGTCATGCGCACCATCCGCGGCTCGCCCTCCTGAAAGAGCGCGACGCGTTGCGCCATCCCCACCTCGCCCGGAAACCTGCGCTCCACCTCTGCCAGCAGCCGGCGGTTGATTTCCTGGATGATCTGCAGATGACGGGGAAGGATTCGTTCCATCAGCTCCACCGGCCATTTCTCGAGCGCCTCCGGCAACAGCGTGTGATTCGTGTAGCCGAGAGTGTCGACCGTGATGGCCCAGGCCTGCTCCCACGGCAGATGCTCTTCGTCGATGAAGACGCGCATCAACTCGGCGATCGTGAGCGCAGGATGCGTATCGTTCATCTGTACCGCGACTTTCGACGCGAATTGATCGAAGGATTCGTGAGCGACCCGGTAGCGGCGGATGATGTCGCTCACCGAGCACGCGACGAGGAAGTACTCCTGCAGCAGCCGCAGCTCGCGTCCCGACGCCACCAGATCCGACGGATACAGAACCTTCGAGATCGCCTCGGTGCTGATCTTCTCCTGCACGGCGCGAATGTAGTCGCCGGCATTGAAGATGCCGATGTCGAACTCGTGCGACGCGCGCGCGGAATACAGCCGCAGCACGTTCACCGTGCGCCCGCCGTAACCGACGACCGGCATGTCATGCGGCACACCGATGATCACGCGATAGTCGACCCACTTCGGTGCGTACGAGCCGCTGCGATCGTATGAGTGCGCGATCGTGCCGTACACCGGCACGACGACCTGTTCATCGGGGCGCTCGATCAGCCATGGCGATCCCTCCTCGAGCCAGTGATCGGGCTTCTCGTGCTGGAAGCCGTTGACGATGCTCTGGCGGAAGAGGCCGAACTCGTAGTTGATGCCGTAGCCGAAGCCGGGATAGTCGAGCGTCGCCAGCGAATCGAGGAAGCACGCCGCGAGCCGGCCCAGGCCACCGTTGCCGAGCGCGGGATCGGGCTCGAGCGCCTGCAGCTCCTCGAGATCGACACCCAGCTCGGTGACCACCGCCTTCGCTTCATCGTACAGGTTGAGGTTCGTCAGATTGTTGCCGAGCAGCCGGCCCATGAGGAACTCCATGGACAGGTAGTGCAGGCGTTTCGAATCCTGCTCGCGATAGCGCCGCTCGCTCTCGCGCATGGCGTCGAGACTCGGGCGCCGAACGGCGACGGACAGCGCCTCGAGCCTTTCCTTCTGCGAAGCTTCGCGCCAGAGGCGTCCCTTCGCGAAGCGCAGATACGTCTCGATCCCTTCACGCAGGTGGAACGCCGCGCTGTCCGAAACTCCGGTCAGGGTTCGTTGCAAAATCTAAAGCTCCGCGCCGAGGAACGCCGCCAGCACGCCGAATTTCTCCGCCACGCCGGCGATGGCACCGATCGCGCGGTCGAGGTGCTCGCGCGTATGCGCGGCACTGATCTGACATCGCAGTCTGGCCTGTCCCTGCGGCACGACCGGGAACCCGAAGCCCGACACGTACACGCCGCGATCGAGCAACTCAGCCGACATCGCGATCGCCTTCGCCGTGTCTCCGATGAGAATCGGCACGATCGGATGAATCCCCTCGCGAATGTTGACGCCGCGCGACGCGAGCTGCTGGCGGAAATACCTGGTGTTCTCGCGCAACCGCCGCACGTAGCTCGAGTCCTTCTGCACGAGATCGAGCGCGGCGATCGATCCGAGAACCACAGCCGGCGGCAGCGTGTTCGAAAAAAGATAGGGACGCGATTTCTGCCGCAGGTAGTCGACGAGCTCCTTCGGTCCGGTGGTGAATCCGCCGTGCGAGCCGCCCAGCGCCTTGCCGAGCGTTGACGTGTACGCATCGATCCTGCCGAAGACGCCCAGCTCCTCCGCCGTTCCGCGTCCGGTCTCGCCGAGAACGCCCGATCCGTGCGAGTCGTCGACGACGAGGAACGCGCCGAATTCAACGGCCAGGTCGATCATCTCCGGCAGAGGCGCGAGCGAGCCCTCCATCGAGAACACGCCATCGGTCATGACGAGCTTGTTGCGCGTGTCGCGCGTCGCTTCCAGCGCCCGGCGGAGATCGGCCATATCGCGGTTCTTGAAACGCTCCTTCCGCGCTTTGGAGAGGCGGATGCCGTCGATGATCGACGCATGATTCAACTCGTCGGAGACGATCGCGTCCTGCTCGAGCGCCACGGTCTGGAAGAGCCCTTCATTCGCATTCCAGCACGAGCCGTACAGAATCGCCTCTTCCGTTCCGAAGAACGCGGCGATCTTCTGCTCGAGCTGTCGATGAATCGTCTGCGTGCCGCAGATGAACCGCACCGAGGCGAGGCCGTAACCGTAATCGCGCTCTGCCTTTTCGGCCGCCTCGACGATCGCCGGATGGTCCGCCAGCCCGAGGTAGTTGTTCGAGGTGAGCATGATGACCTCGCCCCGCCCTTCGACCTCCACGACGGGCCCCTGCGGCCCCTTCAGCAGAAGCTCACGCTTCAGCGTCCCCGCCCTCGCCATCTCCGCGAGTTCTTCGCCTAACGTGTTCAGTAATGACATCGCGTGAAGTGCTCCTGGTGTCGCATCGCTACGCGGCACGCGGCACGCGTGCTTCGTTTCTAAACGCGTCCCGCGTTACGCGTGCCGCGTGCCGATTCTATTCGTTGTCGTATTTGAGATCGCGCCGGAAGCACCGCTGATTCTCGATGTCGAACACGACGCAGGAGTCGATGGGCCTCGAGTAGACGTGCACGCTCATCGCGCGCTCGTTCCATTCGGCAGGATTGATGATCCGGTGGATCGTCTGTGTCTTGTCGACCGTGTTGAGCGGACCGCCCGGTACGGCGAGCTCCGTGTTGAGCTTCTGCATCTCGATCGCCGTCGCGCCCGCGAGACAGTCCATGCCCACGACCTGCTCGTTCTCGGGCTTGTTGCACGCGACTTTCCGATAGTTCTCGACCACGAGCCGGCCTTCGAAAATCGTCATCCAGCCGAGCTGACCGTTGTGCGTGTGCAGCGGCGTGATGGCGCCGATGGGCCAGCAGATCAGCATCACTTCGATCATGTCGCTACGGAAGATCTTGTTCCGCGTGTGGCGATCCGGCAGCCACTGCGCGTACCGGTTGAGATCATCGGGGCGGATCTCGTACGAGATCAGATAGTCGTAGATCCTCTGTTTCGTGATGACGCCCTCGGAGATCGCGCGGATGCCGTCGACGAACTGCTCGACCGGCACCGGCGCCGGCGAGTAAATGGCCTGCGGCGGCGCCGAGCTGATGTTGGTGAGATCCATGGCGCGTGTGTCTCGTGACTATAACGCTGCGGGTACCCCCGAGCAATTTCCGAGCCCCGAATGCTTTGCCCGGTACCATCCAGAACCAACAACGCGTACGCCGCGCAGTCGGCGTGCTCCCGGTACCAGTCACCATATGTTAGTCTCCGCGCCGCAATGGCGAACGTAGCCGTTTTCGGAGCGCAGTGGGGCGACGAGGGCAAGGGGAAAATCGTCGACCTTCTGTGCGAGCGCTTCGACGTCGTGGCCCGCTATCAGGGCGGCCACAATGCCGGCCACACCGTCAAGTTCGCCGATCAGCACTTCGCGCTGCGCCTGATTCCCTCCGGCATTCTCCATCCCGGGAAGCTGTGCATCCTCGGCAACGGGATGGTGATCGATCCCGATGCGCTGCTCGAGGAGATCGAGAATCTGCGCGCGGCGGGCGTCACGATCGAATCGAATCTGAGGATCAGCGACTCCGCGCACGTGATCCTGCCGTATCACAAGGCTCTCGACCTGGCGCGCGAAGAGGCGGCCGGCGCCGCAAAGATCGGCACGACCGGCCGCGGCATCGGGCCCGCGTACGAGACGAAGGTCAGCCGCTACGGCATCCGCGTGTCCGACCTGCTCGATCCGAATACGCTCCGGGAGCGCGTCGAGTTCGCATGCGCGGAGAAGAATCCGGTCCTCAAGATCGTGTACGGCAAGGAGACGTTCGATCCCGAGCAGATCGTCAACACCTATCTGCACTACGGTGAAGTGCTCGCCGACCGGATCACGAACGGCACGGTCCTCATCAACGAGCAGATCCGCAGCGGCAAGAGCCTGATGTTCGAAGGCGCGCAGGGGATGATGCTCGACATCGATCATGGCACGTACCCGTTCGTGACCTCGTCGAACACCGTGGTCGGCGGCGTCTGCACCGGTCTCGGCATCGCACCGAAACACATTCACCGCGTGATCGGCGTGACGAAGGCGTACACCACGCGCGTGGGCGGAGGAGCGTTCCCGACGGAGCTGCACGATGCGCACGGCGAGCATCTCAGGAAACGCGGCAACGAGTACGGCACGGTCACTGGCCGTCCGCGTCGCACAGGATGGCTCGATCTCCCCGTCCTGCGCACGTCCGCGATGCTCAACGGAATCGACGACTTCGCGCTGACGAAGCTCGACGTCCTCGATGACCTCGACGAGATCCCGGTGTGCGTTGCGTACAACGTCCATGGCGAGGAGTGGAAGACGTTCCCGGCGTTCGCGGTCGCCCACCATGACTACAAACCGGTGTACCGCACGTTCCGCGGATGGAAACGATCAACCGTCGGAACGACCTCGTTCAACGACCTGCCGCAGCAGGCGCTCGACTACATCCGCTTCATCGAGGACGAGACCGAGTGCCGCATCTCCATCGTCTCGACGGGACCGCGACGCGAAGAGACGATCATCCGCTGAAGCGGTGCTCAACGGCTGCGCGCCGGCTTCATATTGCACGGAGCTCTCGGGATCAGGCCGCCGGCGTGGAGCAGCCACAGCACGGGCTGATGAAAGATGAGCGTGGCCAGAAAGCCAGCCGCGAATCCGAAACCTGCGCGTTCCATCACAGGATCACGCTGCGGAAGTAATCGATCGTCCGCTTCAATCCCACTTCGAGCGGGATCTTCGGTTCCCAATCGAGCAGGGTGTGCGCTTTGGTGATGTCGGGGCGGCGGATCTTCGGATCGTCTTCAGGCAGCGGACGGAACTCGATGGGTGCGCTCGTTCCGGTCAGCCGCTTGATCTCCTTCGCGAACTGCAGCACCGTCATCTCAGACGGATTGCCGATGTTCACCGGGTGCACTTCATTCGACATCAGCAGGCGGTAGATGCCTTCGACCAGATCGGAGACATAACAGAACGAGCGCGTCTGTGACCCGTCGCCGAACACCGTCAGCGGCTCGTTGCGGAGCGCCTGCGAAATGAATGCGGGCACGACGCGGCCGTCGTTGACGCGCATCCGTTCGCCGTACGTATTGAAGATGCGCACGATCCGCGTCTCCATGTGATGAAACCGGTGATACGCCATCGTCATCGCTTCCGCGAACCGCTTGGCCTCGTCGTAAACGCCGCGCGGACCCACGGGATTGACGTTGCCCCAATAGTCTTCCTTCTGCGGATGCACGAGCGGATCGCCGTAGACCTCAGAAGTCGACGCCAGAAGGAACCGCGCCTTCTTGTCCTTCGCCAGCCCCAGTGTCTTGTGCGTTCCGAGGGAACCGACTTTCAGCGTCTGAATCGGTTTCTCCAGGTAATCGATCGGACTGGCGGGGGACGCGAAGTGCAGGACGTAGTCCAGCGTTCCCTCGACATAGATGTAGTTCGTGACGTCGTGCTTGATGAACGTGAAGCCGTCACGGCCGAACAGATGCTTGATGTTGCCCGGCGAGCCGGTGATGAAGTTGTCGATGCAGATGACTTCGTGCCCGCGTGCCAGAAAGAGGTCCGCGAGATGAGAGCCGAGGAATCCCGCGCCGCCGGTGATGACGACCCGGGCCATCAGGCGCGGTCCTTCCGCTGGTCTTCCGCGCGTCCAACCGACGTGTAGTGGAACCCGAGTGCGCGCATGCGCTGCGGGTCGTACACGTTGCGCAGGTCGATCACCTTCGGCACATTCATGGCCTTGCGGATCCGCTCGAAGTTGAGAGCGCGGAACTCGTTCCACTCCGTCGCGATCACGAGCGCATCCGCGCCCTGCGCCGTCGTGTAGGCGTCCTCGCAGTACGTCACGTTCTCGAAGATGCTCTTACAGTTCTCCATCGCCTGTGGATCGTAGGCGCGAATGGAGGCACCGAGCTTCTGCAGGCCCTTGATGATCGGAATCGCCGGCGAGTCGCGCATGTCGTCCGTTTCCGGCTTGAACGCGAGACCGAGAATGGCGATGGTCCTGCCCTTCGCACCACCGCCGATCGAGTCGACGATCTTCTGAACCATCCGCTGCTTGATGTCGTCGTTGACCCGCAGCACCGCCTCCATGATCTGAAACTCGTACCCATAACGCCGCGCGATATCCGCCATCGCAGACGTATCCTTCGGAAAGCACGAACCGCCGAAGCCGGGGCCGGCCTGCAGGAACTTGGGGCCGATGCGCGAGTCGAGGCCCATGCCCCTGGCGACGGCCTGCACGTCGGCACCGACGCGCTCGCAGACCTGCGCCACTTCATTGATGAACGTGATCTTGGCAGCGAGAAAACCGTTCGACGCGTATTTGATCAGCTCGGAGGACTCGACGTTCGTCACCACGAACGGAATCTCGAGCGAATGCAGCGGCGCGTAGATCTCCTTCATCAGATCGATCGACTCCCGATCCGAGGCGCCGATTACGACGCGATCAGGCTTGATGAAGTCCTCGATCGCCGATCCTTCGCGCAGAAACTCGGGATTCGAGACGACCGACGCGCGATGCTCGGTCTGGGCTTCGTGAAGGATGCGCTCGATCATGCGGCCGGTGCCGATCGGAACCGTCGATTTCGTGATGACGAGCTTCGGCCCGTTCATGTATTTCGCGATCGTCCGGGCAACGTCCTCGACATAGCGCAGATCCGCCGACCCGTCGGGCTTCGGCGGGGTTCCCACGGCGATGAAGATGGCGCGCGCCGAACGGATCGCGTCCGCGAGATCGGTGGTGAAGCGCAGCCGCTTCTCCTGCACGTTCTTGCTGACGAGCTTGTCGAGGCCCGGCTCATAGATCGGGATGATTCCCTTCCGGAGCGCCTCGATCTTCTTGGCGTCAATATCGACGCAGGTGACTTCATTGCCGAAATCGGCGAGACCCGCACCGGTAACGAGGCCGACATAGCCCGTGCCGACGACCGCGATTTCCAATGTAACCTCCGGAGGGTAACGGATTTGCACGCCGCGCGGCAGGCAACGGCCGGGGCATCCTAGCACGACGGGGTGGGCCGGACTGGTCTGGCACAGAGAGCGCCGCCGAGGTCGGCGGCGCCACACTAAGACTCAGAGGCTGTGAAAAATCCAGAGTGGGACGGCTTGCGAGCGCGACGACGGCAGATGCGAGGCGCGCCGACGAGTCGATGCGGGGACATCGTGGAGGAGGCGCAACAAAGCAGATGGCGCCGTCCCGCCGCAAGACGGGCCGCTCTGGATCCTTTCACAACCTCTCAGCCCAGGCGCGGGTGCGCTGCTTCGAATGCTTCCCCGAGGATCGAGACGGCCGCGGTCATTTGCGATGCCGGCGTCGAGCCATAGCCGAGGACGAGGGCGGGCGGGAGGTCGGAGCGGACGGAGTATGCGGACAGCGGAGCCAGATGGATGCCGCGGCGGCTCGCCTCCTCCGCAACGGCACGATCGGAGAACGACGCACCCAGCCGGGCGATGGAGTGCAGCGCGTTGCCGGCGCGAATGTCAGTGACCCCGCCGCCGAGCTGCCGCCGGATCTCGCTGTGCAGCGCGTTGCGACGCTCATCATAGATCGGCTGCAGCCGTCGCAGATGTCTCGCGTAATCGCCCTCGGTGATGAAGTCGGCGAGCGCCGCCTGTTCCGGGGGGGACGGCGCGCGCCCGGAGAAGCTTCGCGCACGCGTCAGCAGATCGATCAGACCGGGAGGCGCGATCATGAAACCGAGGGCGATACCCGGCAGGAGTGTTCTCGCGAACGAGCTGACATAGATGACGGCACCGCGCGAATCGATCGACTTCAGTGCGAGCGGCAGTGTGCCGGAATCACTGAGGCCGCAACCGCGATCGTCCTCGACGACCACGGCACCGGTCCGGCCAGCCCATTCCAGCAATTGGTAACGGCGGCCGGCGCTCATCGGAACGCCGAGCGGATCCTGCGACGCGGGCGAAGTGAACGCGACGCGCGGCCGGAGCTCATCGCCGATGTCGATGCGCATTCCTTCGTCATCGACCACCGCCGGCATGGTCACCAGATCGAGCGCCTCGAAGACGGCTCGCACCGAGGGGTCGCACGGGTCCTCGAGCAGAACCGGCTCCCCCGGATCCGCGAACAGTCTGGCGATGCAGTGCAGCGCCTGATCGGCGCCCGCGGTGATGATGACCTCGTCGGCGGTGCAGGCGATGCCGCGCATCATGCCGACGTAATCGGCGATCGCGCCGCGAAGGCGTGACAACCCCTGTAACGCTTCGTTTCCGGCGAGGTGGAGCGGCGCTTTCCGCCACCACCGTGCGACGAGTTGCGTCCACCGCCGGCGCGGGAACTCATCGATGGCCGGCATGCCCGGCGCGAACGGACCCGCGGCGCGGCCATCGAGATGCAACGTCTCGGTGACGCGCGCCCATCGCGAAGTCGGCGGCCGGCGATTGTCGCGGATCTCCCATCGTCTGTGCTGGCGGTTCGGCGCGACATAGGTGCCGGAGCCGACATAGGAGCGGAGATAGCCTTCGACGACGAGGCGCTCGAACGCGGCGATCACGACGTTGCGCGAGACGGCGAGGGACTGGGCCAGCTGACGCGTGGAGGGAAGCCTGACGCCGGCGCGCAGCCGCCCCTCGGTGATGGCCTGGCGGAGACTGAGATACACCTGACGCTGCATGCTGATGCCGAGATCGCGATCGACCCGCAGGGCAGGAAGCGGAAGAGAGGAACTGGACCGGCTCATCTCGCCATCACCACGCTCATTTCATGCATATGCAGCAATATTAGTGACTGACACGCCTGGAAGCTGTGAACGAGGTATAGTGTTTTCTGAAACGTTGATGAGAAGAAACATCGGACTGTCTCGTGAACACGCGTTGCACATGAGTGCGTTCTGTGCGAGCTCGAATCTGCGCCGTGCAGCACGTCTCGTCACGCGTCATTACGATCGCGCGCTGCGGCCCGTCGGCATCACCGCGGCGCAACTGCCGATCCTGGCCGCGATCAGTACCGGCGCCGGCAACAGCATCGCCTCGCTCTCCTCGACTCTCGACATCGAAGCCTCGGGGCTTTCGCGCGACATCGCCCTGTTACAAAAGAAAGGTCTTGTACGTTTGACGACGGCAACCGACCGGAGGTCGCGTGCACTTCAGTTGACCGCGCGCGGGAAGCGGACGCTCGTTCGCGCCTTCAAGGCGTGGCAGCACGCGCATGACACTCTGACATCGGCTGTCGGCGAGCGCGATTTCGCTACGATGCTCAAGCAGACGAAGCGCGTCGGCAGAGCTGTGAAGTCGATCGCACGCTGATAGCGATTCCGACTGGTCCGGCACCTCTCCTTAAGTGGTTCTCTGTTACGGTCCGTCACAACGCCGCGGCGAACGAACTCCCGGTTGTATTTGAACTTCCTGTTCAACGGTAGACCGTTCTCCTCTCGCTGCGGTCGCACTTGCGGCTGGCTGCCGCCCTGCACTTTCTCCTCACACCTCCGCAGCCCGATCGGCGGCTGTAACAAAACGGAGAGAAGGAGAACGCATGAAACGATTGTCCCTGCTGTGTATCTGTCTCTGTATCCTCGCCGTCCCGCTTTTCGCGCAGCTCCAGACCGGAAACATCTTTGGTAAGGTGCAGGCGAAAGACGGGTCGGCGCTCCCGGGCGTCACCGTCGTGTTGACCGGTGTAGGCGCTCCGCAGACGTTCGTCACGGATGCGCAGGGCAACTTCCGGTACATCAATCTGTCTCCGGGTACTTACAGTCTGAAGGCTGAGCTGGCGGACTACGGCACGTCTTCGCGACAGGGAATCAGCGTCAGCGTCGGCCAGAACGCCGACGTCACGATGATGCTCAATCCCTCGGTCGCCGAGTCGATCACCGTCACGGCGGAAGCACCGCTGCTCGACGTCCGCAAGGCCGGCACCGGCGCGACCGTCACCAGGGTCGAGCTCGAAAAGGTGCCGACGGGCCGCGATCCGTGGGTGATCCTGCAGCAGACGCCGGGCGTCCTCGTCGACCGCCTCAACGTCGGCGGCAGCGAGTCGGGCCAGCAGTCGAACTATGTCGGCAAAGGCCAGACCAGCGCGCAGGCGACGTGGAACATCGACGGCGTGAACATCACCGATGTCGGGGCACTCGGTTCCTCACCGACGTACTACGACTTCGATTCGTTCGAAGAGCTGCAGGTCACGACCGGCGGCACCGATCCGCGCATTCAGACCTCGGGCGTGCAGCTCAACATGGTCACCAAGCGCGGCACGAACGACTTCAAGGGCTCGGGCCGCTACCTGAGGGTGCCGGGCAGCATGCAGGCGGATCCGAAGATCCCTGCCGAAGCAACGGACCCGGCGGACACGCTCACGGGCGCCGGCTATCTCGCCAGAGCGAACGAGATCAACTCGGTGACCGACTACGGCGCCGAGATCGGCGGACCGATCCTCCGCGACAAGTTGTGGCTTTGGGGCGCCTACTCCAGGCAGCAGATCAATCTCTTCACGGCGCAGAACGCTGCGGATGTCGCGCTCGGACGGTTCCGCGACAACACGATGCTGAAGGACTACAACGCGAAGCTGAACGCGCAGATCCTTTCCAGCAACAGCTTCGCCGGCGCTTACACCAAGGGTGAGAAGATCAAGTTCGGCCGGAGCATCGGACCGACGCGCCTGCCAGATACGGCGCACAATCAGAACGGCCCGACCGACATCTGGAAGCTGGAAGACACGCAGATCTTCGGATCGAGCTTCTATCTGACCGGTCTCGTGTCGCACGCCAAGAACGTTTTCAACCTGATTCCGGACAACGGCCGGCACTGCACGACGGTTGAGTGCGGTCTCGACAACGCTCCGCCGTATTTCGACCCCGCGCTGGTTGCGCACACCTCGTACTACACGTACGCCACCACACGGCCGCAGGACCAGTACCGCGCGGATGCGTCGTCGTTCTTCAACACCGGCAGCTGGAATCACGAATTGAAGTTCGGATTCGGCTACCGGAAGGCGGCGGTTTCGTCCTTCACCGCGTACACGAGCAACAACGAGCTGATTTTCTTCTATGACGAACCGGGTGTACCGGGATCGACGGGCGGAGTGGAAATGCTCCGGCCCACGAACCTGACTTACGACGTGAAGTCGAACGATCTGTACGCCGGCGACACGATGATGTTCGGCAATCTGACCGTGCAGGCCGGATTGCGCTATGACAGTCAGAAGGGATCGCTCCGCGACGGAGCGACGACAGCGAATCCGATCATCTCGGACATCCTGCCGGCGATCAGCTTCGATGGATCCCAGCTCGGCTCCATGAAGTGGACGCAGGTCTCCCCGCGCCTCGGCCTCACGTACACGCTCGGCGCCGCCAAGAAGACGCTCCTCCGCGCCGCGGCGAACCGCTACGCGGATCAGTTGGGTGGGCAGGCGGTATACGGCGTCGCTCCGACGGCGTATCAGTATCTCTACTACTACTTCACCGATCTCAACGGCGACAAGGCTGTTCAGCGGAACGAGATCGACTTCGACACAGGCGTCGTGGCGCAGTTCGGGATCGACCCTGCGAAGAGCACGATTGCTAACAATGTTTACCGCTGGGATCCGGACATCAAGAATCCGCACACGGATGAGATCCTGTTCGGCGTCGAGCACGAGCTCCTCAGCGACTTCACGATCGGTGCGACCGCCACGTATCGCAAGCTCAGCGACTTCCTCGTGAACCGGCCCGAGAAGCATCAGGGTCAGGGCGACTTCTTCACGCAGAACGACTACGAGCTCGGCGGGAGCGTCACCGGACATTTGCCCGATGGCTCCGCATACAGCCAGCCCTACTACGTCCTCAAGGGCGGAGTCGTGCCGATCTACCGCGCTGTCACGAACCTTCCCGATTACTACCAGACGTACAAGGGCCTCGAGCTGATGGCGACGAAGCGCATGTCCAATCGCTGGATGATGCGCGCGAATCTGTCGCTCAATGACTGGACGCAGCACGTCGGTGACGGAGCGGTCTGGGATCCCACGCACCAGCGCGGCCAGTTCCCCAATGACGTTGCGGCCGGCACCTGCACGGTGTGCGATGGCGGCACGGTCGTTCAGGGCTCCGGCACCGGCTCCGGCGCCAAGGGCGGTGTTTACATCAACTCGAAGTGGGGCATGAACCTGACGGGCGTCTATCAGATTCCGGTCGTGGAGACGAGCTTCGGCTTCAACCTCACCGGCCGTCAGGGCTACCCGATTCCGTGGGCCCATCGCGTCACGACGAGCGAGGGATTCAAGTACGTCCTCATCAACTCCGACGTCGATACGGACCGTCACGAGAATCTTTACAACCTCGACCTGCGTCTGGCGAAGGACATCCGCTTCGGCCGCACGGGACTCACGTTGTCCGTTGACGCGTTCAACGTCACGAACCGCGCCACGATCCTGCAGCGCAATACGCGCCTCGGACGCGGCGGCACAAACGATTTGTACGATCCGATTGCCCGGCCGCAGCGGTCCGGCAACCGGATCACCGAAGTTCAGAGCCCTCGCGTGTTCCGGCTCGGCGCACGCCTGACGTTCTGATTCGTACGCACCGCAGTCACACGAAGGGCGGCCGTGAGGCCGCCCTTCTTCCTGTGTCGCACGGCGGGGGCCCGTGTCGCCGGCTCGCACGCGTTGGCTGCGTCGCCAATCCCCGGGCTTACGCCCGGGGCTACACGCGATCACGAGGCCTCTAACCGCGCGATCCGTCGCCCGGCGACGGCGAGTTGATCGTGTAGCCCCGGGGCGTACGCCCGGGGATCGGGGCGGTCGGGGAACGATGAAGCCGGCCGCGGAGCGGCGGGCGAAACCGAAGGGCGATTACGGCTTGGGTCCCGGAGCGGTCGTCGTCGTCACCACGGTTGCCGTTGCCGGCGGTTCCACCGTTGTCGTCGCGGGCGGAACCTGCGGCGGTGGGGTCGTGGCCGGCGGCGCCAGACTCGACTTCACGCCAGGCAACGGCGCGGCCGCCGGCGCAGCCTTGCGCTCCTGGTCGTACCGCTTCTCAATTCCCGTCTGCTGCCGATTGCGGATCAGCCAGCGCAGCAACTTCGATTCGTTGATTCCGATGAGGATGTCGTTGATCGATTCGTACACAGACGGGTCGGCGATGATCTTCCCGGCTGTGCCCTGCCCGCTGTTGATCTTGGCGACCGTGTCGTTCAACTGATGGAGCAGCGAGTTGAACTCATTGAGCGCCTGATCGCCGTACGGCTTGTCATTCAGCAGTCGCGGCACCAGGCCCTGTCCGTTCTGCAGCGAGGCGCTGAAGGTGGCGAGGTTCTGCGAGGTGAGACGGAGGTTCTCGACGAGATCGGTGACGCGCTTCCTCCCTTCGGGATCGCTCAGCAGCGCGGGAAGCATTCCGTTGCCGCTCTCGAAGCTGTGCTGGATGCTGGTCGTGATCGTCTGCAGCGATCTCGCGCTCGAACCGAGTGATGCGGTCAGCTCTGTTGCGTACGCGTCGTCATAGACGAGCTTTCCGACGAGGCCGTGCCCGCTCTCCACATGACCGAGGATCGCGTTCGTCTTGTTGAGTGTCGTCAGGACCGTGTCCGTGATGCGCTGCTTGGTGTCCGGCGCCGTCGTGAGCTCGCCGAGGAGACCTTCACCGCGATCGACGCGCTGCAGGACGTTCTTGAGCGAATACGAAATCTGCACGAGGTTGTCGACGACGTCCTCACCGGAGGCCAGGAGCTGGTCGACGTTCGTTTGCCGCTGAGCGGGAATGATCGTTCCCGGCTCGAGCTCGGGAAAGCGCGGGCTGCCCGGTGTGATGTCGATGTAGTTGTCGCCGGCCAGAAGCCCGAGCTTCTTCAGACGCGCACGCGAGTCGCCACGGATGCGCTCGGCATACTTTCGGTCGACCATCAGCGAGATCTGTACGTCGCGCGCTTTCGGATCGCGCGGCAGGCGGATGTCCTTGACCACGCCGACCGTCACACCGGCCATGCGCACCGGATTTCCTTCTGCGAGACCGGCCACGCTGTCGAAGCGCACCTCGTACTCGTTCTTCCGGGCGAAGATCTTCATCTCCGACCCGATGAAGAAGACGAAAGTCATCAGGATCACGAGCGCGGCGGCGATGAGCCCGCCAACACGCACTGTTTTCTCTTTCAAACTAGCGGCCATGTTCTTCAACCTAACTTACTGCGAAGCGGGTACATTTCACCCGCCAGTGGGCTGCGCTGCCGACACCGCGGAGGCCTTGAAGAACTCCCGCAGCACCGGATGGTCGGAATCGCGCGCCTCTTCCATCGTACCCACCCACTCGAACACACCCTTGTTGAGAAAGGCGATCCGGTCGCCGACCGAGAAAGCCGACTGGATGTCGTGCGTCACGACGACCGAAGTGACATTCAGCTTCGACTGCAGATCGATGATCAGCTCGTTGATCTTCTGTGCGTTGATCGGATCGAGCCCGGTGGTCGGCTCATCGTACAGAATCATCTTCGGGTCGAGCACGATGGATCGCGCCAGCCCGACGCGTTTGCGCATGCCCCCGGAGAGGTCCACCGGCATCAGATCTTCAGCGCCGGGGAGACTGACCAGCTCGAGCTTCTCGCGGACGACGCGCGCCAGCTCACCCTCGTCCATTTCGGTATGCTCGCGCAGCGGAAACGCGACGTTCTCGAACACGGTCATGGAGTCGAACAGAGCGCCACTCTGGAAGAGCATCCCGAATTTCTTGCGGACGCGGTAGAGCTCCTCTTCCGGCAGATCGGTGATGTCTTCCTCCTCGACGAGCACGCGACCGCGGTCGGGCGCTTCGAGGCCGAGCATGTGGCGGAGCGTCACCGACTTCCCCGTTCCGGATCCGCCGAGGATCACCAGCACCTCGCCGCGATAGACCGTAAGGCTCGCGCCGCGAAGCACCTGCTTGTCGCCATACGCCTTGTGCACGTCGCGGAACTCGACGAACAGATCGCGCTGATGCCGCCTGCGATCCGGCGTTCCGCGGGGCTCGGCGCGACGATCGCTGGTGATGGATGATTCGGTCGTCATGTCAGAACGCCAGCAGGAACAACTTCGTGAGGAAGAAGTCCATGATGAGAACGGTGATCGAACCGGTGACGACGGTCGCCGTCGTCGCGCGACCGACGCCGTCGGCGCCGCCGGTCGTGCGCAATCCGTTGTAGCAGGCGATCAGACCGATCGCAAAACCGAAGAAGAACGTCTTGCCGATGCCTGACGAGAGATCGTTGTACTTCACGGTCTCGATCACGCTGCGGATGTAGTAATTCGAGTTGAGGTGCAGGTTGCCGACCGCGATGAGCAGACCGCCCAGCGTGCCGAGCATGAACGAGACGATCGTGAGCAGCGGAAACATCAGCGTCGTCGCGAGAACGCGGGGCACGACGAGCTTTCGCACGGGATTGGTTGCCAGAGCGCGCAGAGCATCGATCTGCTCGGTCACCTTCATCGTCCCGATCTCGGCCGTCATGCCCGCGCCGACGCGACCACCCACCATGAGCGCCATGAGCACGGGCGCGAGCTCGCGGATGAGCGACAGCGACACGACCTTGCCGATGAAGAGCTTCCCGCCGAAATCGGCAAGCGAGTACGCGGTCTGCAGCGCGAGCACCATCCCGATGAACAGCGACGTGATGCCGACGATCGACAGCGAGCGGACGCCGACCTGGTCCATCTGCGTCAGGAACGCTTCCTTCTCGAACGGACGCCGCCTCGACTGCACGACGGTCTGCGCCGCCAGGTCGGAAATGTCGCCCAGGTAGAAGAGCGCATCGGCAATCCGTTTGCGCGCGCGGTCGAGGACGCCGCCCGTCGCGAACGGATGACTGGTCAGGATCGCTGTCATTGCCCGTTACCGAAAATCATACGCAGCAGCCGCCGGATTCCATTCTCCCGCTTCTCGCGCTCCCGGCGGTCGTCCGCCTTTCGCGGCTCCTCCGTGGTGGGCGGGCCTTCGGCGCGAAGGTCCGGAGGCTGCTCATCATCGCGGAACAGCGGGCTCGGCTCCCCGCCGCCGGCGTGCAACGGACACACCGAGCTGGGCTCAGTGCCGGACACGAACACCTCCCGCCGAGTCGACGGGCAGAACGGTGTCGCCAGCAGGCCGGACAGCGGATCGATTTCGCGGGCGAGCACGTCATCAGGTTTCTTCCAGTCGACATCGGGAATGAGTCCGCCGATGCGATTCATGTGCGCGGTCCAGATCGGGACGCACGCGTCACCCCCGCCCAACCGGAGGCTGCGGCCATCGTCGAAACCGATCCAGACAAGCGAGAGAATCCGGGGAGAGTAGCCGATGAACCACGCGTCGCGGTAATTGCTGGTCGTGCCGGTTTTCCCCGCAAACGGCCGATCGAATCCGAGTGAGCGCGCTTTCGCCCCAGTCCCGTAAGTGAACACGTCTTTCAGGATGTCGTTCATCACGTAGCAGACGCTCGCCGGTGCGACCGTCTTCGTTCGCACCTCCCGACTCTCGAGAACCTTGCCGTCGCGCGTCGCGACGGCGAGAATCGAGATCGGCTCCGCCTTGACCCCCAGATTCGCGAATGCGGAGTAAGCGTACGCGATCTCGAGCGGCGTCACTTCGAACGATCCGAGCGAGACGGAAGGATACGGCTCCAGACGGCTCTCGATGCCGATGGTCGACGCCGTCCTGATCACGTTCGGAACGCCGGCCTCGATGGCCGCGCGCACCGCCGGAATGTTGTACGAATGCGCGAGCGCTGTGCGCACGGTGACGCGCCCGTGGAACCGAAGATCGTAATTCTGCGGCTGCCACACCGCATTGCCGGTGCGCACGCTGATCGGCGAGTCGTCGAGCACGGTGCTCGCCGTGAGCGCCTGCTGGCCGCGCGCCGGGTCCATCGCCGTGACATACACGAACGGTTTGAACAGAGATCCAGGCTGGCGTCGCGCCTGGATCGCGCGATTGAACTGCGTCTTCGAGTAATTGCGTCCACCGACCAGCGCCTTCACGTATCCGGTGCCGGGCTGGATCGTCACGATCACCCCTTCCAGCGGAAGCGGCTGCTTTCTCAGATAGGCGTACTGCTTGTTGAGATTCGCGATCCCGGAGTCGAGCGCCTGCTCCGCCGATCGCTGCATGATCGTGTCGAGCGTCGTGAAGATGCGCAGACCCTCGGTCTTGAGCTGCGTCTCCGGATACGTCTCGCGCAACTGCTTCAGCACGAGGTCGACGAAGAACGGCGCGCTGCGGGATGTCCGCGGAAATCGCGTGACAGTCAGCGGCGATGCGACTGCCGTCTCGAACTCGACGTCGTTGATCTTCTGCTGGTCGTGCATGAGCTGCAGGACCGTGTCGCGGCGCGGTTTCACGCGCTCCGGATATTTCAGCGGTGAGAGGACGTTCGGCGAGCGGATCATGCCCGCCAGCGTCGCAGCTTCCGGCAGCGTCAGATAGGTGACGTGCTTGCCGAAGTAGACCTGCGACGCCTGCTCGACCCCGATGATCTGCACCGCGCCGTTCTGGCCGAGGTAAATCTCGTTGATGTAAGCCTCGAGAATTTCCTTCTTGGTGTAGCGCGCCTCGAGCAGCACCGCCATCAGCGCTTCCACGAGCTTGCGCCGGAACGTGCGCTCGGGATTCAGGTAGAGGTTCTTGACGAGCTGCTGCGTGAGCGTCGATCCGCCCGTCGCCAGTGACTTCTCGCGAAGGTCTCTGTACGCCGCACGCAGGATGCCGCGGATGGAGATCCCTTCGTGATGGTAGAAATTGCGGTCCTCGGTCGAGACGATCGCGTCGGTCAGTACCGTCGGAACCGCGGCCAGCGAGACCGGGAGGCGGTCTTCCATCTCGTTGTTGTAGATCGACGTGATGAGCTCGGGCTCGAGGCGCACGCCGCGCAGCGTGACGCCATCATCGAGACGTTTCACCGTGCGCACTTCGTCGCCGTTGAACTCGATCATCACCGGCATGGCGTGAAACTCCATGTCGGGATATTCGAAGTTCTGGAGGTAAATCTCGAGATTCGACCCGAGGTAGCGGTAGTCGCCCGGGTTCTGAACGCGACCGGCGACCTCGTGATATCCGACGTGGTTCAGCTTCGGCTCGAGCAGCGCGCGCGGGTACGCCATGCCCGGAACGATCGGCATGGCATCCGAGTACACGCGACTGGGCAGATCCCACCTCCGGCTGGAGTCGAACTTCTTGGTGATGACGACGTACGTGTAGCCGACAAAGCCGATCAGGCCGACGAACGCGACCATCACCAGCACGGCGATGCCGGCGGAGTGGCGCCACAGGAAGTCTCTCAACCGTGATTTCGATTTCTTTGCCATCGAGCGCTTCATGCACGAGGCACGAGGCATGAGGGATGCGGCATGAGTGCAAAGCGCTCACTCGTGCCTCATGCCTCCTGCCGCACGCCTCTGTGAGCGAAACGAAGCCGCTGAGCGCGGCAATTCCGCTCGATGGTAACAGAGCGCACTCTCAGGAATTGCAGAGCTTCTGATTCGGGCGCGCAGCGCTCAGGCGGAGAAGAGAGGCCCGGAGCGTCTCGAAGTCGTACGGCTTGATCAGCAGCGCCGTGGTCGACGCCCGGAGGAACGGCTCGAGCTTCGCAGCGTCGGCGTGACCGGAGGAGAACAGGACCGGCAGGTCCGGCCAGCGGCTGGCGATCTGCGTGTAGATGTCGGCCCCATTCGCGTCGGGAAGGCCGATATCGAGGATCACGGAATCAGGACGGAACCTTTCGATGGCCGGGATCGCCTCGCGACCCGTATGCACAACCTCGACTGTGACCTCTTCGAGCTCGAGAAGCGTCCTGATGCCGGTCGCGACTGCAACCTCATCTTCGACGATGAGAACGCGTTTGACGTCGAGGCTCGAACAAGCGTCGGTCTCCACGAGGCGGAGGACCGGCGAACCCGCGAGGAGGAACACGTGGAACGTCGATCCGCGACCGATCTCGCTCTCGACGAACATATACCCCTCATGCTGCAGAACGAGCTGATAGCTGACGGCGAGTCCGAGACCCGTTCCTTTCTTCTTCGTCGTGAACAGAGGTTCGAAAACGTGGCCGAGCTGCTCGCGTGTCATCCCGCAGCCGTTGTCGGTGACGCGGAAGTGCACGTAGCGGTCGGGGCTCTTCACCACGCCGAATGAGAAGGAGCCGAAGCTCGTCGCCAGCGAAGCGGTCACGCTCAGCGTTCCGCCGTTTTCGCCCATCGCATCGCGGGCGTTCAAAGCGAGATTCGTGAAAACCTGCGCGGTCTGGAGCGGATCGACAGTCATGTGCAGACCGTGCTCGATGTCCAGATGCAGGTCGACGTTCGAGCCGAGAATCGGCCGGTTTTCAGCCGCCCACCGGTCGAAGAACTCTGCGATCGAAACGCACTGCAGTCCCGGAGCTCCCGGTCGCGTGAAGCGGAGAATCTCGTCGGTGACGCGTTTGCCGCGGCGCACGGACTGCAGGATGTGCTCGATGGGAGCGCGAAGATCCTCAGAGCCGCGGCGGCGGATGACCTCGAGGTTCGGCTGAATGCCCATGAGAACGTTATTGAACTCGTGGGCGATCGACGCGGCGACGCGTCCGAGGCTGCTGACGCGTTTCGCCTGCGCGAGCTGCTCCTGAAGGTGCTTGCGCTCGGTCATGTCGGTCATCGAGCCGGCGACCCGCGTCGCTGTCTTCGTCGCATCACGGACGATGTAGGCGCGGTCCAGAACGACGGCATAAGTGCCATCGCTGCGCCGGTACCGGTACTCCTCCGACCAGATGTCCTGGCCGGTTTCCATGGCCGTCTGCAGACTGGTCCAGGTGCGCTCGCGATCGTCAGGGTGAATGAGCTCGGCCCAACCCCCGACGTGCCGTGCTTCATCCGGTCCGTAGCCGAACAGTTTCTGGTGACCTTCGCCCCACCACACTTCATTCGTTCCGAGGTACCAGTCGTAGACGGCGTCGTTGGTCGCGCGGGCGAGGAGGTGGAAGCGCTCCTCCGTTTCGCGCAGTTGCGCTTCCGCGGCTTTTTGCAGCGTGATGTCCTGGACAACGCCACGAACGCGTGCACGCCCGTTCTCCTGCGAGAACGCCAGGGCCGAAATGCGCACGTGCTTGCGGGATCCGTCGCGCAGCAGCAGTTGGACTTCCAGGTCGCGCGCCTCGCCGCCGCCGAGCGACTCCTTCATCTCGACCAGCCGCGGGCGATCCTCCGGCACCACGAACTGGACGAATGTGCCGAACGCAGCCTGCTCGCTTCCAGGCTCCATTCCGAGGAACTCGTACATCTGATCGGACCAGCGATCGAGCTGTGACTCCACGTCGTGGTCCCAGCTCCCGAGCTTCGCCATGCGCTGCGACTCGGCGAGGAGCTGCTCGCTGCGCCGGAGCTCTTCG
>Ga0210377_10000967_pt1 | contig 26966 bp, 22 predicted proteins | sample PLM4_65_b1redo_FD_155480 | JGI IMG/M metagenome (GOLD analysis project Ga0210377, IMG submission 155480) | Groundwater sediment microbial communities from an aquifer in East River, Colorado, USA - PLM4_65_b1 redo | ecosystem: Environmental > Terrestrial > Soil > Riparian zone | place: USA: East...
AGCTCATTGTTCGTGTAAGAGAATAAAAAGAATAATTCAGCCGCAATGGCCAAGAAGAGGGCCGCGCTGAGACACCCCCGACAGAATCGTTCGAGGGCAGGCTCCGGCACGAAGAAATCCATGTAGATTGTGCAGTTTAATTAAGTCGGTTTAAGTTTTTTGTGTCTTGGCGCCTGTATGGCAAATTTGGTTCCGGTTTGTCCGGGTTATGTATGACGTTTCATTAATTGTATCGGAGGAAACATGAAAAGGATAGCATTAACAGCTCAAGTCAGACAAAAGGTGGGCAAGGGAGTTGCCCGGGGATTGCGGAGGGATGCACAGGTCCCGGCGGTCCTCTACAGTCACGGCAAGTCCACACCCATCGTGATGGTCAATAAGGACATCTCAAAGGTCCTTAACGCCGAAGGTGGAGAGCATGCACTCATCAACCTCAAGCTCGAGGGAGGAACAGGCGCGGGAGATAAGCTGGCCCTGATCAAGGACTACCAAGTGGATCCCATCAGCGGCAAACTGATCCATCTTGATCTCATGGAAGTCGCCATGAACGAGAAGGTTAAGCTCCAGGTGGCGGTCCACATCAGCGGTACGGCCGTGGGTGTGAAGGAGGGCGGTATATTCCAGTATGGGCAGCGTAATCTCGAGATCGAGTGTCTCCCGACCCATATCCCCGATTTCATCGATGTCAATATCGAGCACCTCAAAGTGAACGAGTCCCTCCATGTGCGGGACATCACTGCGCCTGAAGGGGTCAAGATCCTGACCGAGGGTGACAACACGGTTGCGACGATCCAGCCGCCGATGTCGGAGGCAAAGCTCGAGGCCATGTTGACAACGACTCCAGCTGAGGTGACCGAGGGCGCAGAGCCCGAGCTCGTTAAGAAGCCGAAGGCCGAGGGTGAAGCACCCGAGGCAAAGGGCAAAGAAGGGGCCAAGGAAGCTGCTCCCAAGGCAGGTGCTCCGAAGGCTGCCGCCGCCGCTCCTAAGGCTGCTCCGAAGAAATAACTGATCGGGCGTAGTTCTCCGGGGATTGCATGAAGATCATCGTCGGGCTCGGCAACCCGGGCAGAAAGTACGAACACACGCGCCACAACGCAGGCTTCATGGCTCTTGACGAGCTTGCTAAAAACCTGCATTGTGATGTTGCTCAGGATAAATACCACGCCCTGATCGGGAAAGCCCGGATTGATTCAGAGGCCGCGGTTCTGGCCAAGCCGCAGACATATATGAATGACAGCGGCAGGGCTGTGGCGGCGATTCTCAGAGAGACCTACGCTACGGTATCTGATCTCATGGTGATCCATGATGAACTTGATCTTCCGCTCGGGTCCGTGCGTGTAAAAACCGGCGGCGGACATGGAGGCCACAACGGGCTCCGCTCCCTCATCGAGTATCTTGGATCACCGGACTTCATCCGGGTCCGCATCGGGATCGGCAGGCCCGCGCTGAATATGGACCCAGCGGATTATGTGCTCAGCCCGTTCCTTGCCGAAGAACGTCCGGCCGCATCAGAGGCCGTTGCTAAGGCCGCGGAAGCTGTCAGGCTCATTGTCGCGGAAGGCTTCACACGGGCAATGAATATCGTTAATCAGAAGTAAGTATTCAGAAACCCGGATCTGAAGGACCATTCCGACAGCTCCGGGTTTTTTATATTTTGAAGTAGCTATCAGCATATCGGAACCCGGAAGTATGTTACACCAATAAACTTTCTATCCGCAGATTACGCAGATGGACGCAGATTTTAAAATACAATTCAGGTTCTATTTAATCTGTGAAACCTGCGTAATCTGCGGATAATATTATGACCTGAGCATTTGCGTTTTGATTTATGTCACAGAGACACGAAAAGGAGCTGGTATGGGTTTCAACTGTGGTATCGTCGGCCTACCGAACGTAGGCAAGTCCACCATCTTCAATGCGCTCACCTCCGCGGGCGCTCAGGCCTCGAATTATCCCTTTACCACAATCGATCCGAACGTCGGGGTGGTGGACATGCCGGATGAGCGTCTCGACAAGCTTGCCGAGATCTACGTGCCGAAGAAACTGACGCCAACGAGCATGGAGTTCGTGGACATCGCCGGGTTGGTGAAGGGCGCTTCCAAGGGCGAAGGCCTGGGCAACAAGTTCCTGGCCAACATCCGCGAGGTGGATGCCATAGCTCACGTGGTTCGCTGCTTCGAGGACCCGAACGTTATTCATGTTGCGAACAAGGTGGATCCCAGGGAAGACATCGAGGTGATCGAAGCGGAGCTTATGCTTGCCGATTTGGATGCCATCGAGAAGCGGCTGTACAAGGCCGAGAAGTTGGTCAAGACAGCGGACAAGAAGACTGTTGATGAAGTGGAGTTCATGCGGCGGCTTAAGGATATGCTCGCCAAAGGCGAACCGATTCGCCGCGCGTCCCATTCCGACGAAGAGCTCCTGTGGCTCAAGAGCTATGCCTTGTTATCAGCGAAGCCCGTCTTGTACGTGGCGAATGTTTCTGAGGACATGGTGGATAAACCCAATCCGCATGTGGATGCTGTGAAGAAGATCGCGGCGGAAGAAGGCGCCCGGGTCGTTGTCATCTCGGGCCAGGTGGAGGGCGAGATCGCCCAACTCCCGAAAGAAGAGCGGCGGGACTATTTAGCGGGCATGGGGCTCAAGGAGTCAGGTCTTGACCGCATGATTCGGGCGGGCTATGAGCTTCTTGGACTCATCACCTATCTTACGGCGGGCAAGGACGAAGTGCGCGCCTGGACCATCACCAAGGGGACCAAGGCGCCCCAGGCGGCCGGAAAGATCCATACCGACTTTGAGAAGGGTTTCATTCGCGCCGAGGTGTTCCACTACGATGATCTGATGAAGCTCGGTTCGGAGAAAGCGGTGAAAGAGGCCGGTTTGCTTCGTTCCGAAGGCAAGGAGTATGTGGTCAAGGACGGGGATATCATGCTCTTCCGCTTCAACGTGTAACATGGTGATAACGGTTTACAGCGAGAGCCCGGCTGCGAGCCTTTTCCCGATATCCTGAAGCTGTCTCACTCCCCTGATCTCGCTGAATGAAAAGGGGAGGGTGACCACGGTACGTTCTCCTGCCATCCTTCTCAGCTCTTTGATATGCCCTTTCTGAGTTTCCCGGATCGCTGCCAGTGATTTGGAATCGTCGTGTTCGATCACACGGTTGATGATCATGCCGGGGACCGTGAGATTGTATTCCAGGAGGGTGGCCATGAGCCTGCGGACCTGATTCACCACCAGGGCCTCGGGATTTGCCACGATAACGAACATTGACTTCTCGTGAATGAATTGACTGATTTTTTCTGACAGTGCTGTCCACTCGTCCATGATGCCTGCAATAGAGCGTTTCCCGCTGAGCTGTTTCCCGATCCTGTCCAGTCCCTCGAATACCTTTGCGCCTGCCCGGAGATGCTTCCTGATGTTCTTCGGCATGTCGAGGAGGTTGAGCGTTTCTCCCGCAGGCGCGGTGTCCCAGACGACCCGGTCATAGCCCCTGTTCCCCGCCATCTCCATGATGATGTCAAGCATGGTCTCTTCCCGCAGGGATGGAGCGGACCCGATGTAGTCAAGGAGCTGATGGCGCGATTCAGCGTCGAGCGCATCCACCTCGATGAGGTGGGCGAGGATATCATAGAAGTCGGGTCCGAATTTGCTCTTCCACAGGATCGCGATGGCCTCCTGGCTGATCTCGTAGGCATGTAGATTTTCGTCTATGGTTGTGATGGTGTCGCCGATCTTTTTTTCAAAGACATCGGACAGCGAGGGGGTTAGGTCGGAAGTTATGATCAGCGTTTTGAGACCTTCGGACGCGAGGTGCACTGCGATCGCAGCAGAACAGGTCGTTTTGCCCACTCCGCCCTTGCCGCCTATGAGGAGCACAGGCCTGCGTCTCGTTTCGTCCGAGTTCCTCATCTCAATCGGCATCATAATTCACCAGGGGCATGCCTGATCGCTGATAGAAATAGGTACACAGCGCATCTCTCGTTCGAAGTGGAATAAAAAAGCCCGACATTCCATGCCGGGCTCATATTTCCTGGATCGTTCATCACTGTTAGCAGGAACTTTTACACTTGCACGTGACTGCCATTTTTTTCGTTACCTTTTTAATAGTCATCGGAAGACCTCCTTTCTTGCTTCCATGATTCGATTGGTAAAAAATGCCATGCTTTTTCAGAGCGCCTCAATCGAAGCATGAACCTAAATTAGATTATATTATACCATACAGCATGCACCGGTACAGGTCTTTTCCACCTTTTCCCTCGATAAGCTCCGCCCGGTACCGGCACCCTCCCCGGCATACTTCAAGGTACTCGCAGTCGCACTTCAGATCCTTAAGCATGACCGGGTGGATTTTACCCCAGGCTGTTTGAAGGCCATGGGCCACGGTGCCCACGGGTTGAGCTCCGTAAAATGAGCATTTCGCGATGCCTCCATCTGCCATCACCGCCATGAGATGGAGACCACAGCCGTACCCCTGCGTGGAAGAATGGAGTCCGTTCCCGTAACCGTAGCCGAGATATTTTCCGCCTTCCTCGGGGCTGACATACAGCTCCGCATTATTTTTCAGCCTGCCGGCCATGCAAGGAATATCCACGGTCCAATCCTTGATCCCCATTCCCTTGAAAAGTTGTTCCATGCTGTCGAAGTCCGCTCGATTGTACTGATGAACCATGGTAGACACTGATACATCGAAGCCTGCGTCAAGCGCGTTTTTCATTGCTTCCAGGGAGCGCTTGAACGTCCCGTTTCCCCGGAGCTTGTCATGAGCAGGTTCGAGTCCATCCACGCTCACCTGGATCTCGTCGACCTTGAGTTCTTTCAGCTTTTCTTTATTGAGGAGCACGCCGTTCGTGAAGAGGACCTTTCTGATGAAAAAATCAGGAAACATCTCATTGATCTCGTGGAAATTTTTATGGACCAGCGGTTCGCCGCCGGTTATCAGTACGCGCAGACCCTGCATCTTCTCGAATTCGCGCAGAACCTTTTCAACCTGTGCCGGCGTCAGTTCAGTATGGCCGGCATCACCGATATAGCAGTGTTTGCATCTGAGGTTGCAGGCATCGGTGATCTGGAGTTCAAGGTAGCGGAGTGACGGTTCTGGGGCTTGTTTGAGAGCGGGCCGTTTGACCGCACCCGATGTTGTCGTCAGCAGCCCCTCCTCCAGACAGTAGTCTATGAACGCGCTGTTCTTTGAGGCGCAGCCAGATTGTGAAGCGCAGTTCTTAAAAAAGTCGAACGATGCGCCGTCAAGTTCGTATAATTCGTCCTTTGCGATCTGATAAACAGACGGCGTCTCGAGCCATTTCAGGACGGCCCGTCGTGTAAAATAGTAATTCATGGTGTTATTATAGCACTGTACACTGTATTTTGTTATAATACGAAACAATGAGAATAAAAAGGCCATTGGAGCGAACTCTCTGTTTACAATACTGCACCTATTATAAGCCTGACAAGAACGAGGCGCTGGCATGCAGGGGTTATGCTGTAGTGGAACGGTGCCTGAGTGAAGGGAAAAACCTGGTTCTCGATGGCCAGCGACGCGAGTTTGCACCTGCTACAGCAGAGCTGATTGTTAATAAAATGTGCACTGCCTGTGATTTTTATGAACATGATTGCGACTTTATGCAGAACCGGGCAGCACGGCCCTGCGGAGGGTTTGTGCTTCTTTCGCAACTCCTCGAATCCGGCGGGATCACGATAGAAGATATCGGGTGAAGGTCGTATCCTTACCCGCACAAGCCGGAGCAGACAAGTTTTTAACGTTATTCATAGGACCAGATCGGGGTTCTTTCTTAGTACATCCCGAAATCCTGTTACTATTGTTATCCTGTCAAAATGATTGCAATTTTTCTTCTCACTATGAGGTGAATCTGATTCTTTAGTAACTACCCATCGATACCGTCTCAGAAAGAGGACATTATGGACTATTCGATCAAGATCGGCGGTGAAGCAGGACAGGGGATCCAGACGATCGGTGACACGCTGGGACATGTTTTTGCCCGCTCGGGACACCACGTCTTCACAAATCAGGATTATGAGTCGCGCATCCGCGGCGGGCACAATTTCTACCAGATACGGTTTTCGGACAGGCCAGTTTCGGCGCCCAGGGAAGCAATCGACATTATCGTTGCCCTGGACAAGGAGAGTCTCCGGCTCCACGAGCGTGAGCTCACCTCCGGTGGCCGGATCATCTACGATTCAGAGACGCTCAAGGAAAAGCACGACAAACCGGCGTTTCTCGACATCCCCTTTGAGAAGCTTGCCATGGAGCATGGCGGCGACAGGATCATGGCGAACACCGTAGCAACGGGAGCGGTCCTCGGCATGCTGGGGATGGACCTTGATATTCTGATGGACCTCATTGCCGAGACCTTCGTGAAAAAAGGCGATAAGGTCATCGCCGCGAACAAGAGCGCGGCCATGGCAGGCCATGGCCACTCAATAAAAGGCTGTCTCAAGTGCGGCTTTTCCGTCCGTACTGATGGATCGGCAAAAGCCCTGATGCTCGTGGGAGGCGTTGAGTCCATCGCCCTCGGCGCACTGGCGTCGGGGTGTAAGTTCTATTCCGCCTACCCCATGACACCTTCGACAGGCATCATGAACTATCTCGCGACCAAAGAAAAGGAATACGGAGTTGTCGTGGAACAGGCCGAGGACGAAATCGCCGCCATCAACATGGCGCTCGGCGCGTCCTTTGCCGGCATGCGCGCCATGACCGGCACATCGGGAGGCGGCTTCTCCCTCATGGTCGAGGGACTTTCACTCTCGGGCATGACCGAGACGCCCGTGGTGATAGCCATGGGGCAACGGCCGGGGCCGGCGACGGGGTTCCCGACGCGAAGCGAGCAGGGCGAGCTCCAGTTCCTCATCTCCGCAGGACACGGGGAATTTCCTCGCGTGATATTTGCACCGGGAACGCCTCGCGAGGCGTTCTATCTCACGAACAAGGCCTTCGACCTCGCAGAGAAGTTTCAAATACCGGTCTTCATTCTTTTCGACACATATCTTGCCGACACTCAGTGGACGTTTGAGGGATTCGATGTGAGAAAACTACGATACCAGGATTATCGTCTGCGGGGAGATGCGTTTAAAGAACTTTCCAGCTACAAGCGGCACGCCTATACCGACACAGGGGTAAGCCCCCTGGGAGTCCCCGGGGACGCGAGGCACCTCGTGGTCACGGACAGCGACGAGCATGACGAAGAAGGTCATATCGTCGAGGACGCATTGACCCGGGTCAACATGGTGGAGAAGCGGTTGTACAAAAAGTTGCCGCTTATTAGACAAGAGATCGCGCCGCCGTTCCTCTATGGCGATCATGATCCTCGCGTCGTCCTGACGGGATGGGGTTCAACATACGGCGTCATGAAAGAGGCGGTCGACGCCCTGGCAACAACAACGAGCATCGCCATGCTTCACTTCAGTGAGGTTTTCCCCCTGCCGAGCCGGGAGCGCTTCGACTATGTCAAGTTCCTCGAACGGGCAAAACTTCCCCTTTGCGTGGAGAACAATGCAACGGGACAATTCAGCCGTTTAATGCGAAGCGAGACAGGATTTGAATTTTCAGGACACATTCACAAATATGACGGCAGGCCGTTTACGGTTGAAGGCCTGACAGGAGAGATCAATGATTACCTTAGAAACATTTAGAGGACAGGTCCCGGCATGGTGCCCGGGGTGCGGCAATTTCGCGATCCTGAAAACCTTCAAGGACACCATGGTCGAGCTCGGCATGGAACCGCACCAGTTTATCGTTGTCTCGGGTATTGGCCAGGCAGCCAAACTTCCACATTATACAAAGTGCAACACGTTTAACGGACTGCACGGCAGAACGCTGCCGGTTGCCACGGGTATCAGGCTCGCGAACCACAAGATGCCGGTCATCGTCACGACCGGCGACGGCGACAGCTACGGCGAGGGCGGCAACCATCTTATGGCGGCCATGCGCAGGAACATCAATGTGAAGCTCTTTGTGCATGACAACCAGGTCTACGGTCTCACCAAGGGGCAGCCTTCCCCGACAACAGAAGAGGGCACCGTTTCAAAGAACATGCCTTTCGGTGTGATATCGGAACAGTTCAACCCCATGGCGCTCGCTGTTGCCCTGGATTGCGGTTTCGCGGCCCGGGGATATGCCGCCGATACTGAGCACCTCAAAGGCCTGATGAAAGAGGCGATCAATCACAAAGGATTTGCGCTCCTCGACATCCTTCAGCCCTGCGTGACCTTCAACAAGGTGAATACCTATGATTGGTACAAGCAGCGGGTCTATCATGTCGGGCCGGACTATAACCCCGAGGACCGGATGACCGCATTCGCAAAGGCGCTCGAGTGGGGTGACCGCATACCCATCGGCGTCATCTACCGCAATAACCGTCCCATGTTCGAAGAGCGCGTTCCGATGATCAAGGACGGACCGCTCGTGCATCAGGCCTTTGACGTGAAAAAGATCGAGGCAACGCTCAAGGAGTTTACTTAATGCCCTCTATGCGCAAACTTTCGAAAAAAAGGTCCAAAAAGGCGGGCCTTCCGTCAGGGACACTGGTATATACCGGAGAGAAGAAGGATGAAAAGATCAGCATTCACGTGGTCGATTATGACGAGGCGAATTTATTCGAATCAGAACTGACCTCTGTCGAAGAGTGCATCCCCTACAAGAACAAGCCGACCGTCACCTGGATCAATGTGGACGGCGTCCATAACGTTTCGATGCTCGAAAGGCTTGGAGCATGCTTCGGATTGCACCGGCTCGTGATGGAAGACATCCTGAACACGGACCAGCGTCCCAAGATGGAGGATTTCGGCGACTACCTCTACCTCGTGCTCAAAATGCTGACGAGCGGGAAGAACGGCGACATCGTCACCGAACAGATCAGCATCATCCTCGGCCCTAGCTTCGTCCTCTCGTTTCAGGAAGGGATCGAGGGAGACGTATTCAACCTGATACGTGATCATCTCCGGACCGGAAAGGGCCGCATCCGAAAAATGAAGGCCGACTACCTTGCCTATGCGCTCATCGACGCGGTGGTGGACAATTACTTTGTGATCCTGGAAAAGTTCGGTGACAAGATCGAAACGCTCGAAACTGAATTGATCGAGCAGCCGACTCAGAAAACCGTCCAGAAGATATATCAATTAAAGCGAGAAATGATATTCCTTCACAACGCGGTATGGCCTCTCCGGGAGGTCGTGAACGGCCTGGGCAAGCATGAGTCAACGCTGATCAGCGAACCCACGGCGCCATACCTGCGGGATGTCTACGACCATGTCATTCATATCATCGACAGTGTGGACATCTACCGAGAGATGCTCTCCAGCATGCTCGACATGTATCTGTCGAGCGTAAGTAATCGGTTGAATGAGGTGATGAAGGTCTTGACAGCGATCTCCCTGATCTTCATGCCGCTCACCTTCATCGTTGGGGTGTACGGGATGAATTTCAAGTACATGCCGGAGCTGGAGTGGCACTACGGGTATTTCTTCGCGCTACTCGCGATGTTCGGCATTGGCGTTTCCATGTTTTTTTATTTCAAACGGAAAAGGTGGTTATAAGGGAATGTATCCCTTATTTTTCACAAAACAACAGACAGTATTAAGCAGCTTTTTTTGTCGGATCTTTATCATCCATATTGTTATGGATGATAAAAAGGAGGTTTCCTGTATTGAAGAAGCGTAACTGCTGGGAAGTAAAGAAATGCGGTCGGACAAAAGGAGGAGAACACGAAAAGGATCTTGGTGTCTGCCCGGTAGCGACGGAGAAGCGCCTGGACGGCGTTCATGGAGGCGAGAATGCCGGAAGGGCGTGCTGGGTTGTCGCGGGCACTCTGTGCGGTGAAAAGGTGCAGGGTACGTTTGCCGCGAAGTATGGGCAATGCGAAAAGTGTGACTTCTATCAGGCGGTGAAAATAGAAGAAGGAACGAAATATGAGATGTCGATATTTCTTCTTTCCAAAATGAGGTAGTGCTGACACGGCTATTTCCCCGATGATGAGATAGCAGGTATCAGCCGCAGCGGGTTATCGTTGCTGCGGCTGATGTGTGTGCCCCCGCCTAGTACCTCATTCTCACCCGGTAGGTAAGCTTCACTTCCTGGTCCTTCTGCACCGGGATATTGAATTCGGCGGTGAAGGCCTCGCTTTTGTTGTATTCGTGTGATGACGAGAGCATCTTCCAGTCGCCGGGGACCGGTTCCACTACCTTTACGACCACGTCTTCCTTCTTGTGGTTCCTGAGCGATATTTCGAATGCAGCTTCGTAGGTATCATAGGCGATCTTCTTCCAGTCCGTCTGTTTTCTGCTTCCCACCACGTCAAAGGCATTGCCGAGCTTGATCCTGACCTTCTCATCCTTGGGAGTATGGTCGATCGAATCCTCGCCCACGAACTGGAGGCTCCCTTCCTTGTCGGCCTTGTAGACGCGCACCGTGCCTTTGGGCAGCGGTATGCCGAGGTTGTTCACTTTCTTGTTCCGGATCTCGACGAATACGCCGATCTTTTGGTTCGACATGGCCTCTCCATAGCGGCTGGTATAATAATAATTCGCCCCGTAATAGAGAAGCTCTTTTTTAACCGGGATGTTATCAGCCGTGACCAGGCTGATCTGCTTGGTCTGGTTGTCCTTGACCGTGGCCGGCCGTTCGAGGGTATAAATATGGTATTCGAAGAATGAATCCTCCTTGAACTGCGGTGCCGCCGCTTTAGCCGCCATTTCTGCCACGCGCATCATCTTGTCCTTATATTCATATTCGTTCGTTGCCCTGTTCACATCTCCGGCAACGAGCTTGAGCTTTGCGTTCTTATACGTCGCGCCGCTGTGGTTGTCGATGGTCACCCAGCCGGACAGATCGGCCTTGTCGTCCTTGTCATTCAACGTCACGACATAGTCCGAGCGCCAGTTGATGCCGTTCGTAAGGTACGTGGCCTCGATCTTCTGTGTTGACGGCAGGTCGTTGTCGAGCATCCAGACAAGGGTTGGTTTGGCATTGAGGTTCTCCGGTACGCCGGGGAAGACGATCCTGCCGGGGTGCCCGAAGGTGATCTCATCGCCTATCTTGAAGATGGGTTGGCCATTGTTCGACAGGAGGGTGGCGGTCACGATCTCCTCCCGTTCGGTGTAGGGATTCTTCGTATAAAGCTTTACTTCTTTGCCTACGTATTTGTCGAGAAGCTTCTGGGGGTTCAACAGGTCGTATTCGTAGTTTTGCTCGAGTACCTGGAGGGTTTCAGGATTGACGAGTGATTTGATGTGCACGCTCGTGGGCATGATCTGCGATGCCACGTCCATGAACCGCAGATCGCCGGTGCCTGTGAACAGCCTGATGGTGCGCTGGTCCTTGACCAGGCCGAGATTGACGTTGTAGATGGTGAGCGCCACGCCGGTCTGATCGTCCAGCGTGCTCGATGCCGCCCCGTTCTTAATTTCCTTCTTCTCTGCCGATGAAACCGGACAATAACCGATACCTACCAAAAACAGAACCGCCAGGACCGTCGCAAGATATTTGATGCTCATGATGAACCTCCTTTGATAGTGAATTGAACCGCTCCTGGTTCATTAGACAAAGGAGGTTTGGAAAAAGTTCCCGAAATAATGTAACTCTGAACTGCGTATTTTGTACTGTTTACCCGGTGTTACTGGCCTCTTAACCCCGTGCCCTCTGCGCCATGCACTATGCGTCTTCAAACTCCTTGACAAAAAAGGGCTGTGTACTATAATCGCTTTGAATCATTTGCCGTCACGCCTGCACCCCCCATTGGGAGGTAGTTCATGAAGATCGATATCACACTACTGAGCGAGGATGAACTGATTGACCTTAACCGCAGGATCGTCGAACGGCTGCGCTTCCTGAGCCAAACACGGGCGCACCATAAGATGCTGGAATTCAAGGTTGGAGATCGGGTGAGCTTCAAGCCGGACGATCGTCCAGCTCTCTATGGCGTGTTGACCAAGTATAACAAGAAGACGGTCACGGTCATTACGGACAACGGGGAACACTGGAACATAGCGCCGGGCCTCCTCACGCTTGCGAAGGACGCCAAGGCTTCGGAAAATAAAAAGTCAAACGTCATTCCTATGCCCAGACGGTGAGAGGCACAAAATCATCACGTTAGCTGCCTTTGTTAGGTGCGACGATGCTGCGATTTCAAAGACCGCCGGATGTTGTGTTTCAGGCAATACTGCGCGATAGCATGAGCTACTCAATCGACTTTATCAAGGTTCTGATTGACAATAACGAGTTTGATGAGTCGCGCGCGAGAGAGGACATGAAGGGGTTTTACCCCGCGATGGTAAAAGTATTTACTCCATCGCTTGCCAGAACCACGTTGCTGAATTTAAGAAGATGCCTCGATAGACCTGAAATATATTATCTCAATAACTACCATTATCTCATCCTCTATGATGTAATGGATTTTTATGCCGACATTCACAACGATATGGTTGCAATATCGAAAGGCAAGAAAGACAGAAAAGAGGCGTCCTTTGTGGACCCATTTCACGTTGAAACAATAGATATGGATGGCATTGTCGAGTTGTATTTTTTTGACATAGACTTTTTAGCCGACGCTGAAACGATGTTGAATATTCCGGACTGGTTTAGAAGGACATTTAATCCGGAAACGTTTGGTTTGTCTCAAGGAATGTTGCCGCATGCTGAGGAATTGGAGCTGAAAGTCGATACCACTGAGGTTACGGGCTTGTATAAGGTGACTCAGTCCGATTACTTCGGCCAGAAATCAAAAGTATATCCTGATTTTGATTATTACTATGACAGGCATCCCGATGAATAATGTAATTGCGACGTCTGATAACAGCCTTTGGAACGTTGATGCGTATGATGCATTCCGTCCCGTATGCGACGGTGTCCTTTATTTTGAAGACTCTGAGCGGTTCAAAAGAAGATTCCGGGCATGCAATCCGGGACACACTAAAAACATCAATGTCCCCGAGATGTTCCCGTCGCTTCGCCAAGCATTATAATCGGATTAGGAGTTTTTAAATGAAACTGGAAAAGTTTTATAGATTATGGATTTTCACGTTAAAACGCGAGACACTTGGTTCATCACCAGTCCAGCGCTTCCTTTATGCATACGCCATGCCGATGGAAGACGAAACGAAGGCTAAACCATCTGTATCATCAAGGATCTTTTCAAATAATGATTCGCTGGAAATGACGCTTGTTGAACGTGTTCAGGACTTATATTTGGACGAACTTAATATTATTCTTCAACCGGTTCGCGAAAAAGGTTCTTTGGAAGAGCTTGCAGAAGAATGGGGTGTATTGAAAGAGTGGTCATTTCAAAGGCGGCCACCTATTTTTCAGTTTGAACCCGAAACAGTGCGAGTAGCTTGTTACCCGCTGGTAGCAGAAAGCCCAGCGCCTTTTCTTACGCAAGTCGAGTCTTTTATTCTTCTGAATAAAACTGACCTATTGCGTGATGCATTGGAATCGCAAGATAATCCATTAGACCCTCGTAATTTTAATGAACGTCTTAGATGGCTCCTGGCTGCTCTCAAAACCGCAACCGGTCTTGATTTCCTTGGAGCGTCAGCAAGTCGGATAGGGAATATAGAAGTCTATTCTTTTCCATTAGAAACAGTTAATGATTCACCTCCGGTGAAAGTGTTTGTAGATAAACAAGGGACTACATCCGATGAGAAAAAGACAATTGAAAAAGAGGATGGCAGATGTATTTTCATACAGCGTAAGCCCAAGCTAGACAGCCAAAATGTAATTGCGCATATTGTCCTTCGGAATGGCGGCGATGTTATTTATGACCAAATTCATCATTTACCGGCTGGAGAAGGTCTTTCAGGTCCATTTGAAGCACAGGAACCAATATCAGAGTACGAAGTGCGGCTTTTTACAAATAGCGGCAAAACCCTCGTATTTTATGAACGTATTGGACTGATCCGTGACATTAGCATCAGTTTAAATCTTGGAGGTCAGGGTCGGCGTGTCGTACATGATCAATTTTCACATCGTTTAGGATCGCAAGGATCACTCAAGTCTCAAGCTAACCAAGTCACGAGTGCCAATACATTTAGTGCTGAACGTCCCTTTACTGTGGGCGGGCATAAGACTGATCCTTGGGTGCGAGCCCAGTACGCCATTACGAGGTTTGTTCGCCCGTTGTTGGTTCAACCAGAAAAGGGACATTGGTTCCCAGGAGGACTAAAGTCAGAGGCAGATGTTTTTCTTTATTTGCGTAATCTTGCCGAAAGCACCGATAATGAAAAAGTTATTCTCGCTGATCCCTATTTTGATGCAATCGCTTTTGGACGTTGGATGTTGCGTTTAAGAAATCAAAGTCCGCAGTATCAGATCCTTACAAGTTTTGATCAGAAGCGTATTTCTGGACTAGAATTGCTAAAAAGACTCTGTCTTGAGAATCAGGCTCTTCTTCCGCCAAATCTGACAATTCTTAACATAGTATGTGAAACAGGACAAGCATTTCACGATCGATATCTTACAACTGTAAAGAGTGATGGTAATGTAAGTGTTTACTTGTTGTCCGGAAGTTTGAACAAGGCAGCTGGTGATACTCCTTTTTGCATAGTTGAGTTGGAGACCGGGTTAGCACGAACGGTTTATAATCATCTAAATGACCTAGCACAGGGACAAGAGACGGATCGACCTAATGTCCGAGAACTTACTTGTACACCTATTTGGAAGCCCAAGGACCCAAAAGAAGCCCTTCACTTATCAGCAAGCTCATATGAAAGTGAGCTTAGAAAAGGGTTTCCTTTTTGGAAAATCGCAGTTGGATGGTTACTCGGTACAAATGAAACTTCTTCTGAAGTACTACGTGAAATGGGTCGTCAGAAAGGATTTTTCGATGAAGATCGTGGATGGCATTTCGACCCAAAGATAATCAAGGAACAGATTCACGCATCGCCTTCAGTGATTTCATCAAGCATTGAAGATCGTGCTAAAAGCCTATGTGCAATCGGCGAGCTTTTGGCAAGGACGCCGAAGGAAAATGATTTTCTCGCAGATCATGCGAAGTTTTTGCAGCGTTTTGCGCAAGACGGAAATAGCGTGACTGAAATATTAAGTAAAATGACTGATCTTTATTTGGCTGATGAATTATCAATAAATCGTCTCCAATCCATTAAGACAGAACGTGATTTAACGGTGCAAACAATTTACGATGAACTCAATTTCTCAACACAGTATCAGCTGTATGAACAGGCCGAATCGTATTTGCGCTATTCGTTCGATTTTCATTCCCAGCTTTATGGATTGCAATATGCATTTATTGCATTTTCAAAAATAAACCCTCACGGCACTGTTGCGTGGCTAGATTCAGCAATACACGCTAAAATACGGACGACCGCGGTCAGTATTGTGGTTACTGCGCTTAGTGAGTATCAGATCCCGGAGCTCGTGCCAGCACTGTTGTTAAGTAAGCTACCATTTTATAGAATGCTCGGCGCAGCATACCTGAACAGTGAGGAAACTGGAGCACCAAGACGTCAATTCAAAGAAGTGACACGCATACTCAAAGATGCCGATTTCAGTGAAGACGACATCGTTTGGATAATGACATGTCGCCTTCAGGACGCACAGGTTCGGTGGTACAAAGCGCAGGATAAAGATGTATCTCAGCGAAAAGCAGCGGATGCTGAAAAAAAAGAAGTAGTCGAACAAATATCTGCAATATGGCCGGTACGTACTTTAAGTTCCAGCGCAGAAACAAACTTTGAGGGAGCTATCCGCGGGAGTACATGGGACCGTTACCAATTGGCAGAAGCCCTTGACGCTTCGTCTGCTCCTCAATTGCACCAGGGCTCTAAACCACTCTATGAACGTTGCATAGCTGATATAGAGCAGTTAGTTGGTAGGAACAGCGATAATTATCGAGAGCAGATTATGTTTTATGGAGCCGAAGCATATCTTGCACTCGAATCTGGAGCAAAAGCATTCATTAAGCTTCGGAAGTCTTTCCGCAATCGTGAACTCAATCATGTTATTCATTTGGTGCAAATTGCTTCGCAACCATTTGCATATCGAAAAGATTTTGATCTATGGAATGGCTGCGTCGGGCGTGCTGCTTTAGGCCTCCTTTTTGGTTTTTATGTTGTTCAAGAAGGCTTCCAGCGAGGTGAGTTAGAAGGACTAGATAAGCTTTCTATCGGACTTCTTGAAAATACGCGTCTCTTATTCCTTGGGGAAAAGGGTAAATGGTTTGACATTAACGGCGTCCTGAATAGACTTATTCAAGTTGGGTCAGCTACGACAGTAATGGTTGCAGATGAAACAGTTACGGAAGAGCTATTTGAACGGATCGCATCGGATCAAAGATTACCTTCGTATTTGCGTGGCTCCGCAGCAGTGTTTCATCCTTCCGTTTTTCGCAACGATCCAAATCGGGCAGTGCTTTTAACGCGTGCCCAGCGTGAAGAAACAGGTAAACATCAAGTAACAAGATATTTTCATCTTCTTGATTATCTCATTGGTCGCGCTGCTATGACTGCCACATTGCCAGAGGATCAAATCATAAATGAGATCAACGCGGGGCTTGCTGCCTTTCCCAAAATACGTGAGGAATGGAAAGATTTCTTTCTCAGCGTGTGGAATGCGATAAAGGGGGATATAAAAGCTAAGCAAAAAATCTTAGCAAATGAAGAACAGAGTAGATCATTCTGCGGCACCATTCTTATTGACACGGAGAATAAGAATGTCTGATCTTCTCAGTGAACTCTGTATCTTTTTTAGAGATTTAGCCGATGGCAACATTCAACCATCTATAGGATTTTCACCTGATGCAGCTATGAGTTTAGCGCAATACTATACTAATCTTAGGACGGCGAACGAAGAAAACCAAATAGGACAGGATATAACATTCAGACAGATTATCAGTAAATTTAACCTTCCTTTCCCTGACGATTTTCTTGATCTGCTTCGAGAAGCCGAGCAAATAGCTGGGCCTCAAGAGCTTAGGAAAAAGAGCCAGCGTGATCATTATGCTCATACATTGCATGCGTTTTCACTTGGAGTATACGTATTTCACAAAGCGGAACGTTTACAAAGACTTCTAGTTGACGATGGTGTCATCGATTGGTCACAGTGGGCATTTTGTGCATTGCTGCACGACATTGGCTACATAACCGAAAACGCGGGCCTGAAACAACAAGCAGTCCTTAGTAAGTTTGAGGAACTTATACTTAAGCCTCGTTCTATACTTGCCTTCGTTCATGATAATAATTCTGGTTTGCGGATAGAGCATCTACCGCCAACGGTTGAAAATGACCTGAAGCTATTCGGAAATCATATGAGAGAACAATTTTCTCGAAAATTCTGGTTGTCAAGAGCTGGATCAATGTCAGGGGATTATTATCAATTCGAAAACTATATGACGGTTCCAATTGACACTTTTGAAGGAGGTGATCACGGCGTCAAGTCACACTTCATTCTGCAACTTTGCCGAGAGATATGCGACGAATTCATGAATTACTTTAAAATTCACAAAGGTAACATCTCGTCTTATTTTTATCCGCGCAACAATCCATGGCCCAGATATTCCAATGCTATGCAGGCAATTCAGTCACACTGCATACCTTTTGATAAGCATACCCATCTAAATTCTGGCAATTATATTTTGAACCCGTGGATCAATTCGCTTCACTTGATAGATGAATTGCAGGACTACAATCGGCCGTTTCTTTTACCATCTATCAATACAAATACTTCAAAACCGCTCAGAATCGATGAAGTAGATTTTTCCATCGTGGATTCGATATTGTATTTTCATTACCCTTTCTGTAATGCAACAAGAATTAATGGCGCTTTAGGTTCTATCGCCACTGATAGCGGAATTTGCGTACAAGCAAAGCGAGAAACATTAGTGGTACAAAAAAAGATTATACCAATGCCGCAGACTTCATCACCATTGGGTTTGCCGGTTGTCAAAAATTATCAAAACATAATCCAGAAAATTATTTCGCGTTTTTTTCGATAATAAGATTGTCGGCTATTAAGAATTTATCCCATCTTCTTTTCAGTGGTTATGAAAACAACTTTGGAGGTGTTCGTTCTCAGAGTGCTTTGCCAAAACCACGAAGTCGCGCCTTACCTGGATCGTTGCTATCCGCCCGCAATTTATAATCAAATTTCAATACTCTTGCATTTAACCCGCAATTATTGTACTGTCTTTCAGCAAACGACAGCCTTACATTTTTGCACTTCCTATGTCCATCGAAAAAAAATTCGACATACCATTTATCTCATCCCTGGCCCTGCGTGAAAAGCAGATTCAGCAGAATTACCGGCCTATTATCGCCGTGCATAAGTGGTTTGCGCGGCGGCCGGGTACGCTTTTCCGTGGGCTGCTTCTCTCGGAGTTTGTAGACAAACCGCTGCAGGACGCATTCTACTCTTCCAACAATCTCTCGGGCCTTGTGGTAGTCGATCCCTTCATGGGCGGAGGCACGCCTATTGTCGAAGCAAACCGCGTTGGCTGCGATGTGATCGGTTATGACATCAACCCCATGTCGTACTGGATCGTGCGGCAGGAAATCGAGCATCTTGACTTAAATGCTTATCGCAAGGCGGCGGACGGTCTCATCAAAGGGCTGGAGCAGGAGGTAGGGAGCTATTACAAAACGACTTGCCTTGAGTGCGGATCGAGGAATGCCGACGTCAAGTACTTCCTCTGGGTAAAGCAGCATGCGTGCGCGCATTGCGGGAAGGCAAACGATCTTTTCCCCGGTTATCTTCTTGCGGAAGATAGGCGACATGCAGAGAACGTATATATATGCGCGTCATGCGGTGAGCTGCACGGCGCAAAGGACCGGGCCAAGCCGGGTAAATGCAAGTCCTGCGGCGAACGGATTATCATCGACGGTCCGGCAAAGAGAAGCAAATACGAATGTAAACACTGCGGTAAGGCAAACTCATATTCATTCAAACCCAAGCATCCGCCGATTCATCGGATGTATGCCATGGAGTACCACTGTAAAAAATGCAAATCGCAGCACAAGGGAAGGTTCTTTAAGAAGCCCTCACGAACCGATCTGACCAAATATACGGAGGCCGCAAATAGGTTAAGCAGTATGAAGACCACGTTTGTGCCGGATGATGTGATTCTGGGAGGCGATGAGACGGCCCGGCTCCATCGATGGGGCTATCAGAAATACCGGGAGATGTTCAATGCGCGCCAGCTCCTCGGGCTGGAGCTCAGTTGCCGTGTTATTGCAAAAATCACTGACGAGCGTGTGAGGAACGCGCTTGCAACTAATCTTTCAGACTTGCTTCGGTATCAGAACATGCTCTGCAGGTATGACTCGATGGCGCTCAAATCGCTTGATATCTTTTCCGTCCATGGTTTCCCGGTCGGGCTTGTACAGTGCGAGTCGAACTTTCTCGGCATCATGAACGGCGGGGGCATGAACGTAGGGAGCGGCGGCTGGGCCAATATCATCGAAAAATATTATAAAGCCAAGGCTTATTGCGATGCACCTTTTGAAATACGGCACGAACAAGGCCGCAAGATTCAGGTCCCTATTCCAGATGAATGGATTGGAGATCGGCTAAACGGGGCTTCTTCCCCTGTCACACGCCAAGTGCGGCTTCATAGCCAAAGCTCTATGGAGGCGGAGCTTCAACCTGGGTCAGTGGACGCCGTCTTTACCGACCCACCTTATTACGGCAACGTGCAGTATGCCGAGCTGATGGATTTCTGCTATGTATGGCTGCGCAAACTCGTTGGCGCGGGCGATCCCGCATTCGCGCGAGATACGACGCGCAACAAACAGGAACTTACCGGCAACGTTAATATGGAGAGGGGTCTCGATCATTTTACAGAAGGACTGTCGCTCGTGTTCCAAAAAATGGCCCGGGCCTTAAAGCCCGGCCATCCCCTGGCGTTCACCTATCATCACAACACCCTCGAAGCTTACTATCCGATCGCCATTGCAATGCTCGATTCAGGCCTGGTTTGTTCCGCATCGTTACCCTGCCCGGCCGAGATGGGGGCCTCGATCCATATCAGCGGGACGGGATCATCCATTGTCGATACGGTTTTCGTCTGCCGATCTACCGGCTCTGTACCGGCCCGATGGTTGGCTAATACTCCTAAAGCCTTTGCCGAGCTGGTGAGAGATGATGTGGAAAAACTTCGCCAAGCGGGCGTAAAGGAAACACGCGGTGATGTTCGCTGCATTATCTATGGTCATTTTACGCGGCTAGCTGTGTGGCACCTGCGTCACACCTGGGACAACACACAACCTGTCCGGAAAAAAACAGCGCTTTTGACCGCGAAGATCTCGGAATTCGGCGGACTAGAGGCAGTCGAAAGGCATGTTAGCGAAGATAGGCCACACCGTGCGATGGCAAGTGTCTCCGTTGTAAGGGAAAAATCAAAACGATATGGAGCGGATGACAATGAAATTTCCTTTTGAAGTAGCTTTCAAGGACGTGCAAACGGATTTGGACCAATACGTGACAGCGGTATTTTCCTGTCTTGAGTCTGAATTTCTTATCATGCCCAAGGGTGATGGATTCGTCGAGTATCCCGTGTTTGCACAAGGCTACGAAGCGCTCAAACAGGCAACAGGCGGTTTTCGCAACCTGACGCCCGATGTTGTCATGGATTGTGTGAAGTCCGTGCCTGTATCGGTCATTGTTATTCGAACCATTATGGGTTTCACCCCGCCGGAGTGGGCTTATGTCGCGACACAGCATACAAAAATCGTGGTAACGCAGGGTTTCGTTCGTACGCTCGACCGGGAAATCCGGCTGGCGCCGACAGCACCCCTTAAGCTTAGCAGCATGAGCGCGGAACGGCTGAATGCCTTGGTCGTGACAGCCTGTGAGTTCCTCAAAAAGAACGTCCCGAAAGTGGCACCGACCAAGATACACCGGCTGGACAAGGCTGATACAAAGACGGGCCTGGACGGCATCAAGTCGTTGGCCGATATCGGCGCTCCTTATGCCATGCTCCTTTATGAGCGGTTCCTCGGAAGACCGTTCGCGGGGCATCGGGATTCTGTTAGCGATCTCATAGGGGACAGCCTGGAATCGTCGATAGAGGACGTGCTGAGCAAAGCGGGAATTACCTATATAAAAACGAAAAGAGCGGAGAAAGTCCCCGGATTCGATCAGTCGCCTGATTTCATCATACCGAGCCAGTTCAATCCGCAGATTATCATTGAGGCAAAAATTACCGAGGACGACGGCACGGCGCGTGACAAGGTCACGCGAATCCAGCATTTAGGTCAGTTGAGTATGGCCGGTCAGCCAAAAGGAAAGCCGAAGTATGAAGTTATCGCCTGCATTGCGGGCCGGGGTTTCGGGGTCCGGCGAGAAGACATGAAAAAGATGCTGCTGGCAACGCGTGGAAAGGTCTTTACGCTTCAGAACCTGGACAAACTTGTGGCGTGCACAGGGTTGAAGAGGTTCAAATCACAATAGCTAGGACGGGAGAGTATCAGCTGTTAGCATGCATTGCAGCTGGGTTGTTCATCATGGCTGAGCTGAATCCAGTACAAGTTCAATTCTTACTTCAACCCGGCCGTCTTGAGACATCGGGACCGCGGCTTCATCCTTAATCTCGCCCATGAGCTTCAGCTTTTTCTTGAGATCCGGGAACTTTTGTGCATTGATCGTAATTACGTAGACTCTTTTCGTTTCAGGATTTTCCCTTCTCGTGATTGAGCCCCCGAGCCGAGCGATCACCTGCTCAACTTCCCTGGCAGCAGCTTTTACGTCTTTTACCCGTACAATGATAATGAGACCAACCTTATCAGCCGATACTGCATTTAATTCTTGTCGTTCTAATTTTTGCTTAACTTCTGCCGGTGGTGCAGCCTCCGCTGACACCGCCTGCTCCCGCATCACGGCCGGAGCACCAGCCTGCGGCGAAGCAACCATTTTCCCTGAGGCTGACTCCTCTTTGGCAGACACAGGCTGCTCCGCGGGTTTGGCTAATGCTGTAGGGGCCGGGGCTTCTGCTTTGTCCATGGGCGCAGGAGGCGCTGGCTTCTCGTATTCCAGTTTCATGTCCAGTGATTTATACGCGGGAGTTTGCGGGACCTTCTTTGAGCGAACCGCAGGACCATCAGCTTTGGCAAGCTTGTCCTGTACCGTGCCGGCTGGAGATGCTTCGTTCCGGGCCGCGAACTCCTGAGTTGGCACTTCGGAAAGCCTTGATGCCGGCTGAATGGCCTGATAGATATAGAACCCGGTCACGGCAACGAACAGGACCGCTATGGCCTGGATCGGGAGCTTGACCGTCAGCGGGTAGAATAATCTCTGAAAGATGCTCTTTTTCACCTCAGCTTCGGCGCGCACCGTTGCCATGATCTTCAGTGTCATCCATGCCGGCGGATCGATCTCTTCAATGGTCTTGACATGCTCGATGGTCTTCCGAAGCTCTTCGAGCGCGCCGCTGCATTGCAGGCAGGTCTTGAGGTGCGTTTCGATCGCCGCCTTTTCTTTACCCGTGACAGCTCCGTCGATATATTCGGAAAGTTTATGACGTATGTCGTTGTGTTCCATTGAATACCCCTCACCCCCGAAAGAGGCTGCGCCTCAAACGGGGCAGCGTGCAGGTCAGAGTTCTCCCATAAACTTCTTCAAACACTCCTTGACCATCTCTCTTGCCCTGAACAGCCGGGATTTCACCGTGCCCTCGCGTGCCTTGAGCATGGCGCCGATCTCTTCATAGGAGAAATCCTGCATGTCCCGAAGCACCAGCACTTCCCGAAAGTCCGCTTCAAGCGCTTTGATGCAGTCCTGCACCTTTGTCTGGATGTCCCGCTTTTCCATACGGTCCAGAACCGAAGGCTCATATGACGGCGGATCCATGGTCATCTCGCCTTCATCGGTCTGGATCGGATCGTCCAGGGAAAAAACTTCATGGCCCTGCCGGGACCTCATCTGCTTCAATCGGTTCTTCGACAGGTTCAAGGTAATTGTCGTAAGCCAGGTCGTGAACTTCGCATCCCCGCGGAACGTTTTGATGTTCCTGTAAGCAGAGACAAAAGCGTCCTGCACGACCTCGCACGCATCATCGTAATCCCCGACCAGCCGGAAGGAGATGTTGAGCATCTTTTTCTGGTATCGAGCTACAAGCAATTCAAAAGCATGCAGGTCGCCTTTTTGGGTAGACGATACGAGCGCCGCGTCGTCATCTGATCCCATAGAGCTGCTGTCGCCTGTAGTATATGACAAGCCTGCCGAAGGATTTGTTCCCTGTGACATCACATTTCGATTGTATCGTAAAATATGTACTTTTGCACCCGTAAAATGATATTATATATTTAAGTGATTTCCATTTGCATAGAGGAGTGAACCTATGGCAGAGAAGGTGATGATCTTCGGTAAAGCAGGCTGACCGCATACTGATAAGGCCAGGTCGGTCTACGGGAACAGGGCCGTGTATTACGATGTGAGGGCTGAACGTGTAAAACTGGATGAGATGCTGAAGTATTCAAAGGGCGTGAGGAAAGTGCCGGTGATCGTGGAGGAGGATAATGTGTCCATCGGTTATGCCGGCGGATCATGAGGCGTATAATGACCGGCAGGCGGCCGGGACAACGGAAATGCGGAATTCGGAAGGTGGAGTGCGGAATGCGGAATGAAAATCAGGATGAACAACGATTAATTCGTTCTCAGGAAGAAGATAAGACATGACATTGGATAAATTTATTATAGATAAGGAAGACACCGTCCTTCTGATCGTTGATATTCAGGACAAGCTTGCAGCGGTGATGAAGGAAAAGGACAAGGTCATCAAGAACAACCGGCACCTGGTCGAGCTCGCGAAGATGATCGGCATGCCGGTCATGGTGACGGAGCAGTATCCCAGGGGCCTCGGCACGACCGTGCCGGAGATACGCGAGGCCTTGCCGTTCTACCGCCCTGTCGAGAAGATGACCTTCGATTGCTGCGGCCAGCCCGCGTTCCTGGAGGCGCTCAAGGAGCACAATAAAAGCAGCGTCGTTCTGACGGGTATGGAGTCGCACATTTGCGTGCTCCAGACCTGCATCGGCCTGCTCAGGGGCGGGATCAACGTCCACGTTGTGCAGGACGCGATCTGTTCCCGCACCGAGGATAACTGGAAGATCGGGATCGAATTCATGCGCGAGGCGGGCGCTGTCGTGACCTGCACCGAGACGGTGCTGTTCCAGCTTTTAAAAGTGGCCGGCACGGCGGAGTTCAAAAAGATCTCGCAGAGGATCAAATGAGAAGAGGAGCCGGAAGCCGGGGGTCAGATGTTAGAAAATATTTTCCGGCTCCTGAATACTGACTCCTGAATACGCTTCACGAGGTTGCTATGGCACAGGAACTTATCCCGGAAGATATCAAACAGACCATCAGGCAAACACTTCTGGAGACGCTCAAGGAAGACGTCGTTCTCGAGGTCTATACCAGGGACGGCAAGAACGACAAGTACAACGAAGCCGCGATCTCACTGGTCAAGATGCTTGCCGAACTCTCCGGGAAGCTGAAGGTGTCATTTCACACGATCGGCGACGAGCAGTCCGTGAAGCGAAATGTCACTCGCTCACCATCGGTCCTTATCGCTCCGGATGTATACCGCATTCGTTATACCGGCGCCCCCATGGGCGAAGAGGGCCGTTCATTCCTCACCGCCATTGTGATGGCATCCACGGGCAAACCGCTTCTGTCAGAACCGTCGATCACGAAGATCGCCGAACAGCTTCATGAAAAGCGGGACATCCAGGTCTTTGTCAGCCCCACCTGCCCATTTTGCCCGCTGCAGGTCTTGTCCGCATTCTCAGCAGCGATCGTCAGGCCTGACCTTGTATCGGCGGAGGCCGTCGAGATCTACGAGAACCAGGACCTCGCGGAAAGCCTCGGCTCTCTTGCCGTGCCGCAGACCTTCATGAACAATACCTTCACGGGCGCCGGACTTCAGCCGGAGCCGCTGTTCCTGGAATCTCTTATGACCCTCAAGGAGCCGCTGGTGGCATCCACCCAGATCACGGGAGAGCCGGTGGAAAAAGACCTTGTCATCATCGGCGGCGGTCCCGCAGGGCTCACGGCCGCGATATACGCTGTGCGGGCGGGGCTCAATTCCGTGGTGATCGAAAAAAACAATCTCGGCGGCCAGGTGGCGATCACGCCGGTGGTGGAGAATTACCCGGGCTATATGCGAGTCGGGGGCAAAAGTCTCATTGATCTCATATCGCAGCAGGCAGCACAGTATTGCGAGCTTCACGTCGGTGAACATATAACCGAGATCACGAAAGACCGGCAGGATGGCAGGACCCAGCTCAAAACGAACCACGCGATCTATATCACCAAAGGGTTGGTGATCGCAACCGGTGTTGACAACAGGGCGCTCGAAGCAACAGGAGCGCAGAGATTCTACGGCAGGGGTGTAAGCTACTGCGCTACGTGTGATGGATATTTCTTCAAGGACGGTAAAAATGTGATCGTGGTAGGAGGCGGCAATACGGCGATCACCGATGCGCTCTATCTTCACAATCTTGGAGCAAAGGTAATACTGGTACACCGGAGAGATACACTGAGCGCAGAGGTGAAGTTGCAGGAGCGTTTCAAACGTTCGGGAATCCCGGCACTGTGGGACAGTGAAGTGAGGGAGATTTCCGGAGATAAGATCGTAAAAGCCGTCAGGATCGAGGACAAGAAGACCGGCAAGATATCGGAAATGCCTGTAGATGGCGTGTTCGTGGCCATCGGTTATGTTCCGCAAAACGAGATCGCAAAGCAGCTTGGACTCGAGCTTGATGATGAGGGATACATCAAGACCGACCTGATGACCATGCGCACATCCGTTCCCCTGGTCTATGCCGCGGGCGACATCACCGGCGCGCCGAAGCAGATCGTTGTAGCGGTTGCGCACGGTTCCGTCGCAGCCATGACAGCTTTCGAGGATGTGTCCGGTTCTGTCTGGGTGAAGAATGAACCGATGAACACGGTTGCGGAAAAAAATCCCCCTGAATCGCAAATTGTATGAAGCAGACTCAGGGGGAGGCTGGTTTTAATGCATGGTGCTGTGATTTAATCGGTTACTAAAACTTGACCTTCGGCGCTTCCTTCTCCGCCTGCGGGAGTTCGTAATACTGCGCCTCGTTCACGCCGGCCAAAGAAGCGAAGAACTTTCCGAACACGCTTCTCCGGTAGGTATTGAGGATCTTCACCGCGTCATTGTACCGCATGCGCTCAACGGCGATACGGTTCTCTGTTCCCTCAAGACTGTCCTGCAATTTCAGGAAGTTCTCATTCGCCTTGAGCTGGGGAAAATTCTCCTGCAGTAAGAGGAGGCGTGAGAGGACCCCTTCGAGCTGCTGGGACGCCTGGATCTTGTCCTTCACCGTGTTTGCCTGGAAATATTTCGTTTTGGCATTGGCGATGTTCTCGAACAGTTCCTTCTCATGCTTCGCGTAGCCTTTCACGGTCTCGATCAGGTTGGGGATCAGGTCGTAGCGCCGCTTCAGCTGATTGTCGACCTGCGCCCACTGCGACTTGACCTGCTCGTCCATGGCCACGGCCTTGTTGTATTCCCCGACGCCGTACATGACGGCCCCGATCGCAAAGACCGCGATGACCCCGAGAATGATCAGTACTGCCTTTACTCCGTTGTTCATGATTTCCTCCTGTGATGATGTAGCGTAGTGTCAATAATTAGCCACAGAGGACGCAGAGAAAACTTTGCATCCGCCATGGGTTTAGGCTTTTTGCCAGTCTCCCTCTCTGTGCCCTCTGCAGGTTCCTCTGTATCTATCTTGCGATTTTCCAAAACTAGAGAACACAGAGATTGTTATTCTCTTTCATTCCTCGGTGCCCTCTGTGGTTCTTTTTCATTTTCCTTTTTAGCGTGGAAATTTACCAGCCTCCTGATGCCCCGCCACCACCTCCGCTGCCGCCGCCCCCGCCTCCAAAGCTTCCTCCTCCGCCAAACCCGCCGCCCCCGCCTCCGGACCAACCGCCTCTGCTCCCTCCCATTTGTGAGGCCAGAATGATGAGGAAGCATTGG
>Ga0210377_10000968_pt1 | contig 26951 bp, 31 predicted proteins | sample PLM4_65_b1redo_FD_155480 | JGI IMG/M metagenome (GOLD analysis project Ga0210377, IMG submission 155480) | Groundwater sediment microbial communities from an aquifer in East River, Colorado, USA - PLM4_65_b1 redo | ecosystem: Environmental > Terrestrial > Soil > Riparian zone | place: USA: East...
AGGAAATTGGCTTGTTGGATGAAATTTATTCTCCATATCTTTTAGAAGATACAGATTATTGTTTAAGAGCAAGAAAAGCAGGTTTCTTCATAAAGAGTGTTGGTTCTGTAAAAATAATTCACAAAAAAGGCAAAACAATAGACTCTTTGAAAGACAAGAAAAAATTATTTATTAGATTCAAGAATGATATAATCTTCTCCATCAGACATCTGAAAATTAACCATTCATTATTCAGAATATTCATATACCTTCCTCTTGTAGCAATTCTTAAAAAGAAAAATGATGAAGATGAATTAAAATTTAAAAATTTTAGATTAAGAGAGGATTTCCCAATAAACCTAGGATTTTACCTTTTGTCGCTTATCCGCTCCCCTCTAACTCTTGCTTTCAGAAAATGAAAACAATAAAAAAATGCAATTTTTGCAAAAGCAGCAATTTAAAATTTTTATTTTACTTAAAAGATAAAAATTTTTTTGTGCCTGGAGAGTTTCCCATATTGAAATGTTTAGCATGCAAGTTAATACTGATGGGGATCATACCAAATGCAAAAAAAATAGAAAAATATTACCCTAAAGAATATTATTCTTTCAATTCCATACAGACAAAAGAAGAGTCTGTTAAGACCAGGCTAATAATATTCATGCAGGGCTTACACTTTGATTCTGGAAAAAAAAATTATTTGTTAAGGCTATTATCCTTGCCAATCCTCCCATTTATCCGAGGGATAATAATCTCTCCAGATAAAAAATTGCTGGATATCGGTTCTGGATCAGGACAATTTCTTTACGAGATGAAACAATTTGGAATGGAAGCAGAAGGGTTGGAGCCTGGAAATTTTGACAAGGAATCATCCAAAAAATATAATCTTAATGTAAAAAATACAGATTTACTTGGAGCAAAATATCCTAAAGAACAATTTGATATTGTAACCATAAATCATGTATTAGAACACGTTCCAAATCCAGAAAAAATTATAAAGGAGATGCACAGAATTACCAGAAAGGACGGGAAATTAATCGTGGGAGTTCCAAATTATCATTCTCTCGCCTTTTTATTGTTTGGGAAAAACTGGTATCAACTGGATGTTCCAAGGCATTTTAATAATTTTTCAGAAAAGGTGCTTATAAAAAAACTTGAAGAAAGCGGGTTCACAGTAGAAAAAATCAGGCATAATTCAAGACCCACCCAGTTTACCATATCTTTATTTTATTTTCTAAATGTTAACCCTAAGAAACATCAGATTATAACTAATGTCCTTAACATTATCTTCTTGCCTTTAGCTTACATAGTCAACATCATCAAATGGGGAGACCAAATAGAAATATTTTGCTCAAAATGAAAAAAATTTGCATCATCTCAGCCGACCCTGAATTTTTAGGGGGGATAAGTCTCCATACATGGAATATGATCAATATTCTGAAAAAAAATGACAGTTATGAGCTTTTTTGGATTTATGGGGGGAAAAAAGATAGAATTTACAAAAAAGAAAAAATAACTTTTGTAGAACTAAAATTATCATTAAAATACCCCCTAAATGAAATTCTCTTCAATTTTAAAGTTAAAAAATTCTTGGACAAAAACAAGTTTGATTTAATCAACAGTCATGCTATTTGGGGTTTGTGGACGAAGTTTTATAAAAATAACAAAAATCAGGAGGTAATACATACCTATCACGGCTCAACATATCATTTCTTTAAAAATCATCTGGAAAGATTTAATTTAATTAAAAAAATTCTTTTATCACCAATTTTATTTTTTTCCTATTTTATTGAAAAATCACCCTGGAAAAAAGTGGACAAAATTATTTGCGTTTCACAGCATGTAAAAACAGAATTTGAGAATTTATATGGCAAGAGAAAAAATACATTTGTAATAAGGACAGGGGTAGATTTAAATCAATTCAAACGTATAAACAAAAAAATAGCAAGAAAAAAATTAAATCTAAATTATGAAAAAACTTATGGTCTTTATGTCGGAAGAGGAGGGTATTGGAGAAAAGGACTGGATAGGGCCATTGAACTCTCTAAAAATATTTATGATTTAAACAAAAATTATAACTTGATTGTTGTTGGTCCCGATTATAAAAAAGTGAAACATCTAATTGATGAACCATTCATAAAATATATTGAAACCGGGACAAGGGAGCTATTGCCGTACTATTATTCTGGTTGCGATCTATTTTTCTTCCTTTCAAGATATGAGGGGGGAGCTCCCACTCTTGTGACCTCTGAAGCCATGGCTTCAGGTTGCTTTATTATTTTTTCCGAAGATTCTAAACAAGAAATAATTGAAAATGAAAAAGAAGGCATTATAATTGATTTTAATAATTGTGATTATAAAAAAGAATCTGAAAGAATACTAAAAATATTAAATGACAAAAACAAATTAAAAAAAATTATTGGAAATTCGCTAAAGAAGATTAAGGAGTTTTCCACAGAGAAGTGGGCATCTGAGTACTCATCTGTTCTGTTTAAGTAAAATTTGTATAGGAAAAAGGATAAGATTTAATAAGGAATATAATTAGTTGGATAAATAATGAACACTCAAAAAGTAAAGAAGATAATCGTCAAAATAAGACCATTATATAACTTTTTAAGTTATATTAAAAGAAGAGTTAGGAGAGTAGATGAAAATTCCCAACTAATAACAAAGGAAGAGCTTGATTTTCTTCTTGAAGTTTCTGGCAGAGATAAAGAAATTATTGAAATAGGATCTGCTACGGGGCAAACTACAAAAAGATTAGCAGTTAATAATCAAGTTATAGCCATCGATCCTTTTATTCCTGGAGAAGACGGGTTATTAATGAGTTATTATCTTAAGGATTTCCATCACAAATTCTTGGAAAATATAAAAGGCAAAAAAGTTATTTTTTTTAACATGACCTCTGAACAAGCTTTTGATATCTGGGATGAGAAAATAAAAAGAAAAGTTGATGGAATATTCATTGATGGAGAACATACATATGATGCTGTTAAAAAAGACTCTAAATGGATAAAATACATCCAAGATGATGGCTTTATAGCTTTTCACGACGTTGAATATCAAAATAAGATAAGAAATTTTATTGAAGAATATATTGTCCCAAAATATAAATTAATTGGAATTCAGGGTAATTTGTGGATTTTTAGAAAAAGTAAAGAAGAAAATTCTTTAAAAAAGGTAAAAATTTAGATTAGAAAAAATATTTTTTAAAACTTGTTCAATGAAATTTTTAAACTCCACTCTTGGCATAACTTATCATACAATGTCTAACGGCCTCGTGAATTTCTGGCAAAATTATTCCTTCTGCTTTTAGCTTGTCCGTATTAAGATAACAATTTGAACGTCTTGCCTTCGTTATTTTATCTAATTGATTCAAAGACATCATGTCAAATGAATGACTTGGGTCCACAATTTCTTTATACATTTGCATAATCTCCACGGCAGAAATTGTACCCGGATTAACAAAATTATATACTCCTGTAGCTCGTCTTTCTATTAATTTTCTTAAAGCATAGATCATATGGGGGACGGTGGTCATTGAATTTTGTTCATCTATAACCCTTGCGTATCCTGCAAGTTTTGTGATTAAGTTTCTTGGATGGGGATTTGCATCAATGGGCATTCTTGGTCTTAATATTAAACTTGGGCGTCCATCTAAAATTTGTTCCGCTAATATTTTTGTTATTGCATAAAATTGTGGACCATAAAAATTTGGCTTATCAGATTCCCTAAATCCTCCTCCTTTATTATCTCCTGAATAAATACAACCGCTACTCAGATGGACAAAATAAATCCCCAACTCTTCAGACAATCTAGATAAATTTGCTGGGACAAGAACATTGGACTCTATAGTCATCCCATGATTACTCTCGCACCAGTCCACATTGGGTCTCCCCGTTTTTGCTATAGCATTAACAATCACGCCTGGTTTTTCAAATTCCAAATACTTTCTCAATGCGAAAAAATCAGAAGGATCTAATTCATCACGACCGACCAAGGTATATCCAAGTTCTTCAGATACTCTTGTTCCTAAAAATCCCTTTCCTAAGACAATTACTTTTTCTTTCATTTTAAAATTACCCCTATTAAAACTCTTATATTTTTATGTTAAATGAGGGGCTTTTTAAAGATTATTCAATCTTGTTCTTATTAATTATAAGTAACACACCCTCTTATTTACCAAGACCAAGTATCTTTTTCTCTCTCATTGTTTTAATATAATGCAAGAGAAGCTTTATTGAATAAAATGCTTTATTGAATAAATTTGTTGGATCATCTAAATCATTAAATTTTTTCATCACTTCGTCCCTCAAATACTCTTGGTTCCTTTTGTCATAAACAGACATTGCTCGGGAGTGCACTCTAAATTTAATTAAAAAGTTGGTAAGATTTGTTAGATTCTTTCCCTTTTGTAACAGATTACAATAAAGTCCGTATTCTAAATGCTTATCAAAAGACACTATGCCTTCATTGCGAAACATCGTTGAAGGATGGATTATCACACAGCTCTTTCTCATTCTCCATGCAAGCATTTTATAATTATCATATTTCCTAAATCTACGAATCTCTAAACCATTTTGATCTATATAAATAGCAGAAGTTCCAACCAAAAAAATGTGGGGATTATTTTCAAGATAGTTAAACTCAATTTCAATCCTTTTCGGGTGTGAAATGTCATCTTGATTACAACTAGCAATATATTTTCCTCTCGCTTTTTTCAGTCCAATATTCAAAGACCCTGCAAAGCCCATATTTTTCTTGTTATTTATTAACATGATTCTAGCATCCTTATAATTTTTTATTATTTTTAATGAGTTATCCGTTGATTTATCATTGATAATTATAAATTCAAAATCCTTGAAAGTCTGATTAAATATGGATTTTAGGGTTTCATCCAAAAATTTTTCTCCATTATACACAGGGAGTAATATTGACACTTTTGGCACAGGAATACCCTTCCTTCTCATGATTGCTCCTATATTATACAATTTAAAAGCATTTCTAGCTGAAAAAGTATTTTAATCAACCGAAAATTTCAGTGAATCTTTTTAAAATCCTATTAGAATTTATGTGGATGTCTTTAGAATATTTGTTATCTTTATACCACGGCTGTTTCAAATAATTTCCATAAAGCTCATCATCATTATCAACATTTATTATGTGCCCTATTAGTTCATCAACATTTTTGAAATCGTTACCGTTTATGAAACTTTTTGTATTAAAGTCTTTACCGACCTTTTCATGCCCGAAGTAAATCGGGATACTATTAACAATCATGGGGTGAGTAAGTTTTTCTGTAACCCATCCTGGAGCAGAAAAATTTTCGAAAGCTATTGTGAATTTATAAGGTCTTATGAATTTTAATTTGTCTACGGACCAATTTTTGGACAATCTTGATTTTTTTGGATCTTCAGAAGTAATTGGGGGCATATTATTCATGCACCGCCCAGGGGCATCAACTCTTTTATATTTATTTAGCATCTTAAAGAATTCGTTTCTTTTATAAATATCTTGAGAATAAATAAAATTGCAAAATTTAGTCTTCTCTTTTTTTATTTTAGAGAAAGAAGTATTATTTTTCAAAGGAGGATTTCCCAATAATTTCAACGGATAGTCATTTAGAAGATGAGGTAATAGCCTCATATATTTGGGATTTTTTACGTCTTCTTCAAAATTAGAACCGAATGCCCAGTCACATTCAGCCATATTTGGTCGAACATGTTCTGCCCCGTAAAATATTTTTACAAAATTTCCATGAGGAACAGTCATTTTGTTTTTTCCAAGAATTTTTTGTATCCTCGCATAAGTTTTTCTTGCAAAAATATAAGTGTTTGGCGAAATTTTCTGAATAAAGTCTCCTTTTTTGGACCAACCTTTCACTTCTTTTACTTCCTGATAAACCGAATAGAAAAGATAATTTGGCTTATCACTTATTGTCACATTATATTTCTTCTTCAAGAGATTTGTGAAAAAATTGTCATGAGGGTCAAAACTTCTCCAAAAATATTTAAAATTTATTTTTATCTCTTTCTTATTCATTTTACTACCTATTAATTTCCATTTATGAATCTTTTTGCTCTCAATCCTTGATTATACAACCATAAAGCTTTTATAGAAAAGATATAAATTCTTTTTATGGATAGAGTATTCTCAAAGATTGATCCAAAAATTCTTTTGCACGTAATTCACAGAAAAAGTGATTTTGTAGAGGCAAGGTGTGAGCTTTCTTCAGAAGACCAATACATACAAGCTCTTTGCCTAATTTTTAACAAAGGAAGGAACGTACCTGCACACAAGCACTTGGAGACCAATAGAATTGTTAATTTAACTCAAGAAGTGGTAATCATTATTGAGGGGGAATTGGAAGCCAATTATTACGATTTGGACAACTCATTTATAAAAAAAGTTATTCTTAGAGAAGGAGATTGTGCCGTTACTTTTAGAGGAGGTCATGGATTTAAGGCCCTAACAGATAACACCAAACTCTACGAAATTAAAAATGGACCATATTATGGAAAAGAGAAAGATAAAGTAGGAATATAAAATGTTTAGAAATGAATGCTTAGTTTGTGAATCTGATAATCTAAAAGAAATAATAAATCTTGGCATGCATCCATTTGCAGATACATTTATTCCTCTAAACAAAATTAGCGAGGCAGACCTTGTTTACCCTTTGATTTGCGACTTATGCACCGACTGCGGCCATGTGCAGACAAAATGCGTAACTGATCCAAAGTTGAGATACGCACAACATGATTACTCTTACACTTCTTCTAATTCCAATTTTTCAAGGACCCATTGGGAGGAATATTGCACGGAGATGGTGAGCAACCTAAATCTTGGAAAAGGATCTTTGGTTGTCGAGGTTGGATCAAATGACGGGTATTTGTCTGAACAGTTTAAGAAACAGGGATTAAGAGCAATAGGCGTTGATCCTTCTCCCTATATGGCAGAATTAGCCAAACAAAAAAATGTTGATACCATAGTTGATTTATTTGACGAAGAAGTTGGAAAAATCATATTGGAAAAGCACGGGAAAGCTGATTTGATAGCCGCGAATAACGTCTATAATCATTCTGAGAACCCCCTTAGATTTACCAAAGCAGTTGCAAATGTATTATCTTCTAACGGATATTTTGTATTTGAACAGCCTTATTGGTTAACCACCATACAAAGCGGCAAATTTGATCAAATTTATCACGAGCATGTCAGTTACTACACTGTCAAATCCGCTAAAAAACTTTTAGAAAGAGCCGGAATGAAGATAAAATCTGCAAGCATTGTTAATTACCATGGCGAATCCCTAAGGATTATAGCTCAACTAGCTTCTGAATTAAAAGAAGAGCCTGAAGAAGTTGCGAGAATGATTGAAAAGGAAGAGAAATACGGATTATTTTCAGAAGAATTATACAAAAATTATATGGCTGAAAATGTTAAAAATAGAAATTTATTTCTGGAAAAGGTTTATAAGATAAAAAATGAAGGCGGTTCAATAATTGCCGTTGGAGCGGCCGCAAAGGGAAATACATTCCTTAATTTTTATAGTCTTGATAATAACACCTTAGATTATGTTACAGATTCCTCTCCTTATAAAAAAGGTAAATTTACTCCCGCAACAAGAATCCCCATAGTTGGAGATGATATTTTTGGAAAGTATCTTAATAAAAAAGTGTACGCCCTTATCCTCTCCTGGAATATTGCAGACCAACTAAGACCTATATTGAACAAAATAAATCCAAATATCCAATTCATTTCTCCAGACTAATGAGTATAATAAAGGTAACAGATTTATCTTTTTTGAGGGGAAAAAATTTAGAGAAGAAAATCATATTTTGTTCAGGTAGTTTTGATTTAACGCATGTAGGACATGTTTTATTTTTTGAAGATTGTAAAAAAAGAGGAGATATTTTAATTGTAAGTGTCGGGGGAGATAAAATTATCAAAGACCTAAAGGGAAATTTTCGTCCAATATTAAATCAAGACATTCGAATGAAGATGGTGGATTCAATTAAGCCTGTGGATTTTGTTTTTCTAGATGAGATTACGACTATAGAAGATCCGCATGAAATGTTTAAATTTGTTTTTAAAAATTTGAAGCCTGATGAATACGTCATTAATGAAGATGTTTCCGACATCGAAAAGAGAAAGAAATTAGCCAAATCTTTTGGCATTAAAATGAAAATTCTTAACCGCGATTGTCCTAAAGAATTCAATTTTGTCTCGACTACAAAAATAATAGATTGCATATTAAAAGGCAATAATTTATAAATCTGAGTTTTACTTGTTTTTTATGAATAAAATAGCACACCATCACTCAGCGTGCTCAATTATTGTAAATCCTACAAATGATCTAATTCTTATCGGAGAGTATGACCAAGGTTATCCTCGCGTAAGTGAGAGGGGTAAAATAAATCTTGTCGGTGGAAATTATATTCAAGGAGATTTATCTCCTAAACATACTTTTGAAAGAGAAATTCGTGAAGAATTCACTACCGAAAAAAGTTCCAAGGAGTTAGAAACGATTGTTCAAGATCTTTCTGATGCACAAAATGAACATTTAGTAGAAGGGGATTTTGCAACCACTGAGGAAATAGATTATATTAGAAAGTCTGTTGTTGAAAACACGAAACATTATCAAGATTTTCTTATAGGCATTTCAGATGGTAGAGGAAACCCTATATCGGTAGTGACTAGCGTCTTCAAAACAGTTTTGCCAGAAGATTTTTTTGTTTTAGTCAAATCTCTTTTAGATTCGGGTAAAAGTATCAATCAAGAAGGTTTATCTAGAATTTTAAATTTTGAAGATATAATCTCCTTAAAGGTGGCTGCTGCATACGGGGCAGGCAAAATATTGTCTCGCTATCTTGGTCAAAAGATTCCCACTTATGAAAACATTCCTTGTGAAAATTTGGGAAGACCTCTTGATTCTTACAAAGATTATGAAAAAATTTTCAGATATACGCATCATTAGACAATTTAAGAGATATATTTAAATAAAGTAACTTTATTCCAAGATTATGATAAGAAATGTTTGGAAAGATGCAAAGAGTCCTTTAGAGATCCATGAAGACAACCGAGGAAAAATCGCAGACATATTTTACAAGGAAAACATAGAACATGCAGCGATAATAAAATCTAAAAAAGGGGTCAGAAGAGGAGATCATTATCACAAAGAAACAACACAGCACATGTTAATAACCAAAGGTTCTCTAGTTTATGTCTATGCGCCGGTAGATGACCCATCTTCTGTAAGATATCTTTTGGCCAAGGAGGGAGATGTTGTTAGTACACCCCCTTTTGAGATACATACTCTCTTATTTCCAAAAGATAATGAATTTGTAGTATTCAGTTCGGGTTTAAGAGGGGGTCAAGACTATGAAAAAGACACATATAGAGTAAAACCACTTTCCTTACCAAATGAGATAGAGGGACTTATAAGCAAAGATGTTGATTTGACAAGAAAGCAACATGAAATCAGAGAATAGACGGGTTGCCTATAATAAATTGTCGGTTCTTTTTTTATTCAAAATCTCCTTAGCCTTTTCTATGTAATATTCATTATCTTTCTCTATATGGGGTTCAAATGGAATGACTCCAGTTTCTTCCATTTTTTCCTTCAAATCAACGGCAACCATCATCTTTACTAGTTCTTTAAATTTGACCTGCGGGTTCCACCCCAAAATTTTTTTTGCTTTCGCTGAATTTCCTAAAAGTGCAGGAACTTCAGCAGGACGTTTATATTGGTCGCTAATCACCAAGTAATCTTCATAGTTAAGCCCAACCAAATCAAATGCTTCTTTTACAAATTCTCGGATAGTATGAGTTTCGCCTGTTGAGATAACATAGTCTTCAGGTTTTGGTTGTTGCAGAATTTCCCACATGGCTCGAACATACTCTTTAGCAAATCCCCAATCCCTCATAGAGTCTAAATTTCCCAACATAATCTTATTGGTCTCTCCTACAATTATTCTTGCAAGTTCTTTGGTAATTTTTCTTGTAACAAAATTATAACCTCTACGTGGAGATTCATGATTAAAGAGAATTCCATTTGCGGCATAAATCCCATAAGCATCCCTGTATAGCCTCGCTAAATGATATGCTGCCAGCTTCGAAACCCCATAAGGACTCTGTGGGAAAGTTTGAGTTGATTCGTCTTGAGGTGGTGGAGAAGAACCAAACATTTCTGACGAGGAAGCCTGATAGTATTTGCATCTAGATTTTGATTGCCTTAAGATTTCTAAGATTCTTAAAGGTCCAAGAGTATTGATATTTATCGTCGATTCTGCATTGTCAAAGCTTATTCCAACATGACTCTGAGCGGCAAGATGGTATATCTCATCAGGATTGAATTTTTCTATGATTAATCTTAGAGAATGGGCATCTGTAAGGTCGGCGTAATGAACAGAAAAGGGGATATCATAATCGCTGGTAGCATTAAAATTCTGATATTTCTTAACCAAATGTTCAAATCTTTTAGTGTTTGGAAGACTTGTCCTTCTTATAATTCCTCTTACCTTATATCCTTTCTCAAGAAGAAATTCTGCCAAATATGATCCATCTTGACCGCCAATACCTGTTATCAACGCCACTTTTTGACTCATTTTGAGACATATAAATAAACATTTATAATTCTTGTGAAAGGATGAATTTTTATGAAAATAGACTTTTCAAGATTTCCTATGAAGCATAAATTTAAACAGACTAATCTCTTCTTTTCCCAATCCCTTAACTAAAAATATAATCAAGAAATAGATTATCGCAGACGAGATAATCATTACTATTCCAGATAAGATGTCTATCTCAACATATTTCATAAAAGCAAAAATAAAAATAGACATCATCATTGTTGCAAAAATTGATTTTAAGATTATATTATTATCTAGTCTAATTTTAAATTGAGATTTTGTTTTTATTATCAAGGCTGATAAGAAAAAAGCGTTGCTTGCAAGTGTAGCGATGCTTGCACCTATAATTGAATATTCCGGGCTTATGTTAAGCAACAATTTAATCAGAGTATAATTAAGAACGATATTCATTAACAAAGAAATAATTGCAAATTTAACCAAAAGATTAATTTTGTCCCTCGCCTGAAATATTGTGGAGTATAACGAAATAAGGGGAGAAATAATTATTAAAATGGACAATACCAATAAAGGAGTTGATGCTGGAAGGTATTCTTTGCCATAAAATAAAAGTATAATATATTTTGAAATAAATATTAGCCCAACAGACATAGGGATTGCAAGAATTATAAGGTATCTAAGACTCCTCTTGAATCCTCTGTCTAATCTCTCCCCTTGGATTTGTGTAAAAATTGGAAGAAGTATACCTGAAAATGGAAGCAATGAGGAAATAGAAGCAACCAATACAAATGCCGCCTTATAATATCCAAGATATTCAGCCTCGACAAAATGTCCCAACATAAGAATGTCTATGGAACCAAAGAAAATTAGGGTAATGCTCGTCAGACCCATATAACCCATGTATTTCAAAATTTTCTTTTTGTCTATCCAGACCAATTTTCCAAATATTAATTCCCGGTCTTTTTTTACCAAAAAGATAAAAACCAAAGACAAAGATAAAAAACCAGAAATGAAAAAAGCCGCAAAAATTCCGGGAATTTTAAATTTATAAGATAATATAGAAATAGCAATTAGAGATAAAATTATTTTTAACGATTGGAATAATAGTTCAATGGGGGGTAAAATTCTCAAGTCTTTTTTGGCAGAAAAGGGTACGCCAAAAAAACTTCTTATAGGTTCTATAATCAGGTATAGGCAAGAAAAAACCAATGGAAGAAAAAATAGGGGCTTATTAAAGACTGTGTTTGATAGGGGTTTTGCAATCAGCAAAACTATTACTATTGATATTAAAATTAACAACCCTTTTATTTTAAGCAAGAATCTAAAATAAGACCTGGCAGCTCCCTTGTCATTTTCACCTAGTGCTTTTGAGATATATCTCATCCCTGTAAGATCGGCGCCCGCATCAGTAATAGCTATTGCAATCATAACAACTGCAAGAGCTAAAGAATACAAACCAAATAGTTCGGGAAGAAGCAACCTTGCCAGCATAAGAGTGAAAACAAACCCTCCTATTTTTGACAAAAGCACAACGCTAATGGAATACATAGAATTTTTAACAGCAGTCTGGGAAAGATTCTCTTTTTCTATACTCATAAAATCCTGAATTCATTTAACCTTTTAAAATTGATGAAGCTAAAAACTAACTTTCTAAAATCAATACGTCATTTTCTAGAAAAGGTCTTTTTTAGTATCTTTCCAATTCATATCATCTCCATCCTAATCTTTTCTATCAACTCCTGCACTCTTAATCCCTCATTGAAAGATGGAATCATTTGCTTATTGGCAATGCAGGCCTCAACAAATCTAGCCGCCAATATTTTTACTATTTTAACCCTCTCGTCTTCATTTTTATTATTTTTGTCTTTATCAACAATTACTTGCATTTCTTCATTCAGACTATATGTTTTCACCACAAATCCGTCAACCACGGAATTCTTATTCTCAAGCGTGATTACTCCGCGTTCACACTGGAACATTAGATGATGCCTTGTTAATCCGTGAGAAATGCAAGAGACGTGCGCATATCCTGTAATTCCCTCTTTGAACTTAAGAAGTAGATCTACACCCACTTCGCCACCGTTAATGCTTTTGGGAGAATAAGTGAATAAACTTTTGACGTTAATTATTTCTCCTGCAAAATGCTCCAAATAATATAACCCATGAGAAAAATAAAATGATAGTGCGCCACCACCTTCGGACAAATTTGTTTTCCAGGACGATTTTCCGTTCTTAATATCTCCGCTTAACCAATCCCAATTTACAGACATATGCTTTAGTTTACCAAAAATCTCACCGTCAATTAATTCTTTTACCTTTTTCCATTCAGCAATCTCTGGAAATATAAAATCAATTCCATGAGTAATCTTCTTTTCCTTAGCAAGAAATAAAAGCTCTTTTGCCTGCATGACATTTACAGCCAGAGGTTTTTCCGCAAATACGTGCAACCCTTTAGATATTGCAACTTTGGCTATCTGATATTGAGTGTCGGGAATAATCGCTATCGCAACAGCATCTAAATCCTCGTTCTCCAAAAGTAATTTCCAGTCCGCATAAATATTCTTAACATCCATTTGACTGCAGTATCTATCAAGTTGTTCTGATTTCTTTGCGCATACTGCAACAACCTTACAATCTTTTATGGAATTAAAAGCCGGCATTAAACCAATCACACCAAAATTGGAACCAATTATACCAATTTTAAACATATTTTATGCCAGTCTAAACTTGAGAGTTTTTAACAATATTTAAATCTGGCAATGGGATAACAAAGTCTGACTTTAAACCTTCAGCCTTAAGTCGTTTCATTATTACTTCAGCATAATGCCAAGCCATTAAAACAATAAAATCAGGCTGTTCTTTTAACAATATCTCTTCGTTGACTACGGGAATATGCTTGCCTGGCAAATACATTCCCAATTTTAGCGACGTTGGAAGCTCTGCCAAATAAGGTATCAGTTCTTTGTCCACACCATAGTAATTTAATAACGTTGAAGCTCGTCCGGGACATGATTTTCCCACTATGGATTTACCGGATTTTTTTATATTAATTAAAAAATCCATAAACTCAAGACGGGCTTTTTGGACACGTTGGGCGAATTTCATATAAGTTTCCAATTTATCCAACCCTACATCTTTTTCTAATTTTAATAATTCCAGCACGTTTTGACTAACGGGTTTGCCCTTGCCTTTAGTGATATGCACACGAATATTACCTCCATACCTGCTTCCCCTTTCAACGTCAGTAACAGTAAAATCATATTGGTCAAACAACTTAATGAGGGACTGCAACGAATATGTTCTCAAATGCTCGTGATAAATAGTATCAAATTGACCTCCTTGGATCACATCAAGAAGATAATGCGTCTCAGAGATAAATACCCCGTCATCTTCCAATAAATTATAGACCCCCATAATTACTTCTCCAATTGTCTGCATATGGGCAAATACATTAGTTGTAGTTATAACTGCCGCCTTGCCATACTTCTCTTTTATTTCTTCAGAAGTTTTTATGTCAAAAAATGATTGGATAGTTTCAATGCCATGAGCATTCGCATACTTGGCGATATTTGTCGGCTCGACGCCCAAAATTCTGATGCCCTCTCTTTTAAAACCGCTTAAGAGAGTACCATCGTTTGAACCTATGTCTATTGCCAAATCACTTGAATTCAAATTGTATTTTTTAATAAGAGACAAACAAATGTCTGTTTGATAGTCGGCTAAAGGTTTAGAAATACCGCTTCGATAGGGGTAGTCTAAGTGAAATACTTCCTTCCCGTCTACACAATAGTCTATCTGCACGCATGTGCATTCTTCGCACCACATCATTCGAAGAGGGTATGTTTTTTCAGGTTCATTAAGCATATCTTTTGTTAATAACGTATCGCATAGAGGCTGATGTTCCAAATCTAAAATTAAATGCAATTTAGGCGAATTGCAAACTTGGCAAGAAGAGATATGGCCTGTTTTTACAAAATGATGTGGGGGATATTTCATGCTCATGAAGATAATGTTTAAATTTAATGATTACCAATAATATTCATCGGTTTTTAGTCTTTTGTGGGTTTTAGTAGTATTTAAAATTAGCGAAACTTAAATCCTTTTGGCATTTTATGGTTTTTAAAAATTATTTCTGAAAGATTTTTCCCATCTATCTAGAAATAAAAAATTTATTTCAAACTCATAAACCTTTTAAACATATTATGGATGACACAGGAATGAATGTTCTTGTTACTGGAGGTTCTGGATTTATTGGCAGTAATTTTATAAAATATCTTTTGACCGATCCGGAAATCAATCAAGAGATTAATTATTTAATAAATATCGATAAAATTAGCTACGCTGGCGAAGGAAAGAACATAGAACATATAAACCTTTTACAGAATAAAAATTATAAATTTATCAAAGCAGACATTTGCGATAGAAATTTTATTGATTGGATTATTTCCGAAAACAAACCAGATATAATCTTTAATTTTGCCGCCGAAAGCCACGTTGACAGAAGCATAGGAGATTCAGATGATTTTGAAAGAAGCAATTTTCTCGGAGCCTGCAATCTTTTCAAATCTGCGATAAAAAATAGAGTGAAAAGGTTTGTGCAAATTTCTACAGATGAAGTTTATGGCAGCATTGAGAGTGGAAATTTTGATGAAGAATCAAAATTAAATCCATCAAGCCCATATTCGGCGACAAAGGCCGCGGCAGATTTGAATGCGCTTGCACTTTTTAAAACTCATAATTTTCCAGTAATAATAACCCGAAGCGCAAATAATTATGGAGAATATCAGTTTCCTGAAAAAATTCTTCCATTATTCATCACAAATTTAATTGATAGTAAAAAAGTCCCCTTGATGTGGAGTGAAGAAAATCCCGGATTAAATGTGAGAGACTGGCTTAATGTAATGGACAACTGCAGGGCTATATGGTTTGTCTCACAAAATGGAGAAAGCGGAAATATTTACAACATATCTGGAGAAAATGAGCAGACAAACATACATATGACAAAACTTTTGCTCAATCATTTCAACCTTAGCGAAGACATGATAGAAAAAGTTCCCCACAGAAAGGCTCATGATTTCAGATATTCTATCTCCAACGAAAAGATAAAGAAAATGGGGTTTAGAAATGTGCATAATGATTTATACAAAGAACTTAAAAGTGTCATTGAATGGTACAAAAATAATGAGAGTTGGTGGAGGCCTTTGAAAAAATGACACAGAGTCATAGATTTTTATTCATTCGCCAAGGAGAACTTGCCAAATGAAAGGCGTCATTCTTGCGGGCGGGACGGGAAGTAGATTATATCCATGCACCAAGGTCACAAATAAACATTTGCTCCCAGTTTACAACAAACCTATGATTTATCACCCTTTGAAAACTTTAATGGATGCCGGAATAAAAGATATCCTGATAGTATCCGGTCCCGGACATGCCGGAGATTTTGTAAATCTTTTGGGTTCTGGAAGGGAATTTGGTGTGAGTTTAAGATATGAAATTCAAGATGAGGCTGGAGGAATTGCGCAAGCGCTTGCGTTGGCAGAAAATTTTTCCAAAAGTGAAAAAATTATAGCAATTCTAGGCGATAATATTTTTGAAGACGGCGTCAAGGACATTGTGCAAGATTTTGATGAACGTGGAGATGGAGCCAAGATTTTTTTAAAGAAAGTTAGTTTGAAAGCTGCAACAAGGTTTGGAATCGCCGTTATTGAAAATGAAAAAATAATCTCTGTTGAAGAAAAACCGCAAAAACCAAAATCAAATTTAGCTGTGACTGGATTGTATATGTTTGATTCAAATATTTTTAATGTGATAAGAACCCTTAAACCCTCAGGAAGGGGAGAGCTGGAAATTACAGATGCAATTGGAGATTACATTAATAGGGGAAAATGCCAATATAAGATAGTAAACGGATACTGGTCCGATGCCGGAACTTTTGAAAGTCTTAACACCGCAAGTAATTTAGTGCAAGAAAAAGAATCTCCAGATGACAGTTTTTGGTCTGACACGGAAAATTTTTCAGAGATGTTTAAGTTTCCCTCAAGAGATGACAACCAAAAAGAAATTATTGAGAAACTGTCTCAAATGACAAAAGAACAATCAAAAATTCTTAATTATTTAGCAAAAAAGAATAACAATAATATCTGAAAAAGATTTTTATTTATTGCCTATCAATCTTTTTCCATAAGACCAACCATATCTGTAAATGCAGGTCTTGTAATCAAAACTCCCGCAGTTATTCCAATTAAAGTCGTTATTGCAAATCCTTTAAAAAATCCCGCAGCAGCCCAATAAAGTGGAAGCATTGCAACAAATGATGTCATGAATGCTCCAAGTATAATCGCGAACGCGCGCTTCATCCTTTCTTTTATGCTTCTGCTTTTTTCTCTCGCTTCATCAAGAACAATTATCTGCTGGTCGACGCCAGTTCCAATCGTGATTAAAATTCCCGCTATGCTTGGCAGATCAAGATTCCATTTGACAAAGGAAGCTATCCCTAAAATAATTATTACCTCGGCAAAACTTGTGATGATTACCGCCATTGAAGCTTTTATGTTTCTGTACCTAACTAAAACTATAAAGAAAACCGCAAGAGAAGATGCCATTCCTGCAAAGAGTATCACATTCACAAATTGTTTTCCCAAAGTCGGAGACAAAGTGTCCAATTTTACAATTTCCAATTTATACGGCAAACTTCCGGTAATCAAAATAGTTTGAAGACGATTCATGTCTTTAATAGCAGACTCATAAGCTTCATTTTGCGTCGTCCCGGATCCAGAACCTGAAATTGAAATTTGCGTCGTAACAAATCCCTTCAAACCTTCGCTGATGAGCAAACTATCAACAAGTTGATCATCCAAATACAAATCCAATTTCTCGGAGAGATAGTTCTGTCCATTTGAAGTGTAGTTTGCCTCTAGTTTGCTTGTTAAATCAGCGTGTCTTTTTGCGGCTTCTTCGCTTAAGAAAACGGCAAATCTGAAACCGCATACGTATCCGTCCTGTGATTGCTGACAACTTTCAACGACGGCGTCCTGCCCAGAACGGGCAACGGAAGTTATGTCTTTTTTTCCTCCAATAAATACTATGTCATTTCCTATTTTGGCTTCAAATTTCCCCTGCTGTGAAATGAGATTTTCCAAATCTTCCGGAGTTGCCCCGGCAATTTCTATTTTGATAAAACTTTCACCAGATAAATCCGAAACAGGAGCCACCTTTATGTCTTCAAGCCCGTAGACATTCAATCTGTTTTTTATCACATCGGTAAGTTCTTGCGCCTGTTGAGAAGAGAGAGTCAATTCTTGCGCCTTTACCAACGCACGCGCACCTCCAGATAAATCCAAACCAAGCTTAAGATTTGATTTTGAAACATCCGAAACAATTATTTCCGGAGCTTTATTTGAGAACAGAATGAATTCGGAGCCTTTGGTTGTTATTGTAATTTTCTCTTTCTCATCCGAATGAAATTTTTCAGATATTATTTTCAGGTAATCATCAGAATTTGAAATTTTCTGTCCGTCTACGGAAATAATTATTTGCCCCTGTTTAAGACCTTGTTCAAATGCAGTTGAATTTAATTTTACACTTTTTATAACGGCGCCATTTTCAAAGAAAGTTGGAGGCATTCCAAATATTGAAAGCAGGGATAAAATCAGAAAAATTATCAAAACCCAAATTCTCCAAGTAAAATTAATTTTCATGTTTCTTTGCATACCATTTAATTATTGAAACGTTTGTCACCCAAGTGTTCATTATGTCAAAAAATAATCCAAAAAGAATCACACTAAATATCTGCGTTAAAACTACTGAAAAAGATTTTACTATAATCAGGGAGATTGATATTGAGACGATTGCAATCAAAGTCATAGCCATCCCCGTCTTGAAAGACTTGAAAATTCTTTCATTAACCGTTCCTTCATGCGAACGCAATACCCTATTTGTAAGAAGTATATCTGTGTCAACGCTGTAACCAATCAACATGAGGAATGCAACTATTCCCGCGCTTGACATCTCAATGCCCAAGAAATTTACAAGAGCCAATGTCATGAAGATATCGGCAAAGGCGGATATGATCACTGCCACAGACGGGACAAATTTTCTAAACATGACGAAGACAACTGCCCCCATAAAAACAAATGCAAAAATTATTGCAATGAGAAGTTGCTTGTAGAAGCTCTGGCTTAATGCCGGGCCCGTAAATTCAAAACTGCTATTTTTTTCATCAAGTTTGCGTCCAAGGTATTCCTCCAAAATATACCTGGAATCCTCGCCATCGGATTTTGTTTCAATTATTATTGCAACCTTCTCTCTAGTAATCAAATCATAAATCTCCCTCGTATTAATTTCATTCAGCTTGTCTGATAAATCAGATTGTATTTTCGCAGAATCGAAATCCCCATAAAGGGTTATGGAGGTTCCCCCAGTGAGAGAAATATCTTTGTTGATGAAATCTCCCGTCTGAGAATAAAAGTAAAATAAATACGCCAAAGATAATATCATTAATAATATCGGAAGAAGGAGCATATGCTTGTAGTGCTTGTCATGAAAATGTTCAAATTTTTTGGTTAATGTTTTTTGTTCTTCCATTTGTATAAATGCGCCGGTCTCGCGAGGACACCTGAAACAAGTAAATCCTGGTGGATTTAGCATCGCGGTTTCCTTCGCTTAACCTTCCTTTTACTTGCGGCCTTTTTAAAAAGCCATGCGCCGGCCGGGATTCGAACCCGGACCCCCTGCTTGGAAGGCAGGGATACTGGCCACTATACTACCAGCGCATGAAATAGTCATTAAAAAAGAAGTTTTAAAGTTTTCCGAACCAAAAGAAACCTTGGTATCTTTTGTAAACTTCCTTAAAAAACATAAAAACGCGCTCGGTAGGATTTTGAGGGGCAACTACGTTTCCCCTTACACTAACCCCTTCCCATCTATTTAAACGCATTAAGAATCCTACCGCCTTTAACGCGCTCGGTAGGATTTGAACCTACGACCTTCGGGTTAGGACCCCACTGCTCTATCCGGGCTGAGCTACGAGCGCTGAGTATATTTAAAAATATAAAACGCGATTTAAAAATATGATTAAAAGAGGCGAGGCTGACGTTCCATTGATAATATTGTCCATTTTCGGACTATTTACTCTTGGGCTTGGAATTTCCTATATGTTCTTTGCGTTAAACGGTCCAGATTATAGTTCAACTTATGATAAGAGAATTTCTTCAGGAGAGATAAAAAATTTTGCGAAAGAATTCAATATCACTTCTGGAAATGTCAAGGGAAATATTATAATAAAAACTGAAAATATTGGAAATTTGTCGGCATCTGACATAGAAAAAGAAATGATAAATTATGCCACTGTGAGCACAAAATTGTACAATCTGCACAATGTGCCATTCACTTCAATAACTCCAAAAATCCAATTTGATGTCGGAGAAAACAGCTACAATATTGAAATAAAAAAGGGAGAGATTATATTAGGCGAAGGAGAAATAAAAAATGAAGATATCATCATAAAAACCACTCAGGAAGAAATTATCAAAATGATGGAAGACGATACTTACACTAAAGAGTCCTTCTCTTCAGGCAATTCTAACGTGGAGTTGGTTGCCAATAAATTTGTTTTATTTTCAAAAGGATATTCTTCATTATATGGAGAATTGAACTAGTTCCTACTTGAATTAACAATCTTTAAAATCTCCCATTTTATCTAGTTTTATGCAGGGATAGCGAAGTGGTCAAACGCGACAGCCTCAAGAGCTGTTCTCTTAGTGGGTTCGGAGGTTCGAATCCTCCTCCCTGCACTTTTGAATGAAATGAAAAAGTGAAGCATAAGAATCTTGGATTATTATTCCTGCATCTATCTTATTTTTTCAAGCCAACAATTATTATAAACAACTCCTTTTTACTTGAAAGGTGATAAAAATCTTTCAGGAAATTGAAGAATTCAAAAAGCAAGTCAATGAAAGCGGAATAGAAAGAGATTTGGATTCCGTCTTCAAACTGGATTTGCCATTCTTTGAAAGACAGGAAAAATTCATACTGATTTTCATTCCAGCATATGATGAATTCTCAAAAATAATGCTGGTAATATCCAAGAAGAATGTTTTTGTTTTTTCAAAAAAAGATTTTGGAAATTATGGAAAAAAATACAAAAAAATAATTGGCAAAAAACGCGGTGAAAGCACAATCCTGATATTTCTTGCATTAAAACTTGTTTTGAAAAATTATTCCGAGCAATTTCAAATAATAAGAAGTTTGATGAATGAGTTGGATATGAATCCAATTATAGATGGGATAGAAGAATCCGGAAGAGCATTGAGAAGATTAACGGACAGGCTGGAAGGTTTGGTGGAAATGATTCTTGTCATAAAAGAAAGTGAAATAAAAGAATTTGATACGGAACTAATTTCATTTGATTATGACACTCTTAATACTGAAACAAGATACTGGCTTGAAAGATGCAGGAGCCACATTTACAGAATTTCTTCATTAAGGACAAAATCAGAAATGAAATCTAACAAGCAGCTTAATGACACGATGAGTCGGCTCACGGTAATAATGACTTTTTTGACAATTGCAAGCATAGTTGTTTCCGTTCCAGGAACAATCGGAGCAATATTCGGCATACCGGCTTTGTCCGACGCTTACTTCAAACCGCATACTGACACTCTCGTTTTTGTTCTGTTTTTAGCGACGCTGGCATCCACAATTCTTGGATTTTGGTATTGGAAATCTTTAGGATTAAAATACGTTCAACAGGCGTGAATTCGCAAGGTTTAAATATACGTTTTCTTCGGTAGTTTTGGAGGCTAAAAATTCTTTGAATTTTTGCCAACCAAAAATTTATAAATACCATTCTTGATAAATTTTCGGAGACGGCCATAATAGATTGGAAACACCTGTTCCCTTTCCGAACACAGAAGTTAAGCTTTCTATGTTGGCGGCAAGTATTTTCCGACAAGAAGAGAAACCATCAAGCCGTCTTTCATATTCATCATTTTTATAAAATTCTTTTTCCATTCACAATCATGAAAACAATTTCAAAAACAGGAGTTTCACAAGCTCACTCCAGACATTCCAAAATCGGAAAGTCTGAAGCAAAGAAACAAATTGATGTTTTTTTCCAGAACATAAAACACAAAACCAAAGAAGACGTCAAGAAAATAAAAAAGCTCGCGATGAGCCACAACATAAAACTCGGCGACAAAAGAAAATTATTCTGCAAAAAATGTTTTCATCCTCTCGCAAATTCTGGGATAAAAATTGGCGACGGATTCATCACTTCAACTTGCGAAAAATGCAAATACAAAAACAGATGGAAATTGGGAAAAGAAATTGATTTCGGATTCCACGAACATTACGGGGAAGGTTGTTGTTAAGCCTTCTTGAACTTCGCGACGAGCTCAATCAAATCTGTATGCCCAAGGAACATTGCCCTGCAGCAATATCTGTCCAAGCCCAGTTCGTCAAGAATCTTTTTTGAATTTTCCCCGTGCGCAACTTTTTTCTTGTATTCTTCCCAAAGCTGAGCCAAAGGCTTTCCGCATGAGAAACATCTTATTGGAATTATCATGTTAATATTTCTTGAAATGCATTTTTAAAACTTTGCCCAAAGGAAGAAATAATATGAATGGCAGAGAAGCAAATTATTTAAAAACGAACTTTTAGTATAATGATTACTCAACGAGGTGTAACTTGAAAAAGTGTATTTATTGCAAAAAAGACATTTCCAATGAAAGCGTGATTGATTTCTGCGAAAGATGCGGAGTTGGGGTATGGGGGAGAAAAATGTTTGATGCAATATTATCGGGCATGAACACCGCCCAAAGCAAAGGGGATTTGGTGTCTACAAACACAAATCCGGATTTCATGGAAGAGGTTGAAAGAAACAAAAAAAGGCTGTTCTAAAGCTGTTTTTCTTCGGTTCCAAATATGAAGATAGCTTTTTAAATGGATTTTATTTGTCTAAATTGTGAGAAAAATAAATTTTTTAATCACAAAATCGGAGATTTTGCAATGAGAAAAAAACCATCAAGAGAAAAAGGAAAATTGAAATTCAGCAGGTATTTCCAAGAATTCAAGGAAGGCGACAGGGTCGCATTTGTCAGAGAACTTTCCGTCACATCAAACGTTCCCGACAGATATCAGGGAAGAACCGGAATCATTGAATTTAGAAGAGGAAAGGCATATTCTGTAAAAATAAAAGACCTAAATAAAGAAAAAAGTTTCCTTATTGAACCAATACATTTAAGAAAAATAGCAAACTAATTGAAAAATGACAATAAAAAGCAACGAATCGTTGAGCATGGCGGAAGTAATGGAATACGTCGACAAGGATTCCGAAACAATGAAATTTATAAAAAAATTCACGAAAATGTCCCCTAAAGAATCGAAAGACATGAGGGTAAAAATTGACAATCTTGGCTTGATGAAAATAAAACAGGAGCATGCTTCAAAGATAATAGACATCCTTCCTGAAAATCAAGAAGATCTAAATAAAATTTTTATGGGCGTTAGCCTGGATGAAGATGAATCAAAGAGGATACTTGACACAGTTAAAGAATTCAAATAAGGAAAATGGAAAAGGAAGAACACGCTTTAGTGCTAGATTATTTGCCCAACGGATATCCGCTGGAAAGAAAGATGATGCCGATAGCCCAGGCCATAGGTGAAAAGAATTTGGTTCTTTTGGAATTGGTGCCCCGAAGGGGCGTTACGCTCGAGGTTGGAGAAAAGGTTTACATCGGCGACGGGAAAAGAGACAAGGTTTACTATATTCTTGGGAGATTGCAAAGGGAGAAAATCACAGAATCCGCAAAAGAACAGCTTGAAAAATTTGTGGAAAGAGTCGTAAAGGAAAATGAGAAAATATATGTCGAGTTTTTCAACAAGGCGGAGGCGATAAACAAGAGAGTCCATCAATTGGAGCTTCTCCCGGGACTTGGAAAAAAGCACACCAAAGAAATTCTTGAACAAAGAAAAGAAAAGGATTTTGAATCTTTTGAAGACATGAAAAAGAGAATTCCCAATTTGCCGTTTCCGGAGAAAACAGTTGAAAAAAGAATCATGCAAGAACTAACCGAATTTGAAAGGTACAATCTTTTCACCAAATAAAATGGAAAAAACAATGGAACAAAAGATTAAAAAACCCGCAACAGAACATCCACATATGCAAAAAGGACAAATCCAAGAAGAAAAAAGGGAGGAAAGAATAGTAAGAATTCTGTCAAAAGACATCGAGGGTAAAATGAAACTTTATGTGGGATTGACAAAGATAAAAGGAGTTTCGTGGGCGATGTCAAATGCAGTTTGCAAAATTCTTGGAATTGACAAAAACAAAACGATCGGAGAATTGTCCGAAAAGGAGATAAAAGACATCACCGAGTTTTTGAAAAATCCAAAGGTGCCCGTTTTTTTGGTTAACAGAAGATTTGATTTTGAAACTGGAGAAGACAAACATTTAATCGGAAACGATTTGGATTTAAGAAAAGATTTTGACATTAAGAGATTAAAGAACATAAGAAGTTACAGAGGATTGAGACACCAAATGGGACTTCCTTCTAGAGGACAAAGGACAAAGGCGCACTTCAGAAAAAACAAATCAAAAAGTGTCGGAATTAAAAAGAAAGAAAAGGTGAGGAGCACCGGATATAAAAAATGAAAAGAAAGCATAAAATTTATTCAAAACCGAAGAAGCCGTTTGACAAGACGAGAATAATTGAAGAAGAACAAATAAAGAAGGAATTTGGCTTGAAAAATAAAAGAGAAATATGGAGATCAGATTCCAGAATAAAAGTTATAAGGGGAAAGGCAAAGAATCTTATTTCTGCAAGTTCGCAAGAACAAAACAAATTTTTTGAAAGACTTAGAAAAATCGGATTGAAAGTTCAGTCAATCGGAGATGTTTTATCATTGAACAAGCAAGATTATCTCAACAGAAGATTGCAGACGGTTCTTGTTGCAAAAAGAATTGCAAGAACCATGAAAGATGCAAGACAATTTATTGTTCACAAAAAAGTTCTGATCAATGGAAAAGTTGTAAACAGCCCGTCTTATATCGTTCCAGTCGACATGGAAGGCAAAATTTCTCTTGCTCCAAGAAGGGAAAAAATTAAAGTTGAGGCAATTGAAAATGGAAACTGAACAGGGGCAAATTGCAATCGCGGAAGAAACTGCTGAAAGGAAGAAGGGCGGCAAAGATGTTGAAGCGATGATAAATATTTACACTTCATTCAACAATACAATCGTTCACGTGACAGACATGTCCGGAAAAACAATCACAAAGGTTACCGGCGGAATGGTTACAAAACATGACAGATTGAAGGCAAATCCGACTATCGCGATGTTCATTTCAAAAAGAATTTCGGAAACAATGAAGGAACAGGGAATAAATTCGCTTTACATAAGGATAAGGGCAAAAACAGGAAACCCAGCTCCGGGACCGGGCGCAAATGCAATAGTAAAAAGTCTTTCAAGAGAAGGCTTTAAAATAATAAATATTCTTGACACAACAAGAGTTCCTCGCGGAGGCCCAAAGAAGCAGGGCGGAAGAAGAGGAAGAAGAGTTTAAAAATGAAATCGTCCAAGCTTGGCCAATTCAAGGAGAGTATAAAACTAAAATGAAAACAATTGAAAAGAAAGAAAATCAAATTTCGTTTGAAGCGAAAATAGAAGACAGCCTCGCGAATGCAATAAGGAGATATGTAAACCACATTCCTCTTTTGGCAGTTGATGAAGTTTTGATTTCAAAAAATGATTCTCCTTTATACGACGAAACTATTGCACACAGAGTTGGGCTTATTCCACTGAAGATGGAAAAGTCAAAGAAAGAAGGAAAAATCAAATTAAATGTAACCAAGGAAGGAATGGTTTATTCCGGCGAGTTGAAGGGAGACATAAAACCTGTTTATGACAATATCCCCATAACTTTTTTAAACAAAGAACAGGAAATGGAATTTGAAGCCAAGGTCAAGCTTGGAATTGGAAGCGAACATTCCAAATTTTCTCCCGGAATGATTTACTACAGAAATGTTGTTGAAATAACAATGGACAAAGATTTAAGGGAACAGATAAAAAACGCGTGTTCCGACGCCGAAATCAAAGAAAAGGGAGGCAAGATAATCGTCGTTGACAATGGAAAAAAAGAAATCATGGACATTTGCGAAAGAATCAGTCAAGAAAACGGAAAGGCTGCGGAAGTTGAAATGAAAGATGATTTGGTAATCACAATAGAATCTTACGGACAGATAAGCCCCGAAGAGATTTTCAAGAAATCCGTGGAAGAACTTGAGAAAGATTTGGAAACTGTTTCTAAAAAAATAGACAAGGAGTAAAATGTATCCGACCCAACATCTAATATTGGGAATAATTTTTGCAGGATTTGTTTTTTATTTATTTCCAATAATCGGCTTTGTTGGATTTTGGACAATCGTTCTTTCAAGCTTCCTCATCGACGTGGACCATTATTTTTTTTACTTGTTCATGAAAAAAGATTTTAGCGTTAATAAAGCGTATAAATGGTTTGATGAAAAATTTAAAAAAAGGTTGTTGATTTCAAGGGACGAGAAGAAAAAGCACAGATATGAAATTTACATTTTTCACGGCATTGAGTTCTGGATTTTGCTTTTTGCTCTTGCATACTTTTCAAACTTTTTATTTTTGGTTTTCTTGGGAGTAATGTTTCACATGTTTCTGGATTTTGCAGCAATAATTTATTTTAACGAGCCTCTTTTGCTAAAATCGTCCGTGATTTACAGCCTTGCAAGAAACAGAAATAAGAAAGATTTATTATAGATACTTTTTCTAGATTTTTAATGCGGAATTGCCGGAGCGGTCAAACGGGCTTGGCTTAGGACCAAGTAGCTTAGTGCTTGCAAAGGTTCGAATCCTTTATTCCGCATTGAGGGACACCAAGATTCCCACTCTTTTAAAAAATTCAATCAACAATAAACTTTATAAACCAAAAATTTCTCTGCCTTTTACCTGCGAGCTAACGCGATAGTAGGAAAATACTATTCTGTTCGCAAGTTCAAAAATGAAATCGTTAACAAAGATAAAAAAACAATCAAGAAGAAAAACAAATCAAGAATTAGTCGAGACTATTCTGAGCGCTGCAAAGAACGAAAAATGGATTGATATTGCGAGAATAATTTCAGGACCAAGAAGAAATAGAATTGATGTCAACCTTAGCAAGATAAACGACGAAGCTGAAGACGGAGAAACTATTCTGGTTCCAGGGAAAGTTCTTTCTCAAGGAGAAATAAGCAAGAAAATAAAAATCATTGCATTGAATTTTTCAGAAAATGCAAGAGAAAAACTTTCAAAAGAGAAAAAAGAATTTTCAACAATTGACGAAGAAATTAAAAAAAATCCCGACGCCAAGGGAATCGACCACCG